>Ga0207149_1112_pt1 | contig 13553 bp, 13 predicted proteins | sample Alteio_BWMinHeat_31_FD_153563 | JGI IMG/M metagenome (GOLD analysis project Ga0207149, IMG submission 153563) | Enriched cells from forest soil in Barre Woods Harvard Forest LTER site, Petersham, Massachusetts, United States -... | ecosystem: Environmental > Terrestrial > Soil > Temperate forest >... | reverse complement strand
CATAAGATGTTTAATTAATCTCAATGAGAAATAGCATATTAAATAAAGTAAAATCTATAATCCGTTTTCATATTTGCTATCGCATAAGGAAAATATTAATATGACGTTAATAAAGAAATTAAATAATAATTAAGGAGCAACTATGTTGTTCATATTTATCATAATACCATTTTTTACTGTGCTGTGTAATATGACTGTGTGTAGTGAAACGCCTAAAGATTTGGTAACACTGTGTTCAAGCTATTTGCCTAATGATAATAACCTTGAGATAACTCCTATTGCAATAGGATGTACTGATGAAAAATTTCGTATTAAAACTGATAGTCATTCATATTTGATTAAATTTTTTGGTGAACAATCCCCCAATCCTTCTCATGAAATAAAAGCACATCTGATCGCTGCAAAAAAAGGTATAGCTCCTCGTATACATTTTAGCAATCCTACTACTCTCCTTATGGACTTTGTTGCAGAAAACACATTATCAATTGATCAGGCAAAAGAACCTTTGTTTTTGGATAAAATTGCTTGTGCCATACAAAAAATTAATGCAATGACCAAAAAAGAAAAATTTGTAAATATGGACATTTTTGGTACTATTCAAAAAAACTTTGAGCATCTTAATCCACAAGAATCATTGATACCTATCATTGCTCAAGCAAAAAATCAATTTAATTTATTAATGTATGACATACTAGCGCATAATAAATCGCTCGTTTTTTGTCATGGAGATTTACATCCGCGAAATATATTTTTCACCAATCAAAAAATAATATTAATCGATTGGTCTGATGGTGGTATGAATTATCCATTTTTTGATTTAGCAAGTATTGCTGTTTTCTGTTGTTTAGCGGATAAACATGAAATATCATTGTTAACCCATTATTTAAAAAAAGAGCCTACTTATGATGAAATTTCTTATTTTCAGTCTATGAAAAAAATAGTTCGTATTTATGATGCGCTTCGTTTTTTAACATATATTCAAGATCAAAATGTTTCTTTAGTTAAGAATGAATCAGTGAGAGATTTTGCTGATTTGCAAACAATATGGGTAGAAGATGAAACTGTAGCAACTGATGTTGAATTTTTGTGCGAATTTGGACATAGCCAGTTACAGGAATTTTTAAAACAATAATAGTATGCGACAAGGTGTTATTTTTTTATGAGTCACGGACCGATTATCATTCAGAACGTTTCATTATCATTTTCTGATAAAGTTTGCTTTGAACATTTTTCTGCAACAATTCATGCGGGTGACCGCATATTAATCATCGGCAATAATGGTACGGGAAAATCGACGTTATTAAAAATGCTGCAAGGTGTTATTGATCCTAACGAAGGTGCAATAAGTGGTCAAAAAAATGTAACATTTGGTTATGTTTCTCAAACTATTGCTGATCATGACACATTGAGCGGTGGGCAGCGTTTTAATAAAGCGCTTTCAGACGTAATAGGTATGCAGCCCGATATTTTGTGTCTTGATGAACCAACAAATCATTTAGATTTAAAAAATAAGCGTTCTTTGATACGCATGCTTAAAACATTTTACGACACGCTTATTATTATTTCGCATGATTCAGAAGTGATGGCGTTAGATTATGATCAGATTTGGCATATTGAACATGGAAAAGTGAATGTGTTTAAGGGAGATTACAGCGCATTTTTGCATGAGCATCAGATAAGACATAATGAATTAGTTGAAAGACGTGAGCAATTAGGTAAAGAAAAACGTGCTGTGGCTAAAAAAGAACAACAAGAATCGCAACGCGCTGCTTCAAGTAAATCTGCTAACAGAAATGAAAATGATAGAACTATTATTGGCTCTATGAAAGAGCGTAGTTCATCTGCTGCGGGGAAATTTGGAAAGCGATTGGCTAAGGTTGAAGAAAGAATTAAATTGGAACTTGAAGGTACTTTTGTACATAAAAAAATAGAGCCAAAATTTAGTTTGGATGTACGGCGGTTATCCTCTTCAAAATCAGTTGTTTCTGTTATTGATGGTTCTTGCGGATATGAAAGCCCTTGTCTTGTTGATATTAATGTGGAAATTAAACCAACTGATCATATTGGCATTATTGGCGATAATGGTTCTGGTAAATCAACATTTTTGAAGGCAATTTTAGGTAGTGGGGTTGTTTATAAAGAAGGGCAATGGTTGGTACCTGCAAAAAAAGATATAGGATACTTGGATCAGCATTATAATAACCTTGATTTTGATATGACAGTAAAACAAATTATTGAAAACGCTGCGCCTGAAAAAAACGATCATGAAATAAGAAAGTTATTGAATGACTTTCTTTTTAGTAAACCAAGTGATGTTACTAAAAAAGTCTCTGATCTTTCTGGTGGTGAAAAAGCGCGTTTGTCATTAGCGCAAATTGCAGCAGCAGGTTATTATTTTTTACTTCTTGATGAAATTACCAATAATATTGATCAGGAAACGCGAGGGCATATTATTGATGTTTTACGCGATTATCCCGGTGCAATGATTATTGTTACGCACGATGTTGAATTTTTAAAAGAGTTGAATGTTGAAACGGTGTATGAGGTTGCTGATAAAACGTTGCAATTAACGGCATTTGAAAACTTATAAGCCTCGTTTAATCCACCATTCATCAGTTTGAAATTCAGCAGGTATTAATTGTTCTTGTTTTTCATTACGTGGGTCATCTATGCCGTATTCATTTTTTAGAGTGTCAAACCAATTAGCACGTAATCTTTGAGGGAGTTTTGCGCCGCACCAGGGACAGAAAACTAATCCCTGGACAGCAGTTATCTTATTTTTGTATAAAAGAGGTATGTTGTATTCTCGATATTGGTCATAATATATTAATGGTATTCTGGTATCTTCTAAAAAGTCTGTCATTAATTTGCAACAGTGTGTTGTTTTAGTAATCATTTATTTATTTAACCTTTGGGTAACATTCTATTAGGTACAGGGTCTTTATATATTTCCAAAGTTTTTGGGTCCAGCGATCCTAAATGTTGTTCATTCTTGTGATATATTTCTACATCATTATGTTTATGGTCCCATTCTAAATATTCTGCGTTTTTAACGATCGCAGGTTCCTTTGATTTTCTTCTGTAAATACCATTTCTCCAATGCTCATAACGCTTTTTCATTTTCTTAAAAAACTCAGTCTTAGTCATGGTATTGGAAACTCTTTCTACAAAAGAACTATTTTTATCATCATCAGGATCAGGATTAAATTCGCCACCACCATTATTTTTTTCATGTTGATTGTGTTGTTGTGCGCTTGCATGGAACACAATTTTGTTTTTATCATGCCGTTTTTTAATTTCCATGCCAACCAGTGCACCAGCGGCGCCAGCAGTTATTGCTGCGCCAACAAATTCAACACCACCAGCTCCAAATAACCAGGTTAGGCCAACAACAAAAGCAGGAATAAAGTTATGCGTGAGCACTTCTTGTTCAGTAATAAAAAAATCATGAGGAGCAGAAGTTGTAATGCGATACGCTTTTATAGGTTTTATAACGGTTACTTCTTTTTTTAAACATGCGCATTGATTCAGCTGAGAATCGAGTAGCGCGTGTGCATTGGTTATATTAACCGCTTGCATCCACTTTGATGTTGTAGGATCATAAAATAGTTGATTAGGTGATGCGGGAATATCACCTTTGTCGGTAGTGATAGTTATTATAGTATTAACAAAGCAGGTTGTTATTTCTGTAACAGAAACAGTGGTTATTTGCTTGGTAATTTTATCATAACCGATAAGTTCGTCACCGATATGTATATTTTCAACAGCTACAAGTCCTTGCGGTGTTTTAACGAGCGTATTTTCTAAGATTGATGCGAAAAGTAGTGATGGTGAAAACAGTAGTAACGAAAAAAGCATAAAGAAAGCGAAAAAAACAGAATATATTTTTTGATGCATCATTATATTTCCTTTTTTTAAAATGTGATGATCACTCGATTATGATATAAAGCATTAAAGAAAGAGACAATATTTTTAAAAAACAAATTAAAGAAATAAATTAAAAACAGAGTGAGAAGCAGAGCGTGAATAGGCATGATATATCATTATTAGTTGGTAACGCATTGGATAAATTTGATGGCGCGTTATATGGTTTTTTAGCACCAATTTTAGCGCCCGTTTTTTTTCCTCATCATGATTATGTGGTACAACTGATTTTAAGTTATGCAACATCACTTGTCGCGACTATAGCGCGACCATTAGGAACGTTTATTTTTGGCATGTTTGCGCAATCATTGGGTCCTACACGTGCTTTATCATATTCTTTATTCGGCGTTGCTGCAGCAACGGTAATAATTGGTTGTATTCCTGGTTATGACAATATTGGATGGTGCGCGCCATTATTATTGGTGTGCGCACGGTTTGTGCGTGGTGTTTTTGCAGCAGGAGAATCAACAATTGCGCGTTTATATATTATGGAAAATAAAGAATTTTCTGGTGCATTGCGCGTATCGGCTTGGTATCAAAGTTCTTCAATGATAGGGATTATTGCAGCATCAGCTCTTGCAACGATGGTGATTGGTTTTGAGCATTATGCTGCATGGCGAGTATGCTTTTTCGTGGGAGGTGCAACCGGGCTTGTGGCGTTGTATATTAGGCGTTGCGTTGAAAATAGTTTATTGAGCGCAGCAGCAAAAACAGTTGCTTTTAAAGAGTTTGTGAGGGATGGTTTGCAGTTGTTGTGGGAGCATAAAAAAAATGTAGCGCGCGTAGCGTTGGTGACCGTTTTTTCTCACATGACGTATGCAATTCCGTTTGTTTTTATGAATAGTTTTGTACCACTTATTACGGATATTTCATTACAAACAATGATGATGGGAAATACGTCACTTTTAGTGTTTGATATGGTTGCGGTGATGGTGATTGGTTTTTGTGTTGCGCGCTGTAAAAATATACGCACAATTATGGCAGCAAGTAGTGGATTGTTGGCATGCACCATTATTCCATTGTTTTATTACTTACAGGCAGCGCCGTTATGGTACGTTATGGCGGTGCGAGTGTGGATTGTTGTGTGTGGTGTTATTTTTTTGTGTCCGTTGAGTGTGTGGTGCAATAATTTATTTAAAGGTGAAGATGGTGCACAGCATAAATACTTTCTTGTGGGAATGGGAAGTGCGATTGGTGCTGGAACGCTTGGTTGTGCAACAACGCCACTTTGTTTATGGCTGTGGCATATAACAGGTTGTGTTTACATGCCAGCAGTGTATGTTGCGGGTGTTATGGGTTTGGTTGCTTGGGTGGTTGGGAGAGATGAGTAAAAAAATAAGGATGCCTTTTTTAAACATCCTTATTTTTTTATTGCAGAGATATTATCAATTCAATGATCTGCAAGTACTACACATCAGAAGTATCAGTTCCAAAGTGATACTCCAGCAGCTCATATAGTTCCTGGTCTCGTTTTTCTTGTGCTTGTTTTATTCGTTTAAGTTCCAGCTTTAGGCGTTCTTCTTGCTGTTTTAGCTGTATTTGTTCCTGTCTTAATTGTTCCTGTCTTCGTTGTTGTCTTTGTTGCTTAGTTGGTGTGTACATACCTTGGATTGGTAAAAATCCAATTGATAAGACGACTGCTGCGAGAATATTTTTGTACAACATAGTTTGTACTCCTTTTTTATTTAGACGATATTTAAACGATTGATAATAACTTAATATTGCTTCCTTTCCCTTTTTACAAATGCATTAAGTTATTGTTAATCAATGCATATTAAAAAGTATCAGGTTTAATTTTTTTGCGATTTTTGTTTTTGCGATTCTTTGTACTCGTCGAGCGATTTTTGTCTTTGGGATTCTTGGTACTGATTATCTGTCATCCCTTTTTCAGCTAAGATTTTTTTGTATGATCGTTTGTCGTTCTCTCGTCTCGTATCTTCTTCTGCGCGTTTACTGTCCTCTCGTAATTGTTGCCACCACCATTTCCAGTTTCTCCAGCCACCAATAACCTGTGGATCTGTTGCCTCATGAAGGATGTTAGCTCCTGTTAATCCTGCTGCTCCGACTGCTGCTACGGTTGTTGCTTTTGCTGCGCCTTCCGCTATGGCTCTCACGTTCTCAGCCAATGCTTCTGGATTAGTAATGTGAGCATGTATTAATGCTGTTACGATCGCTGCAAGAACGGCATGTTTCATGCCTAGTCCCCAGCTATCTACTGTATTTTTTATAGATTGTGTTGCACCGAAAGCTTTATTATAGGCCCAACTACTCCATGTATCATTTGTAGCAGGAGTAGCTATACTTTCAGATTCTGTTAGATTCTGTTGGTCCTCATTTTGTTCTTCTTGTTGCTTAATCTTTAATTGTTCCAGCCTTCGCTGTTGTCTCTGCTGCCTATTTGGTGTGTACATACCATGCATTGGTATAAAGCCAATTGAAAGAGAAAGTGCTACAAGTATATTTTTGTATAACATGATTTTACTCTTTTTAGGTAAAAAACTTATATTCATTACAATTTGAATATAAATCATGGGGGGGGTGAAAATCAAGAGTTATGATAAGTATGAAAATAATTTTATAGGGAATTTTCGAGGACAATTAACGCATAAAGGCGTTCATAGGGGTTTTGAATAGCTTCTTGTTCCATTAATTCCATCAATTTTTCACGTTCTTGAGCGATTAGCGCCAATTTAAGACTTTTGGCCTTTTTTGGATCAGAAAGTAGCTCAGATATTGCTGTTGGAGCAGTATTATCATCTTTTTGCTCATACGCTTGTCTATTGGCTTGTTCTTTCACATACTCACATGCTTGTTCAATCATGGGACTATCAGATGTGATAAATTCTTGTTGCTCAGGAGAAATTGACATACTTTCCTCGCTCGTGGAATATCGCCGTTGCGTAGTAGTGTAAGTACGTTTGCGCGATGTATTATGGTTTGATGTCCTGATATACATACCATCAAGACAACAAAAGTTTATTGCAAAAATAAGGGTACAGAGGGCATGTTTGTAGATCATTGACTCTTTATTGGTAAAAAATAAATTATTTTATGTGTGTATAACCAGTGGCAGGAATGGTTATTTTCGGGTAACATAGACGAATAATACAATAGAATTTTATAGCATTCAATGAAAGAAAAAAATATGACGATAGTGCATTATATGCAGCACATTATTAGGCCACTGTTTGGTACGTTTCACAAGGAAGAATTAAAAAAGTTTTTGCGTATGGGATTGATTTTTTCTTTAATTATCGGTTCTTTTTGGACGATTGGGACATTGCGTAACGCACTTTTTGTAACATACGTAGGTATTATACATGTTCCGTATGCCAAAACAGTATCGCTACTTCTTCTTATTCCAGCGATTTTGGGCTACTCACGGTTACTTGATAGATACGGCCGGGAAAAAGTTTTTTATCTTTTTGCGCTTGGCTCAGCCGTAGCAGTACTATTTTTTGGGTTTTTCTTTTTATTTTTTCAAAATATCACTCATGTATCACCTCATTGTTGTTCTGCATGGCTTTCATTTATTATATGTTATTTATTTTTTGTTTTTGTTGAATGTTATGGTTTATTGATGACCACGTTGTTTTGGGCAATTGCATCGGATATAACGTTGCCGATTTCCGCAACAAAAGGGTTTCCTCTTGTTGTAGCGCTGGGGCAAATTGGTGGTATTGTTGGACCTTACTTTATTAATTCATTGCCGCGTCGATTAGGATTTTCAACGAGTGCTGTTTCATTATTTGTTTCAGCAGTTATTATTGCATTACTTTTTTATTTAATGCGTAATTTTTTTAAAAATACGCCGCGTGAGTTATTAATTTCTTATCACGGAGTGAACGAAAAAGAAGAAGAAAAAAAGAATGAGGCGACGTTTTTTGAAGGCATACAATTATTGCTTGCGCATAAATATTTGTTGGGCATTGCAGCGATTATTATATTTCCTGAAATTATCACTACTATTTTTGATTTGCATTTTCATTCACTTGCTGCGCAGCAGTACACTGGTGAAGCTTTAGTAGAATATTTTGGCGCGCACGGTAGCGTAGTTAATGGCATGACATTATTATTTTTGTTATGCGGAATTAGCAATGTTACGCGTATTTTGGGAATTACCGCAGCGCTTGTTTTAATGCCAATTTTGTATGGTGCAGCAATTTTTGGTTTTGTTACGTTAAATAGTTTACCATTTTTATTTTTTTTAATGGCAAGCTCAAAAGCAATTAATTATTCACTCAATGGCCCAGCAATTAAACAATTATATATTCCTACAACGCATACGGTTCGTTTTAAAACACGTGCATGGATGGAGACGTTTGGTTCGCGCGGTGCGCGTGAAGTTGGTGCGTTGTTTAATATGCTTTTAGGGCCGCTACAAAGAAATTTTGGGGAAATTGCTGGTAGAGCGCGGCATGCAGTGTTTGGTGGCTATTTTGGCATAATGCTTGTTATCATGTGGTTTTGCATTGCATTATTTTTAGGAAAAAAATATAAAGCCGCGATTGAAGAGAAAAAGGTTATTTGCTAAATATTGCCATCTGCAGTGATGAATTTTTACGTTTGCAATGCACACCACTTTTCAAACATCCGCACCACTGATGGTTCATTGGTTGGCAATTCATTCCTCTTTTTACCAATCCAACGCAGCTCATTTGACTCTTCATTGTGCATTATTGTTTCATCACTAGTAACTTGTAAAAGAAACCGTATGTCATAATGATAATGCGCTTTTTCTTTTTTATTTTCAGGGATGGCATGCACGTCAATATCAAAGATAGCAGGCGAAACTGCTGCAATATTTACAATTCCTGATTCTTCTTGCGCTTCTTTAATTGCTACCGCACAAACGTCAGATTCACCATCACAGTGACCACCAAGTTGAAACCAATTATTTAATTTTTTGTGATGTAAAAGTAATGCATGATTACCTGTTTTATTGAGTAGCCATGCGGATGCGGTAATATGGCCAATTTCTAAAGATCGTTCAAAGCAATCAGGGTTTTTAGTGACAAAATCAATAATTGTTTGTTTTGATTGTTTTTCGCTGTCATTTGTTGGGTGATAAGCAGCGAGTAATGATAAAAGGTGATTTCGTTTCATAGTTGTTTATTGTTCTTCGTTTGTGAAATATTTTGTTCAGCTTAAAAGTTTTATAATTTTTTCATATTCATCTATCGGTGCTTTGTAATTTGCTTAGTAATATTAAACTTTTGGTCTATTGTAACTCATAGAGTAGCGCAGTGGGTTCAATCCATGGCGATCAGGTTCAAGTACAGAGTATCCTTCTAATTTTAACCATAATATTTCCTCGATATCATTTTTCATGTCAGTATAATGCATTTTAGGAATGTGCAATGTTTGTGCTATTTCACCTGTATTGGAAATAATTTTATTCCAATCTTTACAAACCGATTTTAGTTTACGTCTATGAACAATATTTTCCCATGGATAAACGAAAGGATTTTGCATTAATATTGCACGTCTTACGAGTTTTGGAAGTTGCTTAAAAGGGCTGTCATCGGCGTATGAAGATTGTTTGGTTTTTGTACATGCTGGAATGATTTCTTTGTGCATTGCATGCAGCTGAAAAGAAGAAAATACGCTTAATAGGATGATAATTTTTTTTGTTTGTTTTTTTATTTTGTTCATGAAATTTCCATTTTATGTTTATAGTATTTTTCTTGTGTTACAGCTATATTGTAATCCAAAACTCTTATAATTTCTTCATATTCAGCTAACTTTTCCTCAAAGTGCTCTTCAAGAGATGGTACGTAATTTTTAGCAAGCTCTATGTTGTCGTATTTTTTCACAAGTTTAGAAATCTCAAGATCTTTGTATTTTTTTGCAAGATCAAGTGCTGTTTCGCCATTTATCGTTGTCAATGTTGGATCTGCACCGTGCTCTAAGAGTAATTTAACAATGTTACTGTGGCAATGGTGCGTAGCGCAATGGAGTGGTGTAAGTTTATCTGATATAGTTTGTATATTGATATCAATGTTTTTTAAGTTTAAAAGTTGTTTCAATACTTTGTAATATCGTGGAGTTCTGCTCATGCAAACAGTATGTAAGGGGGCATGACCCTTTTCATTATACGTGTTAGGATTTGCATTAAATTGTGTGAAATGTGCAAGAAATTCGTCATTCAAACATAAGTCGTAGTCAGCATACCAGAGGTTTCGTGTTTCATTGCGTAATTTTTTTTCTAATAAACTTTGAATACAAAATAAAACAAGCGCATATGTTTTATTTTCATTGAAATCATTATCATGTAACCTTAATAAGGTTATTCCTGCAATACCTTTATCATGGCTACATAAAATTTCTACTGCTTTTTTAAATTTGTTATCGTGTATTGTGTCTTCTAGGCTATTAAAAGTACTGGTGCTTATGGTGTTTTTTTTGCGCGGATGATCCAGCTGATATAATAATGATGCTATATTTTTTTTATTAAGTGGTGTGACTTGTGTAAGCTTTTTTATGGTAAATGGATTAGCGGATCCAATGTAAAGTATTCTGATGGCATCTTCTTGATTATTTGCCACCGCGTAGTGAATGGGGCATAAGTTATTTATATCAGGTTCTAAAAGTGAATATCCTTTTTGTTGTAATCGTATGATTTTTTTGTAATTGTTGGTCATAGCTGCAAAATGTACCGGTGGAATATTAAGGAGCTGAGTGATTGATTTTTTAGTACCGATCATTTGTTGCCAAGCTTTGCATACTGATGTTAATTCCATAATGCGTTTAAAATTATCCCATGGATATTGATATTTTTCTTGAAGAATTATATTTTTGGATATTTCAGCGGGTAATTGGGGAAGAAGATTAAACGTGTTTTTCTCTTTTTGTTCGGTAATTTGTTCAATAGCTTTAGACATAGTGATTATTGCAGAGATAGATCCGTTTCTTTGATTGTAGGATACAAGTTGTTGTCCGCAGTGCATCAGATGTTTGGCTGTTTTTTTTGTTGTTTTCATGGGATGGAGTTGAGAACAAAAAAATAAGCTTGATAGGGCGATAATTGTAATGAAAAATTGTATATAAAATCGTAGTGCATTATTCATTAGCGCCCTTTTTTTATAAATTTTGTTTAACTCAAAAGTTTTATAATTTTTTCATATTCGGCCAATTTTGCTTCATGTTCTTCAAAAGATAATATATTGTCTTGAGCGCGTTCGATATCTCTATATTCTTGTGCAACATCAAGTGCAGTTGCACCGGCTGTAGTTTTTAATGTTTTATCTGCACCGTGCTCTAAAAATAGCTCAATAAAATTGTAGCGACCATTTTTTGCAGCATAATGGAGTGGTGTATAACCGTCAAAACATATCCCATCAATAGGTGTTTCATATGATGTGCGAGCATTTACATTTGCTCCTTTGTTTAGTAATACTTTGGCAATCTCTAAGAGGTTAAGACTTGGTGTGTAATGTAGCGCAACGCGTCCATCATTAGTTACTATGTTTGGATCAGCGCCTGCGTTGGTAAGTGATCGTACGCATAGATCTGCATTTTCAGGATGTATTGCAACGCAATAAACAAGAGGAGTGCGTCCATTACAGTCTTTGTGATTAATGTTGTTTTTGAGTAGTGGAATGAGGATATCCAGTATTTTTGCAAAACCCTTTGCAGCTGCTACGTGCAAAAGATTTATATTATCTTTTTTTGTTATAATAGAAGCATCAGCACCATGTTTAATCAGTTCTTTAACGCAATCATAATGACCACTTTGTACGCTGTAATAAAGAGGTGAAAAACCATGTTTGTTTATGTGATTCACATCGCACTTTATACTGGATTTATTATCATTTAATAATGCCTGAATAACGTCAAAGCGTCCATCGAGTGCTGCAAGGTGAAGTGGCACATTTTCGTTTAGAGGGAATTTGCTGGATAAGTTAACATTGGTTTTTGGCAATGCTAATAATTTTGTTATTACCGGAAAATAATCTTTTTTTTCTATGAGGCATAGGGCCATGAGCGGGGTTGCGCCGCTTTTGTTGTAAGCATTAGGGTTTGCGCCATTTTTCACAAAAGACTCAAAAAAATCGTCGATTAAATCATTCGTAAAGTAATTTTTTATGCGTTGCTTGGTATGACTTTCTTTAACGTTAGCATGGTAGTCAAGAGCATCTTCTAGGGCACATTGAAGAGCATACACAATGAGTTTGCTTGTTGTATTGGTTTGTGTGATATCTGTTTTTGCCTCAATAAGCTTATAGGTAAGAATAGGCTTTGTTAGTAGCATGTATATTGCGTCAGTCAAATTGTTGTTTTGCGCTGCTTCTATTAAATCTTCTTTTATGAATAATTGATCATATATATTGTCATATATATCTTCGATGTATTCTTGAGTTGCTTTATTTTTTATTAAGTATTCAGAATGTTCTTTTTTAAAGTAGTTTATGCCCTTGCCTATTAAAAGTATTTTTATGGCGCTTCTTTTGTCATGCATTTCTTTGTTGCATACCATTAAGTATTGAAATGGGGTGAAGCCGCAATAATCAGGTTCAATAATAGAGTGGCCTTTTAATTTTAGCTTTATTATTTTGTCGATAATATTTTCATGACCTTTTAACATCAGAAGATGCATTGCAGGGATTTGCAATATTTGTGCTACTTTATCTGTATCGGAAAGAATGTTATTCCAACTATGACATACTTCTTTTAGTTTGCATGCGTGAGTAATATTTTTCCAAGGATAGGGGTAGTGCATTTGTGTTAATATTGTGTACGTTATATTTTCTGGAAGTTGTTCAAAGAGGCTTGTTGTGTTTGTTATTTCTTGAGTTTCGGTTGACATTGCACCGAGTTGAAAATAAAAAAGTAGGCTGGATAACAAGATAATTTTTTTTGTGAATATTTTTGTGTTCATACGTTGTCCTTTTTTTGTTTTTATTGAAACGTTTCAATTGTGATTACTGATAAATGGTATTTAGCTTAAAAGTTTTATAATTTCTTCATACTGATATTGAGCTATTTTTGCTTCGTGTTCTTCAACAGATGGTATGTCATCTTTAGCAAACTCAATATTTTTGTATTTTATTGCAAGATCAAGCGCTGTTTCTCCCAATACCGTTTTTAGTGTTGTATCTGCCTTATATTTTAAAAGTAATTCAACCATTTTATCATGGCCGTGCTTGGCAGCAACAAGTAATGGTGTATAGCCATGGTAATTAGTTCCATTTATTGGTTCACTATTATTGACGAGAGTATTAACATTTGCCTTGCCTTCCAAAAGAGCTTTGGCGTTTTTGCGATGATTGTTATTTGCTGTATAATGCAGGAGAGCCATTTTTCCATTATTTGTTCGTGTTTCTACGTCAGCGCCAGCGTTAATAAGTTGTTTTATGCATAAATCAGCATTTTCAGGATTATTGTACACGCAAAAAGTAAGAGGCGTTCTGCCAAGATAATCTTTATGATCAATATGATTTTTTAGCAAAGGAATGAGGATATCTAATATTTTTGCGTGGCCTTCTGCGGCGGCAACATGGAGAAGACCTTTTCCTGATGGCAGAGCAGTAGTAACATCAGCACCATTTTTAATAAAAGCATTGGCGCATTCATGATGGCCATTTTGTACACTATAAAAGAGAGGTGAACTACCATTAGTGTCTATT
>Ga0207149_1043_pt2 | contig 13582 bp, 12 predicted proteins | sample Alteio_BWMinHeat_31_FD_153563 | JGI IMG/M metagenome (GOLD analysis project Ga0207149, IMG submission 153563) | Enriched cells from forest soil in Barre Woods Harvard Forest LTER site, Petersham, Massachusetts, United States -... | ecosystem: Environmental > Terrestrial > Soil > Temperate forest >... | reverse complement strand
TATCACTCTTTCGAGGGCTGCCCATAAAGTGTAGCTCGAACTTAAGGCCTGTTCTTCCAGTTCGTTTAGTGTAGAGTCTCCAAAAACTTCCCACCAATTCCACAGATCAGTACGCACGTCTTCCAGATTTGGACCTGCAGGAAAAGGCTCCTGGTCATCCTTCTGATCATTATCATTGATTTTATCAACATTACGAGAAAAGTGGAACTCAGGATTTGGGACCTCATCCAATGAAAAGGGGGGCTTTTTTTCTGGAGAAGATGCCGCATAGATGGATGATTCTCCATCTTTCCAGTCGGGAGGGATAGTGGGTTTACCTGCATCTGGAGCGTCATAAGAGTTTTTCCATTGATAGGGTGAAGGGGCGACTGGTCCTTTGTAGGGTGGAAGCAATTGGCATCCAGTGATGGCAATTGCAGAAATGAATAAGAAAATTTTTGAAATCGGATTAAATCGCATCAAGGGGGCTCTCGACAACTTTATTAGCGTTGGTTTGGACATCTATGGAAGGTCTTTCAATAAAAATATCGACTTGCTGTCCCACATAAAGAGGAAAGGATTCTGGTTTGTCAAAAGTGTAAATGACTTGCAAGACGCGTGTATCGACTTTTTCGTCCGATTTTCCAGTCAGAGAGAGTTTCGGCACGACAAAAGGTTCGATTCTTTCAAAGGTCAGGGGAATTTTAAGTGAGGAGTTGTTTTTAGGAAAGGCATATGCAGCGGTTTGAGGACGAATGTAGGAAGCATTTTGTTCGTCAATTTCGGCTCGGACTTGTAAGCGGTCTAATTTGCCGACAATCATGGCAGAAGATCCGCCAGCGACGACAAATTCACCTTTTCGGATATTATTCTGTAAAATTACTCCCTCTTTGGGAGAGCAAATGCAGAGGCGTTCGATCAGAAGGATGGTCTGTGTCACCTGTGCATCGGCAGCAGCCAGCTGTGCTTTTGCAATGGCAACATCAGCGCGTCTTGTTTTTAGTTCTTCTTGGCTGACGGCTCTTATGTCTTCGATCGATTCGAGGCGTTCAAGTTGGTCTTGAAGCCTGTCCAACCCTGCCTGAGCTGCGACTGCTTGAGCTTTTTGCACGAGAAGCTGAGCAAGAAGGTCTCTGTCATCAAGATGAAAGAGAACTTGACCTTCCGCGACGTGATTACCGACTTTGACAAAATTTTCTTTGACTAGGCCGGATATGGGGACGCCAATTTCGATATTTTTGTCCACTGATTCAATGACCCCTCCCGCTGCAATCGTCTGGTCGAAGGGATTGATGGCGGGTTCAAAATAAAAAGGTTCTGGTGGAGGTGTTGTCAGTTGTTTCATGAGTGAAAAGGCTAAAGCAATGCCTCCAAGGGCAAGGTAGAAGGTCAGGCTGCGAAAAATTGTCATTTAGAGTCTCGAGTCAGGTCTTTTAAAGGTCATTTATGATTTATATTATCTGAAATTCCGATTACTTTTCCATCGTCCATTTCGGCTATGCGGTCTGCATATTTAAATATCCTGTTGTCATGGGTGACAACGAGCATGCAGTGGTCGGGTTTGCTTGCGATTTCTTTAAGCAAATCCATGATGCGATGACCTGTGCCGGCATCCAGTGCAGCCGTGGGTTCATCGCAAATAATCAGGCGAGGTTCGTGAATGAGTGCGCGTGCAATAGCCACCCGTTGTTGTTGTCCGCCCGAAAGCTTTTTAGGGTACTCTTTTTCCCTTCCCTTTAATCCAACCCGTTCTAACAATTTGGCAGCCTTATGGTTTGCTTCAGACGAACTGACTCCATTGAGCAGGAGGGGGATGGAGACATTCTCGAGGCAACTCAACGTACGGATCAGGTGGTATTGCTGGAAGATAAATCCAATATTTTTTTTCCGGAAGCGTGTCACTTCTTTAGTGCTTAAACGGTGCAGGGAATGGCCAAAGAGGTCGACTTCTCCTTTATCAAAAAAAAGAGTACCCGCAATGACGCTCAATAGCGTTGTTTTACCGCAGCCGGAGGGTCCGACGATCATGAGGAGCTCGCCGGGATTAGCTTGGAGGGAAACATCTCTTAACGCGTCAATGCTGTAGCCACCCTGCCTGAATTGTTTATGAACGCCTCTGACGTCGATGGCCGCTGATTGGTTACCCACGAAATACCTCAGCGGCTTCGAGCTTACTGATTCTCTTTATTCCCATGAGGGCAGCAAAAAAGCAAATAAAAAAGATAAAACCCGAAGTCATCAGGGGGATATGGTAGGACATATAGAAGGGGGGTTGGCCATTTTTAAGAGTTCCGAAACCGAAAGCTGCGGCTAGACCCACGCCAATTCCATATCCGATGAAACCTACGGTGAAGGCTTGCATGAGCAGCATACGGCAGAGCAGAAAATTGCTAGCACCCATGGCTTTAAGGGCGCCCAGGCTAGCGATGTTCTCCAAGATAAACGAATAAAATGTTTGGCCTGCGACAGCGATGCCTACAATAAAGCCTAGAAAGATAGTGGTGCCGAATGAAATAGGTATTCCCGTATTGCGGACAAACCACCGGATGGTGCTCGAAAAGAAATCGTCGTTCGATAAAGCTTTTAATCCAGTTTCTTTGGTGATCCGATTGGTTAGATCGTCTTTTGAAATTCCCTCTTTGGGATTAACCAGGATAAAGGAAAGGTTTTTCCGGGTTTTAGGTGAGAATTGAAGAGCGCGGTCATAGGTGGTGTAGACGAAGGGATAACCGAAAAAGGAGCGAGCAGCCTTGCAGATTCCTACGATGCGCGCTTCATAGTCGTTTATCTCGAAAATATCGCCTATGTCTAAAGGTTTTTTCCTTCCCTGGCTCAGTTTTTCTACCCCGACCTCATCGATGATGACGGCGTTGGATTGATATAAATCGCCGAGATTCCCTTTAAGTAGTACAGGAGGGGCGCCGATTAGGGTGGTGTTATCAAGTCCAATCAGTTGTATAGATTTGAAGTGACCATCAAATAGACGTGCTTGGAGAATGCCTGAATAAAAGGGGACTGCCCATGCAACACCTGAGACGGAGCGAACTCGGTGAAGATCGGTGTCGATGAGTGACTTGAATTCGTTGACCTGTTCGACATGGGGATCCATAACCCATATAGGGACTTGTGTGTTTTGCAATAGGGCAGTCGTCCAGCGCATGAGACCGAAGAAAACGGAGGTCTGCTGCGTCATAAGGAGGGAAGCAAAGGTGAGCGCGCTTATGAGCATAAGATATTTTGCGCGGTCTCGGAATAGCATTTTGAAAGCGATGGAATACATAATTTTAACGGTGCCGGACTTCAATAACACATTTTTTTTCAGCAAGTTGATCGATTAACACGGAGAGTTTTTCCTGGTTTTCCCTATCCAGATTGGCATCCCATTCATCTAATAATAGGACATCGACATCGACTCGCTCCAGGATTTCAAGCAAACGGTTACGCAACGATTCGCCAGTTGAATATTTATTTGTTTCGGAAATAAAACTCAGCTGATTTTGCGTAGGGAGGAAGAAAGCGCGGTCGGAGAGGGAGTTTTTAATGAGCATCAGCAAAGTTGATTTTCCCGCACCATTTTCTCCTCGGACTGTTATGCGGCAAGCTCGGGAGGTGTGGTCGATAAGTTCTTGGTAAGTTGAAATAGTGTAGGGGTTGGAGAGCGAAATGTGATCATCGGGAGCGGAGGTTGACAAGGGGGTGTTGATGATTTGTATTTTTGGCCATTTTACCTTTTTCTCCATATTTGCGGAGGGATATTGGATAGGTTGGATGGCTCTGAAGATGGAGACTAGCTTTCCGCGATGCATTGCCCATTTAAACATCAGGCTCAAAGTCTGATAGGTATAGGAAAGGATTGTGAAAAGGACTGGCAAGATCACGAGGAAACCCGTTAGATCAGGCACGCTATAGCGGTGTGTATAGGCGTAATAAATGACTACGCATAACGAAGGGATGGAGGTAAGTAGCGAGATGGCGATGGATAAAATTTGATCGAAGCGTTCGAGTTCGACATTTTTCTGCAGGCAGCGGTTGACCCGCTGGGTAGTTTTATCTTGCCACAATTTGAAGTTGTAAAAGTTGCCAAGGAGGACATTATCCCACGAAGCAAGGAGAGACTGATATAGGTCGAGGCGTGCGGTGAGGGCTTTTTTTGTCAGGCGTCGTTGGATGCGGCGTTTGGCTTTCATGACCAGTACAACTGTGAGTAGGCTGATGCCGTAGGCAACTGCAAAAAGCGGTTCGACAACGACTGATAGGGCGAAAATATTAAAAAATACGCTCAGAACATAGCCGTAAAGGTCGTAGAGGTAGTCAATCAAAGCATGTAAGGCCATGGGGCCTTCAGCAGTAAGGAGAGAGAGTTTTTCTTCTTTAATGCCTTTGTTGCTCCATTCGCCGATCTGGTTGCGGTTTGATGAAACAAAAGTATTGATGAATGAGCGCTGAGATTCCTGTTTCCATGTGATTTTTATGATGAGTGCAATGCAACTTGGTATGTAGGATATCAGCGAACCCAAGTAGAGGAACAAATATAAAAAGAAAGGTTCTCCCTCGGCGATTTTTTTCATCATCAAGACCAGCCAGACCGTGGCAGCGGCGTCGATCAGCTGTTGTGTGGTAAGGAGAGCCAGGCAACCGGAAGACCATCTGTTAACAAAAAGACCCCTGAACTGTTTCAGAACATCTGGTGTAGATTTATTAAACATAAAATACGTATCAAACGGCTTTTTTTATTGTTTTCTCTAACATTCTATCATTCCTCTTTGTTATTGGACAAGGTTCATGCGATAATGTGCATTTAAAAGCGCGGGGTTAATTGGTTTCTTATGCCATCTTCATTCTCTGTGATCTCTGTGGGCTCTGTGGTTTTATTGGACCACCACAGAGCCCACAGAGATCACAGAGAGGGTGTGTTGCGCGAATAAGTGAACATAGCCGAAAACATTACCTTACCAAAGAGAGTTTGCAAATTTAAAACCAAAATAATGACCATATTCGTTTTGTTAACATGTCGAATAACAATTGTATATTTTAATTATTTATTAAATCAATGTTTTATTTGTATTTGTTAAAATTTTTTGATGGGGGTCTCAGTCTGATCCTTATCCACAAGTCTAAAAACCGCGAAGTTCGCGAAGCCAGCGAAGAAAACGCGAAGAGAGTTTTATGCACTCTAATTTTTTTTATTTGTGAAATTTGTTCAAAGCAAACATTACAGAGGCAGTTGCAAAACTCAGAGGCTTATGGCATCTAATCTTTTGACCCATAATGAATTAGATGCAAATTTGCCTACTCGATTTGAGTATGTCAAATTTGCATCTAATTCATTCTGTGTCAAAATATTAGCGCCATAAGCCTCTGAGTTTTGCAACTGCCTCTACACTTAAACCTTCTTCGCGTTTTCTTCGCTGGCTTCGCGAACTTCGCGGTTTTCAGACTTGTGGGTAACGATTAGAGGTGAGTTTTAAAGAGCACTTTTCAGTTCAGTGTAGAGAGGCTGATTGAAAGGTGGGTGGTCGATATCATGATCGGATAATTTCATGAATTCCTGTATCTTTTGGAAGGGAGAAGACTCACTGACAGAAGCCATGATCTGATTATTCTTTTCGATGGCATTGCAAACTGTTGCAAAAGTTAATGAATCAATGGCTTTGGCAGGCTGATATCCAGTCGTTTCGTCTTTAAAAGTGACGGCAGAAAGGATCCTTTCTTTTTGAAGAACGCTCAAAATAAGACTCAGGTGATTGAGGGAGATGCCCAACTCAAGTGCGAGTGAACGATCGTTTTGAGGAGGATGTCCCAGGACAAATGATTCAATACACCGATAGGTAACGAGCAGGCCAATGGCTTTGGTTGAAACAGGAAGTGTGCGACGGTAAGGGATAAAGAGGTCATTTTCGATTTCATAGGCCAATTCTGCGCCAGCAAGAAGTATCAGCCAACTGACCTGCAGCCAGATGAGGAATAGGGGGAGCGCTGCAAAGCTACCATAGATAGCACCATAACTTGATGCGCCGATCTGAAAACGAATATATATCCATTGCCAAAGTTGAAAGGCGGTTCCAGCAATTATTCCGGCTATGATTGCAGAACGAAGATAAACTTGAGTGTTTGGAATAAACAAGTAGACAAATGTAAATAATACCCAGATGAGAAAAAATGGAAAAAGTTTGAGAATAGACAATAGAACAGGGCTGACCGCTTCGACATAGACGTTACGAAGTGCTGTTTGTTCAATTTGAGTACTTAAAAAAACGGTAATGCTGCTTGAAGTGACGAGGAATATGGGACAAATAATCATTACAGCTAGATAGTCGCTGATTTTGCGTCCAACAGAACGGGAAGTGAGGATTTTCCATATCGCATTTAATGTCGATTCGATATTGCTTAATAGACCAAGGACAGACCAGAAAAGAGCGACAGTACCCACACCGGCGATAATGCCTCCCTGAGCATTTTGAAGCCATGAATAGGCAAATTCAATGAATTTTTCAAAAAGTTCATGCTGTTCAGGAAACCGTTCAGATATATTCACCTGTAAAGCTCTTTCAAAGCCAAAACCCTTTGCAATACCAAATAACACCGCGAGGATGGGAACAATGGAGAGTAGTGTGTAATATGTTAAGGCAGAAGCTTTTGAATAACAGTCATCTTCGATGAAGCCTCTGCCAGCGTCGTAGATGACGCGGAAAATCCGCTTCCAGATTGATGGAGATTTTGCACCATTTGTATCTTGATGGGGAAATAATTCGTTGAAAGTTTTTGTCATTATCGTTGTCCGGGTTATTGTATCAATCATCTTTCATTGAAGAGGATATTTCGGCAAGGAAATAAGTTGACTAATTTTGGCTTTTTATTGATTCTACTTTCTAATTACAAGAATAAGGTGAGTTACAAGGATAGGTTAATGATAAAACCCTTTGTCGGCGTAATCTTTTTTATGGCTCTTGCGGGAGCAATGCACCTTCCAGCCAAATGTCTCGCGTTATTTGGATATCAATTCATACCAGGTGTCTACGTTGGTGGGTTTGCAGGCTACTCCGGCGGTGTTGATATGGACTGCAAGCCTGTCAAAACAAATCGCGGGATATACGCAGGTATCAAGGGAGGCATAGAATTTCTCTCTTTATTCAGAATAGAAGAAGAGCTGGCCTGGCAGGGGAATGATGTCACCTCTCTGCATGGTGGTATCTTACAGGTTGGTCATGCAAGCGGCTATCTGAATATCTGGTCATTAATGAGCAATGTATTGTTGGATTTTCCGTTTAATTGTTGCCTTCCTGCGCGCCCTTATATTGGTGGAGGAATTGGCGGTGCTTATGCAGACGGCCATTGGTGGGCAAAGATCCATGAAGGAGGATTGTATATCGGCAATGAATTTGGGGACAACCATCGGATTGTCCGCTCTGGAATTCACGAAGGCGGATTCGCCTGGCAGGTCATTGCAGGACTGAATTTTCCATTTTGCTATGGCATCACAGTCGGTATCGAATACCGATATTTTAACACGATTCACCGTTTAAGCAGCCATAAATTTGGCGCTGTCCTTTCTAAATCATTCTGAAAATCCCATGACTAAAACAAACAACCCCAACCCATCCCAATTTATGCAAATGATCGCCTCTGAGCTTTCAATTAATCCTCAATCCGTCACATCGGTCATCCAATTATTTCAGTCGGGAAATACCATTCCATTCATTGCGCGCTATCGTAAAGAAGCAACAGGGAATTTGGATGAACTGCAAATTAAAAACATTCTCGAAAGATATGACTATCTGGTCGAATTAGGAGAAAGAAAAAAGGTCATTCTCTCATCCATTGAATCTCAGGGTAAAATAACGGAAGAATTGCGCAGTCAGATTTTAGATTGCCAGCTCAAAGCAGCTTTAGAGGATTTATATCTTCCTTATAAACCCAAGCGAAGAACGCGTGCGATGATTGCGCGGGAAAAAGGATTAGAACCGCTTGCCAGGATGATTTTTGAACAACCTTTGCAAGGGAAACCTTTGGAATTGGCACAAACATTTATCGATCCTGCTAAAGGTGTGGAGGATGTTGAGGGAGCATTAGCAGGAGCGCGAGATATTGCAGCAGAATGGATTTCTGAAAATGCCGAGGTTAGAGCATTAGTCAGAGAAGTTTTTGCAAATGATGGTATTGTAGTCTCTAAAGTTCGTGCTGACAAGAAGGATCTTTCGACCAAATTTGATCAGTACTATGATTTCAAGGAGTCTGTCAGAACAATCCCTTCTCACCGCTATCTGGCAATCCGAAGAGGCGAGAAAGAAGAAATTCTCGATTTTTCTATACAGATTGAATCGGATGTTGCCCTCGCCCAAGTTGAAAAACAGGTTCGTCTTAATCCTAAGTCGCCCTTCTTTACCCATCTCAAGGAAGCGATAGCCGATGCATTTCATCGTTTGATTTGCCCGAGCGTCGAAACAGATATTCGTCTCGAACTTAAAATGAGCTCAGATCGTGCAGCTGTCGCCATCTTTGCCGATAATTTGCGCCACTTGTTGCTGGCATCTCCTATGGGAGGACGACCTGTACTTGGAATCGACCCAGGGATCAGGACCGGTTGTAAATGCGCTGTTGTTGATGAAACTGGAAAATATCACCACTCAATAACGATCTTTATAGCCTTGGGAGAACAGGCGCAAAAGCAGGCTAAAAGCGATCTAAAAAAATTGATTGAACTCTATCATCCCTTCGCCATTGCCATTGGAAATGGAACGGGAGGGCGAGAGACGGAGGCTTTCATCAGGCAATTGCTGAAAGACATGGATTGTAACACTGTGATAGTAGTTCCTGTCAATGAAGCCGGTGCGAGTGTATATAGTGCCTCTGATATAGCGCGCGAGGAGTTTCCCGAGCTTGATTTGACGATTAGGGGAGCGATATCGATAGCCAGAAGGTTGCAAGATCCGTTGGCAGAATTGGTGAAGATCGATCCGAAATCGATCGGCGTCGGACAGTACCAACATGATGTCCATCAACCATTATTGCAAAGCGAGCTGCAGCATGTTGTCGAAAGTTGTGTCAATAAAGTTGGCGTCGATCTCAATACCGCCAGCCACTCATTATTGACATATGTTTCTGGCATTGGGCCAGCCCTTGCTCGCAAAATCGTCAGGCATAGAGAAAATTGTGGGGCCTTTAAAAATCGCAACGCATTGCTGGATGTTGTGGGATTTGGTGCAAAGACCTTTGAACAGGCGGCAGGATTTCTACGCATTTTCAATAGTGCAAATCCTTTGGATGCCTCTGCAGTTCATCCTGAGCGGTATGATTTAGTGGAGCATATGGCACGCGATTTTGATGTTCCTCTTTCCGGATTAATCGGCAATCCCCGTCTAGTTGATAGCATCGATATTGCCCGATATTCTCATTTGGTTGGCAAACATACCCTCGATGATATCATTGAAGAGCTGAAGAAGCCGGGACGCGATCCTAGGTCGAGTTTTGAGCCCCCTTCATTTCGCGATGATGTGCAATCCATTGAAGATCTTAAACCCCGCATGGTGCTTGAGGGAATAGTGACCAACGTCACTGCTTTTGGTGCATTTGTGGATATTGGTGTGCATCAGGATGGACTGGTACATGTGTCGGAACTTTCTGTGCAGTTTGTTAAAGATTCTCATAGTGTAGTGAAAGCGGGAGATAAGATTAAAGTTGAGGTTTTGCAAATCGATATCCCTCGTAAAAGGATATCGTTGACTGCAAGAGTTGGTCAAAAACGGTCAGTAGAGGCCTCAAACCCAGTCTCGAAGGGACAAGAGCGAAAAGGGAAGCCTAGGCCGGTGCAACCCGGCTTTGGAGGGAATCCTTTTGCCAATCTTTAGAAAAGTAGGGAAATCCGTTTCTTCCCGCTTAAATTTAAAGGAGAACGCATACTCCTTTATTAATGCAATTTCTCGAGCAGCCTATCTACCTTTTGCGAAACATGTGGGTATTTCGCACGTAGATCCTCCCAAATCTTAGGACCTTTGTCTTGAAACATCCTAAGGAATCTATTGTTGCCATCTGGACACAAGGAAGGGTTCTCTTTCGAATGCAGCAATAAAATTGAAAGGTTCAACACCGCTTCAAGTTGCAATTGTACGCGTAAAGGAAGTTCGCGCCCGTTGACAGGAGAAGTGATAAAATTAATTGGGTCTTCAAGTAATGAGGGAGATTGGAACGTGTCGTTGCAGATAAGATCATAGGTAGCAACTATGAGGCAATTAGAATGGTCCCGAGTCATACCTTCACGCACAAATTGTTCGACTACACCGTCATCGGTTCCAATCATATTTCCAAGACATATTAAGGAGATTAGGTTAAAATGTTTTTCACTGATCCTGATCACACCTGCCAGTAAAGGTTTTACAAAATTTTTCCCTATTAGTTTTTTGAAAATTTTCGGTTGTGATTTTAATAAATTGAAAATTAATATATGAGCACGATCCCTTGCAGTAAAATCTTCAGACAACATCATCTGCAATAATCTGTCCAGCACTTGATACTGTTTATCAAACGAACGGATCGTCAACGTGTCGCTTGTTCTTATTAATTGTTCGCAAATCTCAAATGAGGAGTTTCGATAAATGTCCCTGGATAGAAAGGCATTGGAAATAACCGACAGAAATCTATCATTTGTTCCAAATCTCTCAATTAAATCCGTTTTCTCTTTATCTGGGGAACAATGATGGGCATGATCTTAAGTGCAACATGATAAAAAAGTTAGGCAAACATCTCCTGCAATATTTTTAAGACATTATGAGCCGTTTCTTTTTCGATTATTCCAAGCATTTTTACTAATCTCGATTTGTCTACTGTTCGTATCTGATCTAAAACGATATATCCTTCTTTTTTTTCGAAGAATACAGGAATACGCGTTGGGTAAAGATTACACGTTGTAGTCATAGGCGCTATGATTACAGTATTTAAACCATGCATTTCATTTGGGGATATTACGACGCAGGGACGTATTTTTTTTATCTCACTTCCAGTTGTTGGGTCAAGATTGATCAAGTAAACATCGAATTGCTTTACCATTCCCACTCGTCCTTGTCGAACTCATTTTGAAAATCGCCCATTAACGAAGGGTTTTTAAGCCTTTTTTCAGGAGATTCAAATTTTTGTTCCCATCCCGCTCGTACCTGTTTTTTAGGTGAGATCAACAATCCTTCTTCAGTGACTGTGAAAACAAGATTCATGTTTTTTTTTAAACCCCGTTTGTTGAATGATTGCTTGAGGAATCCTCACACCTAATGAGTTTCCTATGCGAATAATATGAGTCATATGCACTCCATTTATAATTACATTGTAATTACTTTTAATATTTATTGCAACATGGAATTTCATTAGAATGTGTCCTTGCTTTTACCCAAATACTCGCCCGTACCCGAGACCCCAAGCTTAACCGCAGAACCGCAGAACCGCAGAGCCGCAGAGAGCGCAGAGAGCGCAGAGGAAACGCAGAGAGATCTTTCGCTACCGCGAGAAACAAACTTGTTATCAACGGATACCATTTTTTCCCGCTCAAATTTAAAGGAGAACGCATTCTCCTTCATTTCTATAACCCAATTTCTCGAGCAGCCTATCTACCTTTTGCGAAACATGTGGGTATTTCGCACGTAGATCCTCCCAAATCTTAAGATCCATGTCTTGAAACATCTCAAGGAATCTATTGTTGCCATCTGGACTCAAGGAAGGGCTCTCTTCTGAATTCAGCAATAAATTGAAAAGGTTCAACACCGCATCGAGTGGCAATTGTAAGCGTAAGTGAGGAAGTTCGCGCCCGCTGACAGGAGAAGTGATAGAATCAATTGGGTCTTCAAGTAATAAGAGAGATCGGGACGTGTCGTTGTAGACAAGATCAAGAGTATTAATCATGAGACAATCAAAATGTTCCCAAGTCATACCTTCACGCACAAGTTGTTCGACTACACCGTCATCGGTTCCAATCATATTTCCAAGACATATTAAGGACTTCAAGTTAAGATTTTTATCCTCTTTGATCATACCTGCCAGTAAAGGTTTTACAAAATGGGGATTGTTCCCTATTAGTTTTTTGAAAATTTTCGGTTGTAATTTTAATAAATTGAAAATTAATGAATGAGCATCACCCCTTACGAAAATATTTTTAGACGACATCAGCTGCCATAATTTGACCAGCACATGATACTTTTCATCAAACAAACGGATCGTCAACGTGTCGCTTGTTCTTATTAAGTGTTCGCAAATCTGAATTGATGTGTATTGACAAGAACTGAAGGCTTTGGAAATAGCCGGCAGAAATCTATCATTTATTTCAAATTTCTCAATTAGATCCTTTTTATCTTTGCTATGTTCTAAAATAGTGCACAGCGTTTCGCAGCAAATCTTTCTAACAACTTCATCATCGGTAGATTCTAGCAGCATGATTACTAATTCTAATCCTGAAAAGATTGTATCCTTATGAAGAGGATCATAGGGATTTTTTTTGAAAAAGATCTCGACAAAAAAACCCAAATCACGAACATGATCTCTATTCAGATGCAGCAATGCTTTCATCCCGTTCAGGAGTATCTTTGGCCTTTCATCAGGGTTTTCTTTGAGCATACGCCTATAATTCCGTTCAAACATTCCCGATAGGACAGATATCAGCTGGTATTGAATTTCTTGACCGACACGGGTCTTAATCAACTCACTTTTAGTCAGTGTGTCGAGTGCAGAAAATATGACAGGTAACTTGTTTTTGTTAATTATTGCATTCAAAAAAGTGTTTTTATGATTCCACGATGCATGTTGTGAGTTGAAAAATAAATTAAGGGCTGCAACAACCGCTTGAGGAGGAATATCCCTCTGGCATTCCTGGAGCCCGTTCAGAGTACTCAGATCATGAACAATTCTCTCTATATCCTCAGTACCACACGGCCTAACAGCGGTAACCTGCTCCTTATCTGCACATGCAATTGAGGAGTCGTCATTCGAACAGCGACTGATTACATCCTTTGCAAGGTCTGCTAAATCCTGTATAGGCAAAAACTTGATCAGCTCTTGGCGCAAATAAAGATCTTTCAGTGTTTGGAGGGCGGCGGGGAGGATATCAATGTCTGTATTGCCGCGATCTCTTTCCTGCTGGATTCTTTTTTCTGTGTCCATTAATAAAATCAGAACATGCAGCGCAGCTTCGACAAGCAATTTTTGTTTTTCATTAGTGATTATTGCCTTTCCGGTTTCGTTGACAGGAAATTTGAATACACTTATGAGCCCTTCATAACGTTCCCAAACCGAATTAAGATTGATTTGTGCGTTACCTTCCCAATTCGATTCATCACGATACGTAGACAAACAGAGATATACGGCAAGGCTGTTAAGGATTTTATCAATTACCATTATATTTGCAATAGAACATAGATTCTGTACAATGGAAGGAGTTTTTTTGTTAGTTAATTCCGGAGATAATAGGGCTTTCATCAGGAATGACTTTAATTCATTTGCCTCTCTCATATGGGGTAATTCTCCTGCAATAACCATGATTTGTTTTGTGAGCCTATTGCATTCAAGAGCTAACGGTAAAGAATTCAAAGCATGGGTACCACCAAATAACATCATTTTCCTTAATCTTTCCTTC
>Ga0207149_1110_pt1 | contig 13659 bp, 9 predicted proteins | sample Alteio_BWMinHeat_31_FD_153563 | JGI IMG/M metagenome (GOLD analysis project Ga0207149, IMG submission 153563) | Enriched cells from forest soil in Barre Woods Harvard Forest LTER site, Petersham, Massachusetts, United States -... | ecosystem: Environmental > Terrestrial > Soil > Temperate forest >... | reverse complement strand
GGCCTGCCGTCTTGCGGTGAACATTGGCGATAAGAACTCTGAGTCCAATGCTTTGCTTGGCATGGGCATCGTCAAAACCGATCAGGGAAATTTTGACGAAGCTCTTCAATCGTTCCTTAAAAGTCTCTCGCTAAAAGAAGAGATCCTCGATCAAGCTGGAATTGCGGACGTGCTGCTCAACATGGGCAACGTCTATTCTGTCATACCCGATTACCGGAAAGCGATCGGATATTATGAAAAAAGTCTTGCCATGTATGAACGGCTTGGCGATCTGAAACCGGAAGGCACATGCTTTGTCAGTCTTGGAACGATGTATATGGGACTTGGCGAACTTTCAGAAGCGCGGAAGTGGCTGGAAAAGGGATTGGAGCTTTCAAAACGGATCGAAGATCTGGACTGCTACTCCTCCGGTCTTACAACGCTTGCCGACGTGCTACTTCGGCAAGATGATCTTGAAACGGCGCTTGAACATATTCACGCAGCGCTCAAACTGATGGAACAGATCAAGCAACAAGATCATGTTGCCGAATCACTTCTAACATTGGGAAAGATACAGGCTCGGATGGGTGATCTTTCGGCTGCCACCGGTTCGATCAATCGTGCCATTGGGATTGCACAGACGTTGGGAACGAAGCCGGTTATAAGGAATGCTTTTGAGCTGCTTTCTACGATCTATCGGAACGCCAATGACCCTGTGAATGCCCTGAAATACTTTGAGCTTTATCACCATCTCAATGAGGAGTTGCTTCGCACGGAAGCGGACCGGCGTGTACAAAACATAAAGCTGGAACTTGAGCACGAGCAAGCTGAGCAGCGCGAGGCGTTGCTAAGGATCGAGAAGGAACGCATGGAACAGGAACTCGATCTCAAAACAAAGCACCTGGCCACGATGGCGATGACGATCGTGCAGCACTCCAACTTTTTGAATACTATCGGGAATGAGATCGGTACTGTTGGCAAAAAAGTGGCGAAAGCACATAAACGATCGCTCGATCAACTTGCCCGACGGCTCAAAGCGCAGTCCCAATCTGAGAATGAGTGGAAGCAGTTTGAAAAACAACTGGAGAGCATGAGTCCGGAAGTGATAGCCAATCTCGCTAAACGATTTCCTCAACTTTCTCCCACGGAACTAAAGATCGGTGCGCTGATCAAGCTCGGGCTTGGATCGAAAGAAATGGCAAGCCTGCTGTGTGTGTCCATTCGGTCCATCGAGTCGTATCGATTGCAAATTCGTAAGAAGCTAAAGCTTAAAGGCGAAGTGAATTTGGGAGTGTTTCTCTTGCAAGCATAGAGGCGGAGTAGAGTCCTTACAGTAGTATTACCGTAGTTGGTTTTTTCCAAAGATAGCTTAAGTTTGCAGTCCGCGATTCGGACACGATCTCAAGCGTGGCTGACAGGTCCTCCACCCGTCAGAAACCCCGCTTCGCGGAAATTTTTTTAGAAATAGCCTTTTATGGAAGCCAAAACTCGCATTATTTTCTCGGTCGCAGCGATCCTGAGTTACGGAATGATCGCCCATGCCCAGCGTCAGACCAGTCTTTATATTGATGATGGTACCGGCCATTTCACGGTTCTTCAGGCTACGGCTGCTGGCGGCGGTGGCACGATCACCTTCCCACCCGGTTCCGGCACGGTCACGTTCGGCGGTGGTGGTGGAGGCTGCACGCCGCCCACAGGATCACTAATGACCTTTGGAGACAATGGCCCCCATGCCGGCTACACGTATTGGGGCCTCAGCCAGACGTATGGAACGAATGCCTGGACAACTGGGTCAACCTTGCCTGTCGCGCAACAAGAAATGACTGCCTCAGCCGTTAACGGAAAAATTTACGTCATCGGAGGAGACAATGGTACTAGAAACTATAATCAAATTTACGATGCGTCAAGTAACACATGGAGCACTGGCGCCGTGTTGCCCGTGCCTCAATTATTTATGACCAGCTCGGTCGTGAATGGAAAAATTTATGTGATAGGTGGCGCTCTGGGATCGAATAATAACAATCAGATTTATGATCCTGCAACGGATACCTGGACGACTGGAGCAGTGCTCCCTGTCGGAGAAGACGGAATGGCAAGTGCAGTCGTAAATGGAAAAATCTATGTCATCGGTGGTGCATTGGGTAATGAGAAGTATAATCAAATTTATGATCCCACCACGGATTCGTGGTCAACAGGCGCACCGTTACCCATTAGTCAACACGACTTTAGTGCGGCTGCAATTAATGGAAAAATTTATGTTTTCGGAGGGATCAATTTTACCCAAAATGAAGTGTTCATTTACGATCCTTCCACCGATTCGTGGACTTCGGGAGCTTCGATGCCCGTAGGCCAGGACGATATGGCTGTCGTTCCGTTTATAGGCAAAATCTATGTCATTGGTGGAGGTAATGGCTCGAATAACAATACTCAGATTTACAATCCAGCGAGTAATTCCTGGAGTGCAGGACCTGCACTTCCAATTGGAGAGTTTATTGACGCAAGTGCCGTCGTTAATGACAATATCTATGTGATGGGCGGAAACAATAATCAGAGTGCAAATCAAGTTTACACGCCTGGGGTGACGGTCTATTATTTTGTAGCGAATTGACCGCCATTTAGAATCCCTACCCGACTGGAGCGGATTCACCACTGGCTTGGGGCACCAAACGCCCTTGCTTATAATTGTGCTTTCATGCCCGATCTTGAAAAGCAATTAGAGGAAGCCACCAATCCCTACGAGCGCATGAAACTCATTGCCGAGTCAAGTGAGCGTTTTTCGTTCACAGATTTCGACCGGGCCGTTGAACTGGTACATGAAGCGCTTCCCCTTGCCCGCAAACGAATGAAGCAACCATCGCCTACAATGCGCGAAGGACAAAGAGCGTATGCCCTGTTATTACGGGCATCGGGGTTCCAATGCTATTCCCGCAGCAAGTTCGAGCAAGCCAGACGGAATTTTGAAGAAGCCTTGCCGCTCTTTGAACATCTGAACGATCGTTGGGATGTTGCACACACGGTACAGCTTCTTGGGGGCGTCGCGGCTTCGCTTTGCGACTATGACAAGGCTCTTGATCTGTTTAAACGATCGAAACAGTTGTTGGAAGAAGCCGAAGACCATGCCGGCGCGCTTCGGAGCTTGAACAATATCGCGGGAATCTATAAACGGACCGGCCATCACGACGAAGCATTCGAACATTTCTCCCTGGCTCGGCGACTCGCAGTGTCGATCGGCGATACCGACTCGGAGGCGAATGCGCTGATCGGCATGGGCATGGTCCAAACCGATCAAGGTAATTTTGAAAACGCGCTCCAATCCCTGCTAAGCTGCCTCGCGCTTCGCGAAGCGGCAGGCAACCGAAATGGGATCGCCAACGTACTTTTGCATATTGGTAATGTTTTTGCCTCGATACCGAAGTATCGCGAAGCAATCGGATACTTCGAACAATCGCTTGCACTCGATGACACGCCCGGCGGAATGAAATCGCGAGGGGTGTGCTGTGTCAATCTGGGAACGATGTATCTGGGTCTCGGCGAACTTGCCGAAGCGCGGACCTGGCTCGAGCAGGGTCTTGTGATTTCCAAAGGCGTGGAAAATTTACATTGTTACTCCCTGGGTCTTGCAGCGCTTGCGGAAGTCCTGCTTGGCCAGAACGAGATCGACAACGCTCTCGAATGCATTCACGAGGCACTTGACCTCATGGAGCGCATTAACGAGCGGGACGGTATGGCCGATGCGTTCCTGACGCTGGGACATTTGCAATCGCAGAAGGGCAATCTTCCAACGGCCACGGGTTCGATCGATCATGCAATCGAGATCGCTACAACGATGGGCGCAAAGCCTGTTATTAGGAAAGCCTACGAGCTGCTCTCGAAGATTTACCGGGATGCAGGGGAACCTGCGAAGGCGTTGGAGTACTTCGAGCGCTATCACGCGATCAATGAGGAGTTGCTGCGCACGGAAGTGGATCGGCGCGTCCAGACGATCGCGCTGAAACTCGAACGCGAACAGGCGGAACAACGCGAAGCATTGCTTCGGGTCGAGAACGAGCGCATCGAACGCGAACTCGATCTCAAGACGAAACATCTGGCAACGATGGCGATGTCCATCGTGCAGCACTCCAATTTTTTGAATACCATTGGAAAAGGGATCGGCGAGGCCGCCAAAAAGGCACCAAAAACGCGCAAGCAGCCGCTCGACCAACTTTTCCGGCAAGTGAAACAACAAGCACATTCGAAAGACGAATGGAGGGTCTTCGAAGAACAGCTCAATAATCTTAGCCCCGATGTGATTGCAAATCTTGCCAAACGATTTCCAGAACTTACGCCGACGGAATTAAAAATTTGTGCACTGATGAAGCTCGGTCTCGGCTCCAAAGAAATGGCTGCCTTGCTCTCGGTGTCCCTCCGTTCCATCGAGACGTATCGGTTGCGCATTCGCAGGAAGCTGAAACTCGAAGGAGAGGAAAACCTAATGGTTTTCCTCTTAAAAACATAGCTTTTACGTTTGTTTATCTTGATGTGTCGTAGTATTGTCGTAGTTGGTTTTTTAAGAATATTGCTTAAGTTTGTAGTCTGTCATTTGTAATACCTTTCAAAAGATCATTATGAAAACTACAATTCAGTTTATGTTTGCCCTCGCAATCATCATCGGTTTCCATGCAGCGGCCAGTGCCCAGCGACAGACCAAACTTTACATCGACGACGGCCACGGCGCGTTCTCGACTCTTTCCGCGCCCTTAGGCGGTGGAGCGATCACGCTGCCTGGGTCCTCGATCACCTTTCCAACCGGTAATGCGCTCGGCGTGCTATCGAATGATGGCAGCGGAAATCTTTTTTGGGCCGCAACCAGCGGGTTTACACCAGCATTCATTTCTTCGAGCGCCTCGTCCAACCTCTTAGTCATTAGCAATGGCTCCTCAGTAAATATGAATGCTTTCCTCTCAGGGTTTACCGCTGACGGAGGCGGCCTTTTCACTGCAAACACAACGGGGTACTACAAAATTGACTGGTCGATCGAAGCTAATACGAATGCTACTTTACTCAACAAATTCGCACTCGAGCAAAACGGAGTTCCGCAGGTGAATTTTGACGTGATCAATGCTACCACAGTAAGCGGGACAAGCATTCTAGCGTTAACTGCCGGCGACATCATCGGAATCTATAATGTGTCCGGAGGAACAGTTACTCTCGAAGGGAGTACAAACGCGATTTTGCCCGCACACATGACGGTTACGCGCATTCAGTAATAAAGCTCTCTCTAAAATCCCTTCCCGAACTGGAAGTGGGTTTGCCAGCCGCTTGGAGCGCCGAAGGGACCGATGGGATCGAAGCCGTAACCAAAATCTATCCCGATCAATCCTACGGCGGGAACCTGTACGCGCGCACCAACACCTAAGGAACGTTTGAGATCGAAGAGGTCGGCATGGGAAAAATCCTGCCACACATTTCCTGCCTCGGCAAATCCGAGTAAATAGATCGGGATGGGTTCCAAGCTCACGCTGTATCGCAACTCGGCAACGTAACGAGCATAGGCATCGCCACCGGGAGCGTAGATATTGTTTTGCGCCACACCGCTTTGCACTCCTACGCGTGCATCGGGATAGCCGCGAAGCGGGATCGTATAAACGCCGGTGACCAAACCGCTGCCGCCCATGACGAAAAGCTCTGTCGGGGGCACGAATGGATTCGGACCAATGCCGCCCATTTGACCAATGTCGGCAAGTGTCATCAGAACGACTTTGTTTTGTCCGCCAGACGTAAGCATCGGCGTATAGAACTTCATGGTCAAACCGTTACGATAGTAGTTCGCTGGCTGGTTCGGAGCAATCGAGGCAAGTGGAAGATAGGCAATGCGCGTTAGAAGCGCAAACTCGGAGCCGGTTCCAGGAAAGATCGGGTTGTCTGTCGAAGTGCGAGAAATCACTTGTTGAATGGCCGTCTCATCGTGAATACCCGTCGTATAAATGCCGCCGCCATTGGTGATATTAGAATGGAGCGCAGAAAGTGTCCAGTCGGCACGGAAAAAGTCATCCGGCCACTTGAAGCGCCGGCCTAACGAAAGAGACGCACCGGTCTGGGTAGAAGTATAGATGTAGGTGGAATAGGAGGTATAGACTTGTACTCCAAGCGAAGTCGGCGATTGATTCAACCACGGCTCGGTAAAACCAAGCGAGACCGATCGCTGGTATTGTCCCTGTTGATAGGAAACAGAGATCACTTCCCCGCCGCCACCATGCAACGGATCGGTGATGTCGAAATTGTTGAACGAAAGGCCGACGGAACCTTGAAATCCTGCTGTTCCGCCATAGCCGATCGAAGCATTGAACGTGTCGCTCGATTTTTCTTCGACATTGTATGTGATGTCCACATCGGTCACGTCGGGCTGTGGATATAGTTCCGGCTGCAGTTTTTCCTGATTGAAATAATTAAGCGCCGCAAGCTGCCGCATGGAACGAATGACTGCCGCGCGGCTGAATGCATCGCCGGGGCGCGTGAACAACTCGCGACGGATCACATAATCCTTCGTCTTCGTGTTGCCTTTAATATCGACATACCGGAAATAATGCTCCTTGCCTTCCTGAACCCGGACAAGAATATCGACCGAATCGCCGGGCACAACGGTTTCTTCCTTGTTAAGACTTGCCAGATACCCGCGATCGTAATAAAGGGAACCGACATCGGAAAAATCCTGTGTCGGACCATGCAGATTCGTTTCCATTCGGACAATATCATAGACATCGCCTTTATGGAAGCCGAGATGATCGCGCACTTCATCCGGTGTAAATACTTGCGAGCCAACAACGGCGATATTCCTCACGTAATACTTGGAACCTTCAAAAACGGTGATGAGAATGCTAAGATTATTTTCGCCGGTCGTCCACACAGAATCGCTTAGTATCTGGGCATCGCGGTAACCTTTGGAGTGATAGTAGTCCACGATCTTTTTCTTATCGTCCTCATATTTATGTTCATCGAAATCTCCGCTGGAAAAGATGTTCCACCAGACTTTCTGCTTGGTATCATCCATGGCTCCGCGCAGATCGCTGGAAGAAACGTGATCGTTGCCTTCAAAATCAATATGGCGGACGATCATCTCTTTTCCTTCATTGATCGAGATCGTAAGATCGACCCGCGATGAATCATGCTTGTTGGTGGAATCATTCGAAGGAACCTCGCTGAAGGCGATCGTGGCAAAATGATACCCTTCTTTTTCATAGAGCGCCTTAACGCGCGTCTTACCGGCATCCAGTTCCCACGGACGAAGATAATCGCCCTCGCGCAGGGAAAGCGCTTTATCGATATCCGTGGTCTTTATTTCCTTATTTCCTTCGATGGTATATTTATTCATGTGCGGAAGCTCAGCAACATGAATACTGAGAAATAAGCCGGCGGAGCTATCGGACTGCGCTACCTGCTTATCGATCACGATATCGGCCTTCGAAAAGATCCCCATATTCCAAAGCTGCTGAACGGCAGCCCGAATGACATCGCTCGGGAGCGTAAGCTGCTCGCCTTTATAGAGTCCGCTTTGGCTGATAATGGTTTGGGGGTCACCGGTCCGATTTCCGACAATAGAAATTCCGAGAATCGTATAATGCCGCTCCGGAGCTGGCGAGCCGGAAAATTGCGCGGAGGCAATACCGGATAGTGTGGTTAGAACGAGTGCTACAAAAAGTAAGCGCATGCAAGAAAAGAGTGTGACCAAGATCTGGAGGTGTCGGCGCAAAGAAGCTGTTAAATTACCTATCCGTAACCCATAATGGCCGCTGATTGTTGCGAAAGTCTCAACTTTTTTGAGGCTTTTGGGCGTTATTAATAAATTGTAACGCCAATCATTCATTCTCGAAGCCTAAGACCCCTCATCATGGAGTACAAACATTACCATAATCGCCCGGAAACGCTCACCAAGGAATTCGCAGAAGCGGAATTTGCAACACTCATCGCTAGGATACCCGCCGCCGAGAACTCAGACTCGGCTAACGAGTGGTTGAGCCTTTATCACGATTGGAATGCACTTTCGGCCTATTATTCCGGCGAAGGCAGCCGCGTCCATTATGCCCACGCTAAGGATATGGGCAATAATGCGATCACCCAGGCGGATAAGTATTTCCGCGAACAAGTCACGCCTGCTATGGATCACGGCAGTGCGATCATGCTCGAAGCCTTTTTGAAAAGCCGCCACAAAGCGGCAGTTGGAAAGCGTTATGGCCCCTATCTCATCGATTCATTGATGACCTGCGTGGAGCCATTGGCACCGATCAATTCGAAACTGCGCGTTCAAGTTGACGATCTGGCGGACCAATACCAAAAGCTTGCAAGCTCCGGTGAGGTTACGATCCAGGGCAAAACAATGACACTCTCCCGCGCCCGCGGATTGCAAAGCGATGAAAACCCGGAAGTCCGAAAAGAAGCATGGATGAAATATCGCGGCTGGTTCTTGGAACACCACGATGAATTTGCCTCTATCTTCGACCAAATGGTGAAACTCCGCGATCAGATGGGACGCAATTTGGGTCACGATAATTTTATTCCACTCGGCTATCTCAGTATGCGTCGCACGGATTACGGCCCGAAGGAAGCGAAGGCATTTCGTGACTCGATCCGCGAGTATGCAACCCCCCTCCTCGAAAAATTATATCGCGAGCAAGCGGTTGCGCTCGGAACCCCGACGCTCAAACCGTGGGATGTAAGTTATCACCCAGAGTTTTCGCTCCCGACCGGAATAGCTCCCATCGAAAAGCAGCTCGATAATGCACAGAATCTTTTCGATGAGATTTCGCCTCGGTTGGGAGCGCATTTCAGCAGAATGCGAAACGAAGGACTGATAGATCTTGAAAACAGAAAAGGCAAACAGCCGGGAGCTTTTTGTACCTCGATGCCGGATGAAGGCCGTGTTGCTATTTTCTGCAACTCGACTGGCGATGAGGGCGATGTTGGAACCCTTGTACACGAAATGGGTCATGCTTTTCAGGCGTGGGAAAGCCAGAAGATCGAAGCCGTCGATCTTCAATGGCCGACGAGCGATGGCGCTGAAATTCATTCCATGGGAATGGAATTCCTCAGCATGCCGCATCTCACCTGGTTCTTTTCTCAGGATAATGCGCGCAAGTTCCGTCGGCATCATATTTACGATGTCGTCGTGCTGATGTGCTACATTGCGGTAGTGGATGAATTCCAGCATTGGGTCTATGAACATCCGAACGCCACACCTGCCGCGCGCGATCAGGCGTGGTGCGATATTACAGATATTTACACGCCCGGCGTGGATTTCAGCGGCATGGAGGAATACAAATACACTCGCTGGTATCCGCAAAGCCATATCTTTCAGACCCCGTTCTACTACATCGACTACGCTATCGCGCAAACTGCTGCGATGCAGCTTGGTATTATGGACGAGGAAGACCACGACAAGGCGCTCGACACGTACATCAAACTGTGCGTACTCGGCGGAACCGTGGGAATCTTAAACATTTTCCGCAGCGCGGGACTTCGTTCCCCCTTCGACCCGACAACCATGCGCGATCTGATGGACTATGCCGCGCGGGAACTTGGCGTCGAAGAAATGGCCGAGGTGGCATAACCTTCTTACCACGTCATTCCGAGCGTAGCAAATCGCAGCGAAGCGGAGATTTGCGAAGTCGAGGAATGGCATGATAGATCCTATCCTAAAAATCCTTCCTAAAATCTCATAAATCCCAGTCGTGGTAGGTTTCGGTTATGACGTTCACACACTTGCCGAAGGCGAAACGCTCGTCATAGGCGGAGTCACGCTCGAATCGCAGTTGGGAACCGTTGCACATTCGGATGGCGATGTGCTCGTTCATGCGATCATGGATGCCCTGCTCGGCTCGTTATCGCTCGGCGATATTGGACTTCATTTCCCCGACACCTCCGCAGAATGGCGTAGCGCGGATTCCATTGCGATGCTAAAGCGTGTGCATCAACTTCTTCGTAACGAAGGCGCACATATCGTAAATATCGATTCCACGGTTGTGCTCGAAGCGCCGAAACTGCGCCCACATATCGACGCAATGCGAGCGCGAATTGCCGAAGCGCTCGCACTCGACATAAAGCGAGTTTCCATAAAAGCTACCACCAACGAACGCCTGGGCTTCATTGGCCGCGAAGAGGGAGTGGCTGCGTATGCTGTGGTGCAGATGGAGTGGGATTAGTTTGCTGTAAGCAAATGAGTAGAAATTGAGTATTGGCTGGTGTGCATGATTCAGCAACTTTCATCAAATTGATGTGTTTTTGACAACGGTTGAATTTTGCTTAGATTTATGATATGAAAATCAATCGAATTCTCTTCGTTATCATTTTTGCTTTCGGCTATTTGCCATCCATTGCGTCCGCACAATCGTTTTGGCTGCACGACCAGGTTTTTGGATCTGGTACAAAATTCGTTTATGCTTATTTTAGCGTAGTCGATTCCTCGGATTGCCTGATGTCATGGCAATCGGATTTTCAGGTATGTACATCAGACTATTGGAAATCGTGGCACATTGTGATGGAAGATACCCCAAAACGCCCTCTTAGCAGATACTCATACATTGGTTTCTCTCACCCTGCACATAATCTCATTCTCATTGGTTGTAACGATAAATCGGTAGGTCATATTATTCGTTCCACGGACAATGGAACAACGTGGAAGGACAACACAATTGGATCTTATCAAAAAAATCAGCCGATAAATTTTATTGCGGCAATAGCAGCGCTTGACAGCAATCATATTGTGGCCCTTGTGGGTGACACTTCCCCATATTCTCTCGATCGAGCAATGCTCTCACCCGATGGTGGGATCACTTGGCAATGGGTTTCGACGCCGATTTTTCAGCATGAACCCTCTTCATCAGGTCTTCCGGCGAATCCGGTCATTACATATCTTTCACCGAATACTATATTAGTTGCTACAATTAATGGATATTATGACTATAGCACTATTTATCGCACGACGGATCTCGGTGTGACATGGGATTCCGGATTTCAAGCGAATACGACGATATCTAAATTCGCGTTTATCAATTCTCGAATTGGCTTTGCCTCGGGAATTTCTTATGACCTCAATGCCGGTACAGACACGGCTACGATCGATAAAACGACAGATGGCGGCGCGACGTGGATACCAATTGTTCGCAACCAATTCAAGGCGGGCTTGAAGTGTATTGCGTTCGCAGATTCGCTGCATGGTTTTGCATGTGGTGAGCAGGGCCTTGTTCTTCAAACTACCGACGGTGGTAATTCCTGGATACAAATGATATCCGACTTTACCGTCGACGCACAAGGCGTGGATGACTTAAATGATTTAGCATATCCGGATACAAACCACGCAATGATCTCCTCCTCGGACGGAAGTGTACTCGTTTACCACCCCAGTGGAATACTGAGCCTGCCGAATATTACCTATCCACATTTTAGTCCACCCGCAGCACCTCGAACGTTCGATGTGACATGGGATTCGGTTCCCGAGGCGACACGTTATTCGATCACAATCACGACTTCCGGATATCCAGACAGTACCACAGCAGTGTATCTCAAAGATACGATTGTAACAGACACATTTTTCACCTGAGCAATCTAATGGATACATCTCCTCCACCTGGGACAGGTGGCCGACAATATTATATTTACCTTCAGGCCTTCAATGCCACGAACGAAAGCAATGTAGCTCAGCGGATATTTATCGTGTATCAGGGTACAAACGGTGTGAGTGTCATGCCGAAAGAGTCAATCTTCACCCTCGCAATCTATCCCAATCCCACAACCAGCACGTTGCACATCGAGTCCACCTCGAATGTTATCACCATCACCGATCTGCTTGGCCGGATCTGGCTGCATAGCAAAGATGGCTCTCACGATCTTGATGTGAGCGGACTGCCACAAGGAGTGTATTCCATCAGCGATGGAAAGTCTCGCGCGCAATTTGTGAAGGAATAATTAGCTTCCCATTGCCTGCGATAGCGTAGTTTGCCTATCCCGTTTTATCCCAAACGCCAGCACGACGGCTACTGCTGCCATCATCGCGCCGGCATAGCCGATCCAGTTCGGATGCAGGCTACCGATAAGCCATCCGCCAAGAATGGGCGCGATAGAGCGCGAAAAACTTTCGAGGGATGACGATACTCCCAGCGCTCCGCCCTTCCGCTTTGGCGGAGCAAGCTGCGTGATAAGGCTTGATAGCGTTGGCCGCGTTACGCCGGTTCCGAATGAGAATAGAACAGCGATAATGACAAGCCCCGGCGTTGTTCGAGCAAAGGCGAGACCAACGAGGCCGAGCACCATCGAGATGAGTCCCAGCCGCAAGCAGAAAACTTCCCCGATCTTTTTCACTAATGGCCGTATGACCACGCCTTGCCAGAGCACTCCGAGTATTCCGACAAATCCTAAGAACAATCCGGTTTGCTCGGCGGTAAATTGCAGTTCCGTGAGTGCGAACAAGGAGAACATCGAAACATAGAGCGCGAACGGCAGCGCAAAGAAGAGAAATGTGAGCAATAATTTCCGCAGATCCTTATCGCGAAGATATTCGATGACGCGAAGATAATAGTTCAGGCCTGTCTTCGCGTTATCATCGCGGGCATGGTTATACTCTTTGAGATAAAATGTCGTCAACAAGGTACTGCTCAGTGCAAAAAATGCCGCAACGAATGCCGGTGCTGAATATCCGAAATGCGTTGCCAATACCCCCCCAATGGGAGGGCCGACGACAAATCCAAGACCGAAACCGATACCGATGATCGCCATTGCTCCAGCACGTTCCTGCGGCGGCGTAACATCGGCGATGTAGGCTTGCGCGATCGTCAGGTTCCCGCCGCTCAAGCCATCGATGATCCGAGATAAGAAAAGAATTGGCAATGAATTTGCAACGCCGAGCAAAATAAATCCCGCCATCGAGCCAAGCTGGGAATAGATCAGCAGCGGCCTCCGCCCAAACTTATCACTCATTCCGCCTAAGATGGGCGAAGCAATGAACTGGCATACCGAATAACTCGCAACGAGCATTCCGATCATTTCGTCTGGGGCCGCAAACGTCTTCGCATAATATGGAAGCAGCGGCAAAATGATCGAAAAGCCGAGCAGATCGACAAAGACGACGATCGCGATCGGAATAAGCGCCTTGTTCTTGAACATTGGGCGCGTAAACAGTTATGGATCGACTTTCATCCTTACCATATCATTCTGAGCGGAGCAAAACGTAGCGATAGCGGAGTTTTGTGGAGTCGAAGGATGACATGTAGTAAACGCCCCGAGGAGAACCGAACCGAATTCCATTTTTTTTTGTGATAATAACATAAATGCACCTTTTCCGTAAATTAAAATAAATGTCGCGTACGCACCTTCATCGCCACGAAGTTCATCAGGTACTCATCATCGGCTCCGGACCGGCGGGATTGACGGCCGCGCTTTACGCGGCGCGCGCCAATCTTTCGCCCATCGTACTCGAAGGCGATCAGCCTGGCGGGCAACTTACAATCACGACCGAGGTCGAGAACTACCCCGGCTTCGAGAACGGCGTGCAAGGCCCGGAAATGATGGAAATTCTGCGACGGCAAGCGACGCGGTTCGGCGCGGTCTGCAAATTCGAGACAGCGACCGCCGTTGATCTTTCCAAGCGTCCGTTCACCGTTCACGCGGGCGATAAAAAGTATCATGCCGATGCCATTATCATTGCGACCGGCGCGC
>Ga0207149_1108_pt1 | contig 13901 bp, 20 predicted proteins | sample Alteio_BWMinHeat_31_FD_153563 | JGI IMG/M metagenome (GOLD analysis project Ga0207149, IMG submission 153563) | Enriched cells from forest soil in Barre Woods Harvard Forest LTER site, Petersham, Massachusetts, United States -... | ecosystem: Environmental > Terrestrial > Soil > Temperate forest >... | reverse complement strand
GAAGAAGAAAGTCGGTAAGACGGGAGCAAAATAAGTTCGTCGTCCGTCGTTGGCCGTTCGTCGTTGGCCAAGTGCGATTGACGGTGCCGGGAAGGTTTATGAAGGCGGGTTCTTGGTTTTGCCAACGACCCACGACGAACGGCCAAGGACATTTATGCTGACAACGACATCGAAAAACACAAACCGGCGGCACGTGCACGAGCGCATTCGCAAAAAGATCCTCGGGACTTCCGAGCGTCCGCGCCTGAACGTGTACCGTTCGCTGAACCACATTTACGTGCAGTTGATTGATGATCTTGAGGGCAAAACCCTGGTCGCGGCCCATTCGGCAGAAGGCGAGAAGGGCCAGAAGCGCACTGGGGGCAACGTGGCCGCAGCCAAGTCCGTGGGCAAGGTCATCGCAGAGCGCGCGAAGAGCAAGGGAATCAGTAAAGTCGTGTTTGATCGCGGCGGTTACATTTATCACGGACGAGTCAAGGCCCTGGCCGATGCCGCACGCGAAGCAGGATTGAAGTTTTAAGAGATTGAGTAATTGTGAAATTCAGTTATTGAGCAATTGGAAATCGGTTTGGGGTTTTAAGTTACCCAATTACTGAATTTCACAATTGCAAAATGAGAGCGCATGCCAACAATCATTAAGAAACTCGATGCTGGTTCGTACCAGCTCAAAGACCAGGTCGTAGCCATTAACCGCGTGACTAAGGTAGTCAAGGGCGGCAAGAATATGTCCTTCGCCGCGTTAGTAGTTGTCGGCGACCCTGGCTCCGCCGTGGTTGGATATGGTTCGGGCAAGGCCAAGGAAGTGCCCCAGGCCATCCGCAAGGGAATTGAATCCGCCAAGAAGAACCTGATCCGGGTGAACCTTACCCAGACCAGCATTCCGCATACTGTGCTGGGACGCTACGGAGCGGGCATGGTGCTGTTGAAGCCGGCCCCTGAAGGCACGGGAGTGATTGCTGGCGGTGCAGTCCGCGCGGTCATGACTTCGGTCGGAGTGCAGAACGTACTGACGAAATCCATTGGCACCACGAACCCGCACAACGTGATCAAAGCGACTTTCGACGCTCTGAAAAAATTGAAGAACCGTGCGGACGTAGCTTCAATGCGCGGCAAGCTCGTGGAAGAGCTATAGAAGAGACGGGAGTTTTGAATGACAGCAAAAAAGACCAATGCGGGCGGCGGAACCATCCAGTTGAAGTGGGTGCGCTCGGCGATTTGTACTCCTGTGAAGCATAAGCGGGTGGTCAAGGGACTGGGTTTCACGCGGTTGAATCAGGTGGTTGTGCGGCCGGATACAGCGGCCATTCGCGGTATGGTGGCCAAGGTCCCGCACCTGGTGGAGATTGTGCAATAACAGCTATCAGGCGTCAGCTCTCAGTAGGGAGCGATGACTGAAAGAGCTGAGAGCTGAAAGCTGAAAGCTTACTTATGAATCTCTCGAATATTCGAGCACCGAAGAAGGCAGCGGAGAACAAGAAGCGCGTCGGGCGCGGCATGGGTTCCGGCATGGGCAAGACGTCCACCCGCGGACACAAGGGTCAGCGCTCGCGCAGTGGTTCGCGTATGATGCGTGGTTTTGAAGGCGGTCAGATGCCCCTTCACCGCCGCATGCCGAAGCGCGGTTTCACCAACATTTTCCGTCAGGAATATAACATCGTGAATCTGGATCGGCTGGCTGTGCTGGGGGAAACCACGATCACTCCGGAAGTGCTTCGCAAGGCCGGGGTCATCAGCACCAAACATCCGGTGAAGGTGCTCGGCAACGGCGAACTTTCGGCCGCGCTCACCGTGCACGCTCACAAATTTTCCAAGTCGGCGCAGGAAAAGATCACCAAAGCTGGCGGCAAGTTTGAGGTCTTGCAGTAATGCTCGAGAAACTGGCCAACGTATTTCGCATTCCGGAGCTGCGCAAGCGCATCCTGTTTACTCTGGGATTGCTCGCGGTGTATCGCCTGGGCGGTCACATTCCAACCCCAGGAGTAAATGCTGACAAGTTACAGCAGTTCTTTGAGCAGAACCGCGGCACTGCCCTCGGGTTTGTGGACCTGTTTTCCGGCGGCCAGCTCCGCCGCATGACCATTTTTGCCCTGGGCATCATGCCCTACATTACCGCTTCCATCATTCTGCAGTTGCTCACGGTTGTCTATGAACCGCTGGCCAAGTTGCAGAAAGAAGGCGAGCTGGGCCGCAAGAAAATTACTCAATGGACGCGTTATCTGACCGTAGTTCTGAGCGCGGTGCAATCCTTCGGCATTGCCATCGGCCTTGAAAAGAGCGGCGGCGACTTCGTCGTGAATCCCGGTGTTCCGTTCATTCTGATGACCATGCTGACGCTGACTACGGGCAGCGCCTTCATCATGTGGTTGGGCGAGCAGATCACCGAGCGTGGCGTCGGGAACGGCATGTCGCTGCTGATCTTTGCGGGTATCGTAGTCGGACTGCCGCGCGGCGTCTTTGACCTGATTGATAAAGTCCGCACCAATGCTTGGGGAGCTTTTACCGCCCCCGCCATGCTTTTGCTGATTGGGGTCATGGTGCTTGTGGTCGCGTTCATCGTTTATGTGGAACGCAGTGAGCGGCGCATTCCAGTGCAGTATGCCAAGCGTGTAGTTGGACGCAAGGTGATGGGCGGCCAGTCCACCCATTTGCCGTTGCGCGTGAACGCCGGTGGCGTCATGCCTGTAATTTTTGCTTCATCGATCTTGACCATGCCGCAAATGATCGGTCAGGGACTCAAGAACAACCGTTACTTCGGGGACCTGATTCACTGGCTGGGTTGGGGCGAGCCGCTCTACACGTTCTTGTATGCGGTGGGCATTATTTTCTTCGCCTACTTTTATGTGTCCATCGTCTTCAACCCCAACGAAGTTGCGGACAACATGCGGAAGTATGGTGGGTTCATTCCCGGCATCCGGCCGGGTAAACGCACCGCCGACCATATCAACGAAATCCTGACGCGGATCACGCTGGTGGGTGCGCTTTACCTGATCATCATTTCCTTCATTCCGGAATGGATGATTACCGGTATCCACCTCAACCACTTGTATGGGCCCATCGGCGCGTTTTTTGAACGCCTGCCAACCTGGGTGACCAATGGTTTGGGAGTGACATTTTATTTCGGCGGCACGTCATTGCTGATCGTGGTCGGCGTCGCCATGGATACGGTGACACAGATTGAAGCGCAGCTCATCATGCGTCACTACGACGGGTTCACTCCGCGCAGCGGGCGCATCCGGGGCCGTCGTACCTGGGCTTGAGATTGTGTGTGGTGCGGGCGCCCCTTCGACTTCGCTCAGGGCAAGCTCTCGCCTGCAGCTTGTCGAAATAAGAATTTTGAAGCTGTGCCGCCCGGTCGGCGGGTTTTTTGTCGAGCTGACCGCGTGGGCCTGAACTTAAAAGGCGCACTAGGTTCTGTTCGATGGAAACGTCGCGAAACATTGGGCCAGTGCTGCTGCTTGGGCCCCCGGGCGCAGGCAAAGGTACTCAAGCCAAACGGATAGCCGAGCACTACGGCATCCCGCAGATCTCCACCGGAGACATCCTGCGGGACAACGTGCAGCGTGCCACCGAATTGGGTGTGCGCGCCAAGGCCATCATGGCGCGAGGCGAATTGGTGCCGGACGACCTGGTATGTGACATGGTGGACCGGCGGCTCCGGGAAGCGGATTGTGTGCGCGGTTTTATTCTCGATGGTTTTCCGCGCACCGCGAAACAAGCCGGCTGGCTGGACGCTTTTTTTGAAGGCGAGCTCTTTGACAACTTGAACGGGGGCAGATGCCTGCCAATTGTGGTTCGCCTGGACGTGGACTATAATCAACTGGTACAGCGGCTTACAGGACGCAGGACCTGCCGCGCCAACGGACACATTTACAACGTCTATTTTCAGCCACCTCGCGTCGCTGATATTTGCGACGTTGACGGTTCCCCGCTGATAACCCGTAATGATGATCGCGAGGAAGTGATCCGCAAGCGTCTGGCGGAATACGATCTCCAGACCCGGCCGGTGGCGGAATACTATGAGCAGAAGGGCCGCCTGGCATCGGTGAATGGCGACCTCTCTGTGGGCGAAGTCACCGGGCAGATTTTCTGGGTGATTGATCACCAGGGTGCGGCAGTAGAGGCGCAAGACTCGCGCCAAGACGTTTAAAGCATGGCGATTGTCTGCAAATCGACGGCGGAAATTGAAAGAATGCGGCACAGTGGCCGCATTGTGCGGGAAGTGCTCGATCATGTTCGCACGCTGGTGAAGCCGGGTGCTACCACGATGGACCTGGAGCGCGCCGCCGAGAAGATGATCAAAGACTTGGGCGCGAAGCCGGCATTCAAGGGCTATTACGATTACCCTTGCGTCCTCTGTACTTCGGTGAACGAAGAGATCGTGCACGGGATTCCGTCGGAAAAGCGGGTGCTCCGGGCGGGCGATATTGTTTCGATCGATTGCGGTGTCGTGCTGGACGGATATTATGGCGACGCTGCGATCACGGTCCCGGTAGATGATTCGGTGAAGCCGGAAGTTCGTAAGTTGCTCGAAGTTACAGAGGCTTCGCTGTACAAGGGCATTGAGCAGGTACAGGTTGGGAATGCGGTAGGGGATGTCGGCGCTGCGGTGCAGGAATTTGTGGAAGCCAACGGCTTCAGCGTGGTTCGTGAGTTTGTGGGGCACGGCATCGGGACACGGTTACACGAGGAACCTCAGGTTCCCAACTTCGGCGCCCGCGGACATGGTGCCCGGTTGCGAGAGGGCATGGTGCTGGCCATTGAGCCGATGGTCAATTTCGGCAAGCCAGGCACTCGCGTGCTGGATGACAAATGGACCGCCGTCACTGCCGATGGCAGCTGCAGTGCACACTTTGAGCATTGTGTGGCTGTGACCAAAGAAGGGCCAGTGATTTTGACGCAGTAGAGCTACCAAGGAGTGCATGAGCAAAGAAGACGCGATTGAAGTGATGGCAGTGGTTCTGGAGCCTCTGCCCAACGCAATGTTCAAGGTCGAACTCGAAAACAAGCACCAGGTGCTGGCGCATGTTTCCGGGAAAATGCGCAAGAATTTTATCCGCATTCTGCCCGGTGACAAGGTTGCCGTCGAACTTTCGCCCTATGATCTGAATCGCGGACGGATCGTGTATCGCTACAAGTAACAGGTCCTGCGTCCTTCGTCGTACGTCGTTCGACAAGGCCGCCTGTGCGAAGGACGAACGACGAACGACCAAGGACTGACTTTATGAAAGTACGAGCATCGGTCAAGAAGATTTGCGACAAGTGCAAGGTCATCCACCGCAAAGGCGTGGTGCGGGTGATCTGCGAGAATTCCAAACACAAGCAACGTCAGGGATAAAGGACAACTATGGCACGTATTGCAGGCGTCGATCTTCCGCGTAACAAACACGTGAACATCGCGCTGACTTATATCTACGGGATCGGTAATTCGCGCTCCGCCCGCATTCTGGACCAGGCCAAGGTTGAGCCCATGAAGAAGGTCCAGGACCTGGGTGAGGACGAGGTCAACCGTATTCGTCAGGTCATCGAGTCTGAGGGGTTGGTGGAAGGCGATCTGCGCAAGGAAGTTTCGATGAACATCAAGCGGCTCATCGAAATCGGTTCCTATCGCGGATATCGTCACCGCCGCAACCTGCCGGTTCGAGGACAGCGCACGCACACCAATGCCCGTACCCGCAAAGGTCCGCGCAAAGGTACAGTAGCGGCAAAGAAAAAGACCGCGACCAAGACGTAGAACTGTCGTGGGTCGTTCGCCCTTGGTCGTTGGCAGGAAACGACTAGCGACTAACGACCGACGACTAAGGACTGAAATACTATGGCAAAACCAGTAGCAGCAGGTGGGCCCGCGACACCGGAGAAAAAAGGCAAGAAGAAGACCTTTAAGAAGAAGGAGCGCAAGCACGTGACCCACGGCATTGCGCACATCCAGGCTTCGTTTAACAACACGATTGTAACCATCGCCGACCAGACCGGCAACGTACTCTCGTGGAAGAGTTCGGGTTCGCTTGGGTTTCGGGGATCCCGCAAAGGCACCCCGTTTGCCGCGCAGCAAGCGGCTTCGAATGCGGCCAACATGGCTCGTGATCACGGTGTGCGCAGTGTGGAAGTGCGTGTCAGCGGCCCCGGTTCGGGCCGTGAGTCAGCCATCCGTGCGCTGGCCGCTGCAGGAATTGAAGTGCGCAACATCAAAGACGCTACGCCGATTCCGCATAACGGCTGCCGTCCGCCGAAAAGACGTAGAGTGTAAAACCCGTCGTTAGTCGTCGGTCGTTCGCAAGTGCGGATGCCGAAGGCCAACGACGAACGACCAAAAGCTAACGACTGATTTCGTCCGGGACGAAGGGTGAAGCCAAACCTGTAAACCGGTCATCTAAAGGAGAAGAAACTTGGCCCGTTATACTGATCCCGTCTGTCGTCTCTGCCGCCGCGAGGGTATGAAGCTGTTCCTCAAAGGCACAAAATGCTTCAGCGATAAATGCCCCATCGAGAAGCGCAATTTTGCTCCTGGCCAGCACGGTAAGGACCGCAAGTCCAAAGTTGTTGGATACGGCCTGCAACTGCGCGAGAAGCAAAAGACAAAGCGCATGTATTTCGCCCAGGAAGGCCAGTTCCGCAATTATTTCGAGAAGGCGGCAGCCTCCCAGGGTGTGACTGGCGAAATTCTGCTGCAACAGCTGGAACGCCGCCTCGACAACGTCGTCTACCGCCTGGGCATGGGCGTTTCGCGCCGTCAGGCCCGTCAGCTGGTACGCCACGGCCACGTGCAGGTCGACGGACGGAAGGTGAATATTCCTTCCTACCAGGTCAGCGTCGGCGAAGAGATTGCTATTCGCGAAGGTAGTTCGAAGCTTGCGATTCTCGAATCAGCAAAAGAATTCGCCAGCCATCAGAACGCGCCGAACTGGTTGGAGATCGATCGCGACCACTACAAGGGCAAGATTCTGGCCCTGCCGAAGCGCGAAGATATCAATTTGCCGATCAATGAGCAGTTGATCGTCGAACTGTATAGCAAGTAAAGTCGGCGGTCGTTCGTCGCTGGTCGTTCGCGAAAGCCAACGACGCAAGACGAACGGCCAACGATGGTTTTCAAGGTTCACATTTCGAGCCAGATCAGCCTTTCCTGGCGCTTGACCTGAACGCGAACCGGTTCAGGGAGTCAGGACTGAGCCAAACGGCCGAAGGAGAGAAACACTATGTTGTGGAAGGGTTTTCAAAAACCGAAACGTCTGGCGGTCGATACTTCGACCCTCACCGATAAGTACGGCATCTTCTGGGCACAGCCTTTTGAACGTGGCTTCGGTACGACCATCGGCAACGCTCTGCGACGCGTTCTGCTTTCCTCGATTGAGGGCGCTGCTGTCACTGCAGTAAAAATTGAAGGCGTGCTGCACGAATTTCAATCGATCCCTGGCGTCGTGGAAGATGCCACGGACATCATCCTTAACCTGAAACAGGTTCCGTTCAAGCTTGCCGGCGACGCCCCCAAAGCTATCTATCTGCGTTCCGACCAACCCGGCGTTGTCACCTCGGGGATGATTGAAGCTGACGCTGATGTTGAAGTGCTCGACAAGGATGTTTACATTGCCACCATCAGCGAAGGCGGCAAGCTCGACATGGAAATGCGGCTCAAGCGCGGCCGCGGCTATGTCTCCGCCGACAAAAATTTCGACGAAGATCTCGGCATCGGGTTCATCCCGATTGATTCCGTGCATTCTCCGGTGCGCAAGTGCAACTACACCGTGGAAGCGGCCCGCCTGGGACAGATTACCGACTACGACAAGCTGACCATCGAAGTGTGGACCAACGGCTCCATCCTGCCGGCTGACTCCATCGGCCTGGCGGCCAAGCTGCTGAAGGACCACATGAATATCTTCATCAACTTCGAAGAAGATATCGAGACTTCCGCTGGTTCCGAAGAGCGCAAGCCGGAAATCAAAAACGAGAACCTGAATCGTTCGGTGGAAGAGCTTGAACTTTCCGTGCGCAGCTACAACTGCCTGAAGAATGCCAACATTCAGAGCATTGGCGAACTGATCCAGAAGACGGAAGCTGAAATGCTCAAGACCAAGAATTTTGGCCGCAAGTCGCTGAATGAAATTAAGGAAATCCTTTCGACCATGGGTTTGAGCCTGGGTATGAGGATTGACGAACAGGGCAATGCCGTGCCGGGCCCGACTTCCAACCAGGTCCTGCCCGCGTCGGCTTACGGCGTGGACAACGATCTGTAGAACTTAAATGGGGACGGGCGTTTCGCTCGTCCCTTTGTTTTTCGATATCTGGGAACTGAGGTTTTTATGCGTCACAAAGTAGCAGGATGGAAACTTGGACGTAACACCGCGCACCGCCGCTCTTTGCTGCGGAACCTGGTCACTTCGCTCATTCTGGAAGAGCGCATCGAGACCACTCTGCCCAAAGCCAAGGCCATGCGCCCGCTGGTTGAAAAGATGATTACTCTGGGCAAGAACGGCAATCTTGCCGCTCGACGCCAGGCGCTTGCCTATCTCATGACCAGTGCCGCCGTGGATAAACTATTCGACACCATCGGTCCCCGCTTCGGAGACCGCAATGGCGGGTACCTGCGCATTATTCATGCCGGCTGGCAAAAAGGAGATGGCGCGGACAAGGCCTTCGTCGAACTGCTAGGCAGCGAGAAGACCATTGATGAAAAGCGCCAAAAGCGCGTCGAAGCCCGTTCCAAACGCGCCGAGGAAACCAAGCGTGCGATGGAAGAAGCCGAAGCGCAGCAAGGCGTCGAACACCCGGTTTCAGGCGCCCAAGGCGAAGACAAGGTCAAAGACTGACGGCTAGGCGGCGCGCGTCCCATTGTGACAACGAATACTAAATATCCAATGCACCCCTTTTCAGGGGTGCATTTTATTGTGTGGCACCTTCGACGTCTCGAAGCCACAAACACCGTGTTGAGGTAGTCCAAGTTTTTTTTACGTTGTAATACATAATAATATGTTGTATTATTGTGGAATATGAGCACCACAGAGAAAACCATCAGTTTCCGGGCCGACGCCGAAAAGATCGATGCGCTCGATTCCCTTGCAGCCGCTCAGGATCGCCCTCGTAGCTATCTCATCAATGAGGCGATCACCAACTACATCCAGCTGCATGCCTATCAGGACGCACTTGTACGCAAGGGGCTTGAAGATATGAGGAAAGGCCGCGTCGTCAGCCATGAGGAAGTTGTAAAGCGGCTTCAGAGGACTGGGCGCGCCCGCCCATGATTGAATGGACCGAGCAGGCAACTCGGCAGTTAGACCAGGCCCGTGACTACATCACACTGTCGAATCACGAACGGGTTGCCACTGATGTCATCATGCATATCGTCGCCAGTGTTCAACAGCTCGCCACGTTCCCGATGTCAGGTAGAGCAGGCCGTGTATCCGGCACGCGTGAACTGGTCATTTCGAACACGCCTTTTGTCGCTGCATACTGCATTGAAAACGACCGCATCGTGATTCTCGCCATATACCACGGTGCGCAACAATGGCCTGAAGCGCTCTAAGATCAGACAAAAAATAGCCTCTGTCGACTCGGAGGCCACTTTCCCGCCAGTTCGAGAGCCTGTTTTGCCATTCGTACATGTCCTAGTGCGGGTCACTGCCGTAATCTGGCGCGGATTTCCCAGAACGTTACACTGATAGCGATAATGGGATTCTCCCGCGTACAAATCGGCATCGCAGTGGGCGCTGGCGTGCTCATTCTGATGGTCTTCTTTGGCTACCTGATGTGGCTGAACGGGCAGGGGCCGGTGCTTTCCCGCTCCGAAGAACGCGATCCGCTGTCGGGTACGCCCAATTCCATTTCCCTGAATCCTTTGCGCGATCGCTCCACCGAGCGGCTGGCCACGAAATACCTGGATGCCATGCGCGATGGACACTGCCGCGAGCAGTTGGCCGATTGGGAAAGGGACTATCGCAGGAAATACGCAACTTTTATATGCGACTCCGAGGCCCAGCATCCGCTAGTCTCGTGGAAGATCGTGGACTGGGAAGATGCGCCTCCGCTGCGCATTCTGCATTATCAGGGCAAGCGCCGCAATGCTCCTGACCAGCGCGGTACTTATAAGGAGCTCTTTTCCGTTACCCTGGAAGACAAGGACGACGGGTGGGTCGTCACCAAGTACGACGCTATGTACTAAATGCTGGTGCTTTTGAACCGCTCAGCCCGCCTCGGCCTGACGCATGCGGCCTTCCCTCCAACTCCAGAAGAGAAATATCAAGAGTTGTGCAGTGAGCGCCGCCGAACTGTCAAGGACTACATCGGCGAACCTTCCTGTGCGGGATGGCAAGAAAGTCTGGTGCCATTCGTCCAGACTTGCCACTGCCACGGACATCGCAAACGCAATGCCCGCCCAGCGCCATGTCCACACCTTAGCCAGAGGTACATGCAGCGTGGCTTTCCAGGCACGGAACAGGAAAAGGCTAAGCGTGAAGTAACCGATAAAGTGGCCGCTTTTCCGGATGTAATGATGGATGATGGCAAAATGGGCCCTATCCATTCCGAAGAGGAAGTGAAGCAGTGGGTACAGAAATCGCCCGGTGTAAGCCGCGGAGCCGAAATCACTTGACTCCAGCGCGATCACGGCCAGCCACAGAAACGCCGCCAGCCAGGTCTTGAATATTTCTTTTTGTTGGGGGGTCAAGAACGAGCGTCCCCCGCGGGTTGGAAAAGCATGTGTCCTTTCAAAATGCAGACCTACTCGGCGGCATAGTTGGGGGCTTCGCGGGTAATCATCACGTCGTGCACGTGGCTTTCCCGCAAGCCGGCGCCGCTGATGCGCACGAAGCGCGTTTTCTGGAGCAGCTCCGAAACACTGGCGCACCCGCAATATCCCATGCCAGATTTCAATCCGCCCACCATCTGATTGACGATCATGGCCACCGAGCCGCGGTACGGAACGCGGCCTTCGATTCCTTCCGGCACCAGCTTGGCCAGCCGGTTCGATTCTTCGCCCACAGCAGTGGAAGAGTCGCCATCAATATTCTGAAAATAACGTTCGCTGGATCCCTGTGCCATCGCGCTCAACGATCCCATGCCGCGATACGACTTGAATGTGCGGCCTTGATAAAGGATCAACTCACCCGGACTTTCATCGGTCCCAGCGAACAGCGAGCCGATCATGACGGCGGCCGCCCCTGCTGCCAGCGCCTTTGTAATGTCTCCAGAATACTTGATGCCGCCATCGGCAATCACTGGGATGTTAGCGTCTTTAGTGGCGCGATAAGCCTCTGCAATGGCCGTGATCTGAGGCACGCCTGCGCCCGTCACCACGCGTGTGGTGCAGATAGATCCAGGGCCAATGCCAACCTTGATTGCGTCCGCGCCTGCCCTGGCCAGTTCGCAGGCTCCGTCGAAAGTAGCGACGTTTCCAACGATCAAGTCCACTTCGGGTAATTTCGACTTCACTGCCTTGATCGCGTCCAACACCCGCGTGGAGTGGCCGTGAGCGCTGTCAATGGCCAGCAAATCCACTTTGCATTTCGCCATCTCCTGTGCGCGTTCCACAAAATCGCCGGTCGCACCGATAGCGGCCGCAACCCGCAGCCGTCCATGCGAATCTTTGGCCGCATTGGGATACTTCAGCTTTTTCTGAATGTCTTTTACCGTGATCAAGCCCTTCAAGTTGTACTTGTCATCCACCACCAGAAGTTTTTCCACCCGGTGTTCATGCAGAATTTTCTCAGCTTCTTCGAGCGTAGTGCCCACCGGCACCGTGATCAGGTTTTCTTTGGTCATGACTTTGCTGATGGGAATATCGAAGCGGGTCTCGAAGCGCAGATCGCGATTGGTCAGGATGCCAACCAGCTTTCCGTTTTTAGTGATGGGCACGCCGGAAATCTTGTACTGGCGCATGACTTCAAGCGCCTCGGACACGCGGGCATCGGGCGACATGGTGACCGGATCCACAATCATGCCGCTTTCCGAGCGCTTTACTTTGTCCACTTCGTTGGCCTGCTGTTCAATGGGCAGATTGCGATGAATGATCCCGATCCCGCCCTGCTGGGCTAGTGCAATGGCCATGTGAGATTCGGTGACCGTGTCCATGGCGGCGCTGATGATCGGAATATTCAACCGGATATTGCGGGTCAGCTGGGTCTGGGTGTTAGCCAGCGCCGGGACCACGTCCGAGCGGGCAGGCATCAGCAACACGTCATCGAAGGTAAGCGCCTCAGGAACAGGGAAATGAATCATAGTTGTTCTCGCCCAGATGGCCATGGCTGCTCAGGTAATTCAAAAAGCGGTTGAACCACGACACGTTCCCTTTCGAATCCGGCCACACTTGAATGTCGCTGTTCACCCCTTCAAACACCGGCCCAGCCAGCTTGATGTTGGGATCAACTTTGTGGATGGCATTTGCCCACTGCACATAAAGCGCCGCATCGTCCTCAGGCAGCACAAACTGTCCATCCGGCTCCTCTCCCAACTCCACATACCGGATGGGATATCCCCGGGCTTCAAGATAGGCAATTTCATTCGCTGCATTGTCCGGATTGTCGTACAGCATGGCCACCGGAACGGTCATCGGCAGACCATTCGTCAAACCGCTTTTGTAAACCAGATCAAATCCCGGCTGCTCGCCATCATCCTTGGCAATGCCCGTAGGATCATGCCAGGGATCTACGGACGATGCATAAGTCGCAGTCTGAAAATTGTCCGGACTGTGTCGCACAAGGTCAGTAAACTTCCCGCCGGATTCCGCCCCCAAATAAACTTCCCGAATCGCGAACCCCAAACAATTTCGCGGATCAGCCGATCCATGACTGTCGCAGGTTCCCGACGAAGCTGTCATCAGCACCCGCACAAATTCCACGTTTAATGTTTTCTGCGATAGTTGCAGCTTGGCCAGGCCACCCTTTCCATTCATAACCGTGCCCTTGGGAAAATTCTTCCAGTTCCCTCCCGCTGGATTGCCAATCGGGTCGTCGCCAGTCCAGTACTGCACTTCGTAGTTCGTAGCATAGGGATCGCCCCACGCGATCTGCATCGCGTTCACGCCCATCTTGCTCCCCAGATCCACGATGATCCAACCGGGATGCAGCGCATTACTCTCGCCGGTATAAGTCTGGTCGAGATACGGATCACTCTTCCAATAAGTATTGGTGTCGCCATCGTCCACCCGGGAGTAGCCGCTGCCTGTGCCGTAGTTGCTGGTGGTACCGCGCAGCGGCAGGTTGTAACCGAATGATCGCGTGATATCTCCGGCGCTATTGGGATCGCCAACAAAGTAGCCTTGTCCAGACGGATCGCTCCACTTGCCCCGCGGATTCCAGTGCCAAGCCTGCACGGATAGTTCGGTATTGAGCCGGTAGCTGACCGACCCCCACCCCGCGCTGAGCATGGAACCCACATGCGGCGGATTAAAAAGAACGTGCACCGAGTTCAGGGGATCACGATCAATCCCAGCCCCCAGCGACCGCAGCGGACTGAAAGAATTGGTCGAGTGGCCGGGAGTGACATCCACGGTTACTTGCTGGGTAAACGCAGGAAGCGTTAGCAGTGCGATGCAGATAGTAAATCGTTTTAATGCTGGGAGAATACTTGCGTCCGGAAGCATCGTGCGGATTTTCATAACACCAGAACCTCGGCGGGAAGAGGTGAGTAATTGTACCTCAGCAAGTCAAGAGGGCAGGTCAAGCGATGTCTTCGTCGCCCCGGACGCCCTCGTCCGGGCAGCCGAGCAAAGCTCGGCAGGATGAACGTTCGAGTAGTCCGGTCCACCCCGTCGGCGCAAGCAAAATGAGGGGTGCCCCATCTTTCGCGCACTGTGCGAAAGGTGGGAGCCTAGGTCTCCATAAGAAAAGATCCACTATAACCTCTGTGCACACTCGGGCTTTCAATTCCCTCCACCCTTGTCATTCCGAGCAAAGCGAGGAATCTGCATTTCGCCCGGG
>Ga0207149_1107_pt1 | contig 13947 bp, 13 predicted proteins | sample Alteio_BWMinHeat_31_FD_153563 | JGI IMG/M metagenome (GOLD analysis project Ga0207149, IMG submission 153563) | Enriched cells from forest soil in Barre Woods Harvard Forest LTER site, Petersham, Massachusetts, United States -... | ecosystem: Environmental > Terrestrial > Soil > Temperate forest >... | reverse complement strand
ATTGAGCCAAAGGTCATTCCACCACTTCATGGTCACCAGGTCACCGAACCACATATGGGCCATTTCATGAAGGATGGTGTCGGCCAGTCGCTCCCTCTCCTCAGAGGTCGGAATTCCACGTTTTACATAATTTTCAGCGAAGGTAACAGCCCCGACGTTCTCCATGGCGCCCCAATTAAAGTCGGGGACTAAGACTTGATCGTATTTGCCGAAAGCATAAGGTCTGTCGAAATATTCTTGGTAAAATTCTAAGCCTTGTTGGGTAATGGTGAACCATTCCTTAACTGGTACATATTTTGCCAAACTTTTTCGAGCAAAGAGCCGCAGGGGAATGCTTCCGGCTTGTGAGGTCCAAACTTCATAAGGTCCGCAATGGAGTGAAATAAGATATGTCGCAAATGGAAGCGTCTTTGGAAAAATCCACTGCACGCGACCTGGCGCCACCGTATCTCGGGAAGATTCAAGAGTCGCTGAGACGACCTGCCAGGCGGAGGGGGCTTCGACTTTAAGGCTGTATGTCCCTTTGATATCAGGCTGATCGAAACACGGAAACATATGATTGGCATTGTAGGGTTCAAAGTCGGTGTAGGTGTAGACACTCCCGTCTTCTGGATCTTTAAAACGAGCAAGACCGTCTCCGGTATTTGAGTAGGGGTGAGTAAAACCAATGACGACCGTGTTCATTCCTTCGACTAAAGCAGATGATGGTAAAACGAGAAAAAATCCGTTGGAATTCACCGGTTGTTTTTGTCCGTTGACTGAAAAATTGAGAATGGTTCCGCCGGCAAAGTCCAAGGTGAGGTCTTCAGGCTTACCGCGTAACTTAAATTCAATAATTTCATTACCAGCAAATTCCTTTTCTTCAGCAGAAAGCGACAAGCTGATGTTGTAATCTGGATCGGAGATCAATTGAGACCTCCATTCGGCATATTCTTGGGTGAGGCCCCGACTGATGCTTCGACCAGGATATCTTCCTGGTCCAATCTTTGTTTCCGCACTCTTTTGTCTTTGACCTTCGCCCTCCGGATTTTTGGATGCTGTTTGACATGAAACGAACATCAAAAAAGAGAGGAAGATGAGACCCGTTTGAACCTTTGATAAGACCATTTATGCCTCCGAAAGTGTTGAGACTTTAGTCTCTTTTGCCGGAGGGATTTAGGCAAGAGTTTTCGAATGCCGCACACGCTCTTTCGGCTAGCCTTGCTTTCTTATCTTGTTTCGAAACCCCCAGGAGGGGCGGAAAAAGTCCCCAATTTATATTCGTGGGTTGAAAATTTTCCTTTTCCTCGTTGAGGGCGTTCAGTAAAGCCCCCAGAGCGGTTTCAGAGGGGAGCGGGGCGATCTTTTTGTCAGCGAGCAAGGCATCCAGAAAAATAGCCACCAACATCCCTGTGCTGGTAGATTCAAAGTAGCCCTCAACACCGGTCATTTGACCGGCGAAAAATAAGAGAGGATCTTTTTTCGAACTGAGTGTCGTCGTCAAAAGCTTCGGGCTATTTATAAAAAGGTTTCGATGAAGACTGCCAAGTTTTAAAAATTCCGCTTTCTCGAGACCCGGGATCATGCGAAAAACTCTTTTTTGTTCCGGATAGGTCATTTTGGTTTGAAATCCGACCATGTTGAAAGCTGTCGCGTATTTATTTTCTTGCCTGAGCTGAACAACGGCGTAGGCCTCTTTCCCCGTTTTTGGATCCCTTAGTCCCTTTGGTTTGCACGGTCCGAAGGAAAGAGTCTTCGGCCCCCTCTCTACCATGACCTCCACGGGCAGGCAGGATTCAAAATAAGGGGTGGTTTCAAAGTCCTTGGGCCTTACCATTTCGGCCTTGGATATTTCTTCCACTAAATTATAGTATTGCTCTTTACTCATGGGACAATTGATATAGTCGGCCCCTCCTTTATCATACCGACTGGCCTTGAAGCACACCTCCATATCAATGCTGTCGGCATCAATGACGGGGGCGATGGCATCATAGAAATAGAGGAAATCTCCTTCAAAGTGATCCTTTATGCTCGAAGCGAGGTTCTCATGAGTAAGGGGGCCCGTGGCGATGACGGTTGGTCTCGGGACCGAATCGAGACTCTCGATGATCTTGTGTTCAAGGCGAATGAGGGGATGTTTTTTAATTTCTTCGGTGATTTCTTTTGAGAAAAGATCTCTGTCGACACTGAGTGATTGGCCTGCGGGGACTCTATGAAGGTGCGCGATCTCCAAGATCTTACTTTCAAGTCTGGTCATTTCCCACTTTAGTTGAGCCGGCGCACTGGGTTCGGTGAGACTTCCCAGGCTGTTTGAGCAAACGAGTTCAGCGCACATTCCAGTTTTATGGGCGGGAGTCATGGCCAGCGGGCGCATCTCATAGAGAACGACTGAGTGACCTCTCTTGGCCAGCTGAAGAGCACATTCCGATCCAGCCAGCCCGGCTCCCACAACATGAACAGTGGATTTCAAAATATAGACTTCCTTTCAGAGATCTTTTCCATTAGTTTAACTCGATACATGATAGACAAAAGTCGACCCCGTCAAAACTCCAGATCCAAAGTAAAAATCAGTGAGCCTCATAGCGCACTGGATGTTCTACAGGCCATGCTTGAGAAAGGCAACTCGCCTTTGGCGCAAGATTTTAAGCGCTATCGCTTAAAATTGGATTGGGCCAAGGTGGTAGGGCCAACCCTTTCGGAGAAATGCTCCCCTGTAGGATTTTCAAATGGGGTTGTCTATATTTGGGTTGTCAATTCGACCTGGATGAACCAACTGTATTTTGCCAGGCGTGAACTCTTAAAGAAAATGAATAGTTATGGTGGGAAACACTGGGCAAAAGATATTCGCTTTACTCTAGATCGGAAAGACGTGCCAACAGAAGCTGCGTGCTCACAGGATCCACCGGCTGGCCCCGAATCCTCATCTCCCAATGAAGATGGGGAGCCTCCACGCGACCCGTGGCGCCGCTGAGTCCAATAATGTCGCCAGCTTTAACCCGATCACCAACCGACACGTTAAAGGCCGATAAATGCATATAGCGGGTGATGAGTCCATAGCCATGATCGATGGTAATGACATTTCCGTAAATCACCTCGTTGTCGGTTCCCGCGATGATACCATCGGAGGTGGCACGTACAAGGGACCCGACAGCGGCTCGAAAATCGACTCCCGTGTGGGCATAAGGAGCTCCATGAGGAGGAACCCTCATGGATCCAAATTCCGAAGTGACGAGACTCCCCATGGGACGTGACCATTGGGATGACCAGGGTCTTTCAACGAATTGGGAATAAAGATGTTGGTCTTCGAGATTGTTGAGGTGGATGAGATCGGATCGGTTTTCGATTTCCTGCATGATGCTGGCAGGAAGCCTCAATTGAGCGATTTTTTGATGGGTCTTTTCCCAAAGATCTGAATCGAGATGTATCTTTCGAAAGGTCCAGGCCATCTTTTCGTCAACAATGGCAATGAGCTGTCGCCCGGGAATCTGTGGATTTGTCGCTAAAAGCTGCCATCGGCGCAATGCCTGAAAGCAATGACTCCTGAAACAAACGAGAATCTTTGTATCTCGGGTGCGTGGGGCTAATCGAAACGCGATGGCCGCGCCTGGATTGTAACTTGTCATGGCGAAATTGAGTTGGTGAAAAAGGGTGGTTGCTTCTTCAACCGATAGCATGGGAATCGTGGGTTCAGAGATCGTGATTCCGATGAGAAAGACGATCAAGGCTCTTATCATTTAAGCTCTGATCCTTTCTTCTCATCCTTCTCTCCTTCTTCACCATTTTTTGTGGCTTGGTGGATCAAAAATTTGAGGAGCTTACTTCGTTTTGCCCCGCCAAGAATTGTTTTTAAATCTTCATGAATCGTGGGGTCATTGATCAGTCCGCCAAGGGTGCCTTGCCCTCGATCAATTTTTTCTAAGATGCTGGAGAGATGATCGAGGGATTTTTTTAATTTGTTAGCCTGAGGGTCTTTTCCTTTAATGCTATCAAGAATTTCATCAAGGCTCGCGGTGGAGGCCTTCAGATTTCTCGCGGTCTCGCTGACATTTTGTGAAAAACTTTTATCATTGAGCCCACGGACGAGCTTTTGGACCTCGTCCATAATTTCAAAAATTCTTTCAACCTTGTCTCCTGATTTTCCTAAGGTCGAAAGCAGGTCCGTGCTGGGTTCGGACTCTATGACGTCCCCATCCTGAAGTGACGCCGCCCCGGAAGGGGCAGGTTTGATCATGACGTATTTGTCGCCGAGAGCTCCTTGGGTATGGACTCCCGCAAGGGCTCCCTTCGTGATTTTATCTTGGCAGCGTCGATCAATCTTCAGAGTGATGGTCACTTGATTGTTATCTTTGTTAAAATCAACGCCAGTGACATTACCGCATTGGATACCCGCGACCTGGACCACACTTCCCAAACTCAACCCTCCCGTATCCTCAGCGAGCATCTTTAAATGATAGTTGCTATGAAAGATGGCTTTATCTCCTCCGAGGGCGATGATAAATCCAATGGTCAGAACCGTCGCTATCACGACAAATATGCCCACTTTGATCTCAATGCTTCGACTTGGTTCCATTAGTAGGCCTCGCCGGTAATAAATTTTTCCATGATGCTTCCCTTTTGGTTTTCAAGCTGGGTCCGGGTTCCTTCGGCTACGATATGGCCGTCAACGATAAGGATCATCCGATCGCATACGGCAAATGCCGTCGGCATGTCATGGGTCACCAAAATACTGGTGACTCCCCCTTTTTTTAGCTCGAGAATCTTTTCTTGGATCTTTCTCGTGTTGAAGGGGTCGAGGCCCGCCGTCGGTTCGTCGTATAAAATAATTTTTGGTTCCATAATGATCGCCCGGGCTAGTCCCACCCGTTTCTGCATGCCTCCACTCAAGGCGGCAGGCATAATTTTCTCGGACCCTTGAAGCCCAAAATTGGAAAGGGTTTTTTTAATTTTTTCATGTATGTGTCTAGGGGAGAGGGAGGTGTGTTCGATCAAAGGATAGGCTAAATTTGCCTCGACACTCATCGAGTCAAAAAGAGCCCCTCCCTGGAAGACGTAAGCGACTTTTTTGCGCAGGGGAATGAGCTCTCTCTCATTGTAGTGGGTGATATCTTCACCTTCGATCATAATGCGACCTTCATCGGCTTTCTCCAAACCTATGAGACTTCGAAGGATGACGCTTTTGCCGGAACCTGAACCTCCAATGAGCCCGACACACTGGCCTTGGGCCACACTGAGATTGATGTCCCGGTGAACAATTTTTGCACCAAACCGCTTTTTAAAATTTTCAACTTTTATTGCGTCCATTTTTCAAATATCCAAAAAAGTTTTGTGAGAGCGAAATCGCTGGTGACAATCAAAATGCTTGAGGTAACCACAGACTTGGTGGTTGCGATTCCGACGCCTTGGGTGCCCCCGACGGTGCGCATTCCGTAATAACATCCGACCAAGCTTATGAACGCCGCAAAGAAGAGTGTCTTCGCGACGCCAACGACGAAATCCGTAAGAACGACGGTATAAACAACTTTCTGGTAAAAGAAGAGCGGATCAAGACCGAGTTCGGCTTGGCAGATAAAAAGGCTTGCCAAAATTCCAATAAAATTCGCGATAACGGTCAATAGCGGTAAAACGATAAGGCATCCAAGAACGCGAGGAATTACGATTTTTTTTATTGGACTGGTGCCCAAGGCCCGAATGGCGTCAATCTGCTGAGTGACGTTCATAGACCCGATTTCCGCAGTGATGCCGGCTCCAATTCGTCCGGCCAGCATGAGGCTTGTGAAGACCGGACCCAATTCCCGAACAAGACTGAGGGCGACCACTTTCGGGACATAGTATTTGCCTCCAAATCGTTCAAGTCCGAAACCAAATTGAAGGGCCATAACAGCGCCCGTACTAAACGCCGTAGCTGAAACGAGGGATAGAGACCTTACTCCAATCTGATACATTTGTTCGACAATGAGCGCAGGGTAAAAAGGCCGACGCCAAAGATGGCTCCACATCTCCTGGGCAAGATAGGTGACCCCTCCGACGAAGCTAAGAAATCGAATAATGAGAGATCCGACAGTGTTTGTAATTCCGTTTATCATGGCGCGTGAAACCTATCCAAAAACCAATTAAAAATTGAGATCTCCTTTGCAAATCTATCGTGGCGAGCGACATAGGCGATGTCATAGGAGCAGTTAATTTTTTTTTACGACGACAAGTTCGATGTCGACGGGAACGCCATCGGCTTTTCCCTCCGCGTGAATTCGATCAGCCTCACTGCCGTCGAGTTGAAATTTATGAGATGTCCGGCTCGAGAGGTCGTCCACTCCGGAAAGAATATTGTCTTCGAGAGTTTTTAGAGTTGCGTCTGACCTCTTACACGATGAATTGATGGCGATCGTGTTGCCCGTATTTTCACTTTGCCAGACGCTGTCAGCGTTGCTCACATCGATCTTTCGATAGGGCATGGGCGGATCCTCGTACTTAAGTTTGTCATCTTTTCTCCCCGGTTCCTCATCGCTGGAAAAAAGGGCACACCCTACGGGCATGGCTAAGACCGTTAGTAAAAAAAATATTTTAAAAACTGCTGCGGCTTTGCTTTTCATGATCCCGTTGCTTGGTTGATTCTTGCCGTCACTTTATTTTCGGTTGGAGAAGGGAATTTCTTAATAATTTCAAATCTTTGTTTGTAGTGTCAGAGGATTGTCAGGGCGCCAACTTTCAGAGGTCTGGTCCAGCCCTGAGGGCGCTCGTAATGGAGGCGGGGGCTGGCACCGAGATTGCGATAAGAACAGGATGAGGGAAGAGTTGTCTGGGAACAAAGTCATTTGAGGGGACAGAATGTTACGCAAGTGTCTTGAAATTTTAGGATTATTGGAGCCTAAAGAAAAGCCCGCAATGTTTTTAAGCGGATCGACGTGTGAGCCTTTTGACAGTCTAGCTTTAATCAAAGTCTTGTCCTCTCGACCTTTGTCGAAGGGAGAACAAGGATGATTCGAATTCGTTCTTCTCAACTTAAGGCGACCTTACTTGCCGTGGGTGCGTCTTTGGCGATTGGGCCTCAGACCTTGGGCGGGACAGTGAAAGTCACCGTTAAATCTTTAAAAGAGGCCACGCACATCGAGCTTTCCGGGTTGAACGAATGGCGTTATGAAGTGACCCGAAAGAAAATTAATGACCACTCTATTGTTCGGGTCCAATTGACGGGAGTCGGGCCTCTCGAATTTCAAAGTTTGGAAAAGATTCACGACCCTCGCGTTACGTCAGTTTCTGTCAAAGAAGGGGAGAATAATGGGGCTGTCCTAGAGTTCACTCTGGCTGAAAATAAAATGGGATTTTTTGATTATCAAACTGAGGCGCCTTCCAGTCTCATTCTTGATATCTACAAAGAAGACTTAAATGACGACCACAAACAAAAAATTTCCAAGATGCGCAAGCCGACCAAAGAAGAAATGTTAGCTAAGTTTATTTCAAAGAAAGATAAGAAAGAGTCCTTAAGTTCAAAAAAGGCAAGAGGCAACTCGGATCGAAGCATCGCTTCGGTTGACCATCCTGAAATTGGCTCTCAGCCCCTTTTATCGGAGCGTTCAGATCTTTCAAAGTTACAGATGAAGTACGGAATTTTCGACGGGGGTGATCAAAATTTAAGCCGGTTTAAAATTGATACCAGCGAAATCAATGAAGCCTCCCAAATTCGGGCCGAACGTAATATGTATTTGCATTTTCCGATGCTGACAACTCCCAGAATGACGTTAAAAGATATTCTGGCCGAAACCCCAAATTATGACGTCCACCCGGTTGATTCGGAGGAAAATCAGCAAGTGCGTCTGATCGTCAGACTCCTCAATGAAGGAAAATACGCTGTCGCGCTAAGGACGCTAAAGTTCTTTTATGAAAAATTTCATGAAACGGCATATCAAAAAACCTTGGACTTCGTCGCTGCCGAGATTTACCTGAAACTCTGGCAACGCGATCACAATCGAGTGGACTTTGAGGCCGCCATGACCCGATTTAAAGAAATCCTCAATAAATATCCAACAGACGAGTCTCGGTTTCGAATTCTCATGTTGGTAGGGCTCAATTACCTGGACATCGGCAATAACATGGGCGCTCTTTCAACGTTTCAGGTGGGAGTTAAAAACTATCCTGAAAGTCCTTATTTCTGGCAAATGAGAATTAAAATCGCTGAGACCCTTAATAACTTAAATAAAGACAAGGCCTCTCTGAAAGAACTGGACGAAATTGAAAGTAGTCCCGTCTCAAAAGAATTTGCAATCGAAGCTCGTTATCGCCGGGGCGACGTATTCTTTCATGCCAAGGATTTTACCAGCGCTGTCAAGGAATACCACGCGGCGCTCACGCGTTATCCTGACAAATGGGCCCAGGGACCTAATATTTACTTCAACTCGGCTGAAGCCGATTTTTGGCTCAAAAACTATAAAGTCTCTTTGGAGGAATTTCGCGAGTTTCTTCAAAGATTTCCCATGCACTCCTACGGTGGCTACGCCATGACCCGAATCGGAGAAATCTTGAATATCCTAGGGGCGAAAGAGCGGAAATCCGAGGGCGCCTATCTGGAGTCTTATTTTCGCTATCATGACTCTCCCGGAGCTTTTGTGGCAAAAATTCATATTAATACAAATCGGTATGCGTCGATGAAGGAAAAGGAACTCGTCGTCGCCCGTAAGGAAATTGGTTCTGAGCTATCTAAGATTGATCTCCCTGAGGTAGAGACATTTGTGACTCTGCGGGAGGCTGACGGTCTGACCGCAAGAAGAGACTTTGGAGCGAGTAACGGGATGCTGACTAAGTATTATCAAACAAATATTCTGTCTCCCTATCTCTCTTTGTTTAAATTTCGCATTGTTCAAAATATTACCTCGGAGATGGACTGTTTAAATCAGAAAAAAGACTACATGAAGGCATTGGAGACTTTCATACAAAATAGTGATTCCTGGCTTTCAAAAAATGAACGAATCGATACAAGTTACTTTGCCGGTCAAGCTTACGAGGCCCTCAATGTTCCCCTGGAGGCGACAAACTACTATGAGAAGAGTTTAAAAGCCAAGGAGGCATTGGGCCCAGACCAAATGAAACGGGCCGAGGTATTTGAAAAACTGCCCTCCTCCGATCAAATAAACTTAAGATTGGCAAATGTAAGTCTTAAGAATGATGACGTAAAGAAAGCTTCACTTTATTTGAATAACATTAAGGACCCTGAAAAACTGGCTGATAAAGATCGGATTGAGAGAGCTCTCATTCTCTCTGTCGTGGCGGAAAAAGAAGAAAAGCCCGAATTGGCGATTCTGGCTCTCAAAGATCTCTCTGAACATTGGAATGGCAAGGAGACTTTTCTTGTGGACCCATGGATGAGGATGGCGCGTGTCAATAGCAGTCTTAAGAAATACGGCGAAGCCCTTTTATGGACTGAGAAGGTTGTAGAGACTGCGAAAAAAAATAGTGCCACCGTCAATCATGAGGTGGCTCGAGAGGCATTGGATCTTTCAGCCGAGCTCTATGTAAAGTTGAATAAGCCCGCGTTGGCGATAGGAGCTTACAAGCTTTATCTCGAGAAGTTTGGTGATCAAACTCAGGTAGCAACAGTGAAGTATAAATTAGGAAAATTATATTTTGATCAACAGAACTTTCGAGAGGCGACTCAAGTCTGGAGTTCTTTAAAGGATGAAGCTGGAGGAGAGCTTTGGGACAAAATGGCAAAAGAACAGTTAGCACAGGCGCAGTGGGATAAAAAGTATACTCGATATTTTGAACGAAAACCCGCAGGAGGAGACAAATGAAATATTTCGAATACGGGGCACTGATCACGGCCGATGAGCGATTTCAAAAAATGGTTCAGACGGCCACGAACGTGGCGCTCAGTAAGGCGACAGTTCTCATCACGGGTGAAAGTGGTACGGGAAAGGAACTTTTAGCGAAATATATTCACGAGAAGAGTCCGCGGGCCTCGAAAAGATTTGTCGCCATCAATTGCGCGGCTGTTCCCGACGGTCTCCTTGAAAGTGAGCTTTTTGGATATGAACGGGGGGCCTTCACGGGTGCCATAAATCAAAAAATAGGAAAAATAGAATTTGCGTCAGAAAGCACCCTTCTCTTGGATGAAATTTCTGAAATGCCTTTACCCCTCCAGGCTAAACTTTTACGAGTGCTTCAGGAGGAAGAAATCGACCGCCTTGGGGGACGGAACCCCGTGAAAGTGAATTTGCGAGTGATTGCGACGACAAACCGAGATCTTCGAAGCATGGTGAAAAATGGAACTTTTAGAGAGGATTTATATTATCGACTTAATGTAATCCCCCTTCATATTCCCTCTTTGAGAGAAAGACCTAATGATATTGTCGTTTTGGCTGAGCACTTTATTAAGGTATCTGCGATCTTAAATTCTCGGTCCGCGTCGACTTTGTCATCTCAGGCCCTTCATAAAATTCAATGTTGGAACTGGCCCGGGAATGTAAGGGAGCTTGAAAATGTTATGGAGAGGGCTGTTCTTATTGCAGAAGGCCCAACGGTGAGTTCAGATCATATCGTTCTTGAAAATCCCTCCGGGGGAGCAGACGACGGGACTCTCAAAATTCCCGAATTCAGTCTTTTGGCTGGTGTCACGATTGCTGAAATGGAAAAACAACTGATTTTGTCGACGCTCGACAAGACAAATCAGAATCGCACCAAAGCGGCCAAACTTTTGGGAATCAGCATTCGAACCTTAAGAAATAAACTTCATGAATATAGAGCTGCGGGGGTCGCCGTTGGCTGATTTGTTCGATAAAACCACCCAGGCCCTAGGGGCGTCTCTCAACTATAGACTTCTGCGGCACGACGTGACGGCGGCGAACATTGCCAATGCCGAAACACCCGGGTTTCACGCGAAGAAAGTTGATTTTGAGGACGCTTTGGCGCGCGCCGTGGACCTGGACGGGATGAACGCCTTAACGACAAGTGATCCCGAACATTTTGCCATGGGAAGTTCGGCCGTGGGTAAAGAGCGAATTGAAGTCGAGGACAATCCCGAGGCTGATGTGAATCCGGACGGCAATACGGTCAACCTTGATAAGGAGCTGACGAACTTGGCGGAGAACAGCACGCTTTATAAAGCGGCCCTTTCACTTATTAATAAAAAGATGGCCATGCTGAAGTACGGAATCACAGAGGGAGGCAAATAATGGATTTTTTAACCGGAATGCGAGTCAGCGCCAGTGGCATGACGGCGCAACGTACGCGGATGAATGCCATTGCTAGCAATATTGCCAATGTGAATACGACTCGCACCCCAGAGGGCGGTCCTTATCGGCGTAAAGAAGTCATATTTTCATCGATGCCCCAACAAAGGGATTTTGGAGAAATACTTGCCGGAAAAGTTGATAACGATATTGACCGCGTACAAGTCGTTGACATTCGTCCTGACCGAAAAGGGCCTATCATGAAATATGATCCTTCAAGTCCGGACGCTAACGAAGACGGTTATGTGGGTTACCCGGATATCAATGTGATGCAAGAAATGGTGGACATGCTTCAGGCGTCTAGAAGTTACGAGGCCAATGTTTCCGCCATGAACACGACGAAAAATATGGCCTTAAGCGCCATTGAAATTGGGCGTTAAACCTTTTTAAGAAAAGGAGTCAGCCATGGATGGCTTGACCATTAACACCGCACAAAGCATTTTAACTAACGGGACGACGACAAAAGAAATTAATCGTGTCGATCAGCCGTTCGTTCCCCAAGGGGGTGGCGCTGATCAGACTGAAAAAAGCTTTGCCAGCACGCTCAAAGATGCTGTCAATCAGGTCAATGCCGCCCAAAAGGAAAGTGATCATAAAATGCAGGAACTGGCTACCGGAAAAAGTCAGAACATTCATGAGACGATGATCGCTGCCGAAAAGGCCGATATCGCTCTTCGGCTGATGGTCCAAGTGAGAAATAAAATGATTGAAGCGTACCAAGAGATGATGCGGATGCAGGTTTAAAGCACTGATTTGGATTTAGTAAGAGTGTGGGTTCCACAGGGGTAAGGGGGAAATGTTTTGGGAAACTTAATGACGAAACTCTTGGCACAGGTTAAAGACTTTTATAGTAATTTGACGCCGATGAAGCGGATCAGCGTCATAACTGCGACCTTTATCATCGCCTCAACGGTGGTCGTCGTTGGGATCATGGTCTCTGGGAGGACGTGGGTTCCCCTCTTTACCAACATTCCCACTGATCAGCTTCCGCTGATCGTCAGTAAGCTTCAAGATAAACAGGTGCCCTACCAGATTGTTGACGGGGGCAAGACCGTAGACGTGCCTCCTGAGTTTTTACATAGTACCCAAATGATGCTAATGAGTGAGACCGGTCTTGCCAAAATCGGAAACGTTGGTTTTGAGCTGTTTGACAAAGACAGTTTTGGAACAACCAGTTACGTTCAGCGAATTAATTATCAACGAGCTCTCCAAGGTGAACTTGTTCGAACCATCAGTAGTATTGACGTCATTAAAAACTCCAAGGTCCTTCTCGCTCTCCCACCTAAAAAAACGTTTCTCGAAGAAGGGGATGCTCCCTCTGCCTCTGTAATTGTTGATGTCAGAGATGGCAAAACCCTCAACGTCGATCAAGTTCGAGGGATCATCCACCTCGTAGCGAGTGCGGTCGAGGGTTTGGATCCTGAGAAGGTAACGGTGGTCGACGCGCGGGGGAAGGTCCTGAGCAAAAATATAGTCGGCGGACTTTCGACTATAAGTAACGACATGATGGAATTTAAAGTAAACCGTGAACATGAATATGAAAATAGAATTGAAGATATTCTTTCAAAAGTCGTTGGTCAAGGTAAAATCATTGCGCGTGTTAACGCCGATGTTAATTTTAGACAGATCAGCTCGGTCGAAGAAACGGTGGACCCGGATAAACAGGCGTTGAAATCTATCCAAACGGAAGAGGAAAAACTAAGAGGAGCCCGCAGCCAAGCCACCGGGGCTCCGGGAGCGCGGGCCAATTTACCTGGTGCGGAGGATCCCAATGGCGTCGGCTTTAAGCAAGACGTCGATAAAGAAATTAAAACTCAAAATTTCGAAAATACAAAAACAGTGCGCAACGTAAAAGAACCGGTTGGCAATATTGAAAAAATGTCGATTGCCGTCCTTGTCGACGGCGTCACAACTCAGTCTGTCGCGAAAGACGGAAAGGTCACCGAAAACTGGCAACCACGTTCCGCTGAAGAATTAGCCAAGTACGAAACAATAGTAAAAAATGCGATCGGGTTTGACGAGAAACGTGGCGATCAAGTCAAAATAGAAAATATTAAGTTCACCAGAGAAGATTTTTCAGAAAGTGATAGATTCGTTAACTCTCTAGAAAGACGGAAGCTCATTTCATACGCGGTCAAATGGGCCGTGATTGCCGCAAGTTTTGGATTGTTTTTTTATGTTGTCGTCCGTCCGTTCATGCGTTGGATCACTGAAAGTTTCTCTGAGTCCGTTGACGAGATGCTTCCTAAGACCATTGAAGAGCTAGAAGATCTGCAGACCGTTGATAACAGCCTTCCGGGAATGGGGGGAGCTCTTCCCATGCTTGAAGAGACTCTCGACCCTGATAAGGCCGAGAGTGAATTGCTAAGAGAGAGAATTATGAATCTCATTCAATCAGATGGTCGGAAGGCCGCCTTTGCTCTGAATCAGTGGGTCGAAGAACGAAGAGCCAGTTAAAACGAAAGGATCGAGAAAATGTCGTCAGCCATTAGCTTTGAGGAATTAAGAGGAATGGAAAAGGCAGCGATTCTGCTGAACTACCTGGGTGAGACGGCCACGACGGAGTTATTTAAGCACCTCGATGATGGCGATATTCGAAAATTAGTGAATAATATGCACCGCCTGACCACGGTTCCCATTGATGTGACAAAAAGAGTTCTTGAGGAATATTACGAAAAAGTGAGTGAGGCTGAAGAGTATATTTTTTCTAAGGATGTAGCGACAAAGGAAGCGATCGTCGCCGCGGTCGGAG
>Ga0207149_1016_pt2 | contig 14066 bp, 12 predicted proteins | sample Alteio_BWMinHeat_31_FD_153563 | JGI IMG/M metagenome (GOLD analysis project Ga0207149, IMG submission 153563) | Enriched cells from forest soil in Barre Woods Harvard Forest LTER site, Petersham, Massachusetts, United States -... | ecosystem: Environmental > Terrestrial > Soil > Temperate forest >... | reverse complement strand
GTTTGATTTAAATCCCTACATGATGATGCATGTATCCAAGAGCAAAATACTCACGGGTACTTCTATTATCAATGGAAACGGACTCGAAGCGTTTGACCTCACCAAAGCACTCACTACACCTCATATTACTACAAGCTCTGGTGCTCCTGCTGCGCCAAGTGCCGGAAGCCCTGGCCTGAGTGGAAGTGGAGCAGTGGGTGCTGATGGAACACCTATTACGACGGGTTCTCATGTAGGTGGCGGTTGTGCTTTACAAAATAATGCTCAAGCTTTTGGAGTATTCTCTCTTCTCTTGTGGATTGCTGCTTGCTTGGCTCCAAGGTTTTTGCTTCGTAGACAAGCACGGTAAAGAAACTAGATATGTTAAACAAAACCCCTTTCAGAAATCTGAAAGGGGTTTTTTGTTTTCCAATTTTTAATAACAAGTCTTAGCAAGTTTTAACAATTCTCTACGACTATCTACAAAACCGTATTCATTTAACAACTTCACTTCTTTTCACACATCTCTCATCATTTTTGATAAACTTTGATTTAAAATTAAATTTAATTTCGGGGGGCATTATGACTGTAATGAACAAATGGCTTATTCGAGCCTTATTTTTTTCGCAAATTTTTCTTTTCAGTTTTTTTCCCATACACGGGGCACAAGCGGCCACGACTGATTTTTCTCAGTCTTCTGTCTCAACAGGAATTGGAGTTTTAGTTGCCAACATTCTCGCTTTAATTCCAGATCCAGACGTAGCTTATTCCTCTATCGTTGCTTATACATCCGTGCTTCCAGCCGACAAAAATAATGGTGCAACTCTCACCAATCTTATCCGAAGAAATACCACGTCAGCTACTCTCACTGACACATTGTTTGCTTATATGGATGGAAGTAGTAGCGATGGACCTCCTTTATTATATATTCCTATCGCTTCAAACTCGACCTACACTCTCATTTTTGCTCCTCAAGAAAATAACACTATTAATTTTTATGTAAGACCTACTTCAGATTTCATTTGGTCCCTCGGAACTACTTTAGGAATTAAAACTGTTACTCCGTCTTCCTTGACTGCTCTCGCAATGACAAATATAGAATTTGATAATAATATTGGAAAAGGTATTTCTGATAGTTCTGTTCCTTTTATTCGATTCTACCATTCTGTTTCTTCTTTTCCTTCTGTTACGGGTGGATTGCCAGCTACGGTCATAGTCTCTGAAATTCCGGTGAATCCTACCAATCCCACTGGAGATCACTACGTTGCCTATTATTCAGCAATGGTTTCTTCCAGTGGAAATCCTGTCTCTCCTACTTCAGGCCCTGTAAATACTTTTTTAAACGTAGGAGCGCCTTCTTCTAGCGGAAATGTTTCAGCCAACGAAATGCCTTATTTGACGGACTTGAATAAAGACAATATTCTAGATTTAGTTCTTGTCGTGAATCCTAGCGGTAACCCTGTGAAATCTGATATTTTGATCATGTTAGGAAATGGAGATGGCACTTTCGGAACTCCTGTTGTCCACGAAATTGATAATCAATTTATTTTTGGAATAAGCTCAGGAGATATGGATGGAGACGGAACGATTGATCTGATTGTTTCGAGCTTCGAAACTCCGGATGCTCCTACTCAATCCACAATCAATATTATTAAAAACCCTCTTACAAGTTTTACCTTCATCCCTGTGCTGACTCCTAGTGGCGGAGCATTTTCAACCTTTGTACACAATCTCGATTGCAATGTAGATGGCTCTCCTGACATTGTGTCTGTGGAAGCAGATATAAGTATTGATAAACAATCGGACAAAAACACAAGTATTCAGGCAGGGAATGTCCTTTGTTATATCAATGACGGCAAAGGTGGGTTCAGCACTTCTTCCTCCCTTGTAATCTATCCGAAGGAGCTTCTACAGGTAAGTCTTCAGACAAATGGAAACACACAATCATTACCCAATCTGATCTTGCAAAGTCAGGTAGGGGATATTGGTTGTGGAAAAGGATGGTTTGGAGATATTTTTTATGGAACAGGTGGCAACAACAACAACAATAATAACGGTAATGACAAGGCCTTGGGTTTCAATGATGTTCTCTTTGCCCAACATTCGGATTGTAATGCAGTCATCGATGCATTGAATAATGGAGGAAATAATCTTCTGGCATCCGGTGGAGGTTGCTCTCTCTCAAATGCTTCAACTTCTCACTCTTCTCAACTTCTTGCCTTTGTTGTTCTCTTTTCGTTCTGGGGCTTCATTCTCTCCAAAATTCGAAAGCAAAAAACACTAAAAAATCTATTTTCGTGCCAACGAAAATAGATTTACTTCCTGTTAAGACTTGTCCAAGAATGCTCAGCGGGAAATCGTACAATTTCACGCTGAGCCTTATTTACAAAGCTTTCCCCAGGGCGTAAAATTTAGAATCATGTATTGAAAAACAGGAGGGGGAGCTTGAGAAAAAGGAAAAACCTTTTTAGGTAAAAAGCTCCATCGTAAGATGGAAGCAAGTCATTTAAAAAAATCTGGAAAAGGATTCTCGTTCATTGAGGCAATTTTTGCCATGATGATTCTCAGCTTGGGTTTCGTGGGAATCATGTCTTTATATGGCATGATGAATGGGAATACTGAAAATGACGAACTCAAGACAGTAGCCTCCAAGCTTGCCAGTCAAAAAATTGAAGAAATCTTATCCAACAAAGCTACAGTGGGTTATGCAAACATTAATACAGGCCTCACCACGGATCAGATTTCTTACGATAGTCTCAGTTTTCAACGACAAACGAATATAAATTTTGTGGATTCATCCGATTTAAAAACAATTTCCGGAAGTGACACAGGTTTTAAAAGAATTGATGTCACTATCAACTGGAGTAACGGGAGTAATCAAAATGTATCTGTCATGAGTCTCATTTCAAACCATTAGTATTTTGGTTTTGCTCAGGAGGGGAGCATGCCAAAGAAAAATTTAAATAAAAATTGCCGCGGTTTCACGCTGATTGAAACGATTATGGGTATCGTAGTGGCAAGCATTGTCATACTCGCCTTTGCCACCATTGCCCGATATAGTATAGACAGCTATTCAATGATCGTTGCTCGTAAGGAAGCGATGGTCCAAGCACGTTTTGCCTTGAATAGAATCACCCAGGAATTGGTTTCCATCAATCCTGCGGCAATCACCGCAATTAATTCAACCAGTATCAACTTCAATGACAGTGTGGGCAATCCTACTAACTTCAGATCGCAAACCACCAATGGAATCATACAACTGTTTCGTGGAAACGATTTATTAGCAAACAACGTAAGCGCGTTTGCGCTTACTTATTATGATGCAAATGGCAATGTCATTCTAGACGGGAATATATCCAACATGAGGCGTATCCTCATTGACATGGGCGTAAATGCGATAAACGGAAACCATGATGTGAGAATTCAAGGCGAGGTTTATCCTCGAAATTATTATTACTCGAATTTTCAATAAATATGAAAATACATGCTCTCCAATTTAACTTCTCTCAAAAAGGCTTCACGCTGCTGGAGCTTGTTCTCATTCTCACAATGATTGGAATGGTGTCCGTGGGTCTTTTTAACGCAAGCACTATCCAAACCGTTGATGTAGAGCCCGCTGCAATTAAGGTCATTAATGATATTCGATTTGCACAGGACAGAGCCATGGTGACCGGAAGAAACCATGGCTTCATCACAAACTCCACGACTCAGTATACGATATATGATAGTGTTCCAACGACTCCCACAATGGATCCCTCTTCACAAACGAATATGGTCATTAGCTTAAGCCCTACCTATCAAAATGTAGTGTTTCAGAACAATTATCAAATTGAGTTCAATTCCCTAGGAACACCCGTGGTGGGAGCTGGCACAAATATAAGTTTAAGTAATGGAAGTGTCACAAAACAATTTTTAGTAACCAATAACACAGGGCTCATTAACTTACCCTAGGGGGGTAGGCATGAGGGGGGTGGCTTATGTGTAACAATATTATTAAAAAGAAAACGCAGAAAGGCTTTGTTTCTGTAGCATTGGCTTTGGGAATATTAGTACTCGGCCTTTTTGCAATATCCAACAGCTCAATCGTAAACGAGTCTGCAACTACAACCGCCAATAACATCAGTCACGATCGCGCTTCTCTTTATGCATTGGCAGGTTTGGAATATGCCCTCCGACAAATTGATCAAGGCGGCGATCCCACAGGAACCAAAACTTTTGATAATGGATCTGCAGTAATCACGGTGAACGGAAACCAAGTCACCTCGCAAGGTATTTCAGACGTTGCAAAAGTTACTCAAAGCATCAACACTCCCGTTGCAGGCACTTGCGTCACCATGACTTGCAACAATTTTCATTCTACCGGAAAAGACTTGATCGGTTTGCAAATCAGCAAAGCCTGTTTAGCCCATCCCACCATTGCAAGAATGCAGGTCAATTTTGCTCCTGATAACGGAGAAAAAGTTTCAGATATTCGTTATAATGGAGGAGATATTTACACCGATCCCACGGGAACAGGATCCAATAATTGGATCGACGTTACCGATACCCAAATTGCCACTACCCCTTCTCCTTCTAGTTTTGATTACGTTCGCTTCAGCAACAATATCAATGGAGGAAAAGCCTACACCTTTGTTGTTGAATTTGTGGACCACACCACCGCACAAATCGGTTGCACCGATGGTACGGCTGCAGCAGTGTGCGGAAATGGAATTCCAGAATATGGAGAAGAATGTGATGATGGAAATAACAACAACGGGGATGGTTGTTCTTCCAATTGCACGATCGAACCAAATCATACCTGCAGCGGTGCTCCAAGTGTTTGTCACACGACTGTGGGTTGTGGAAATGGTACCCTCGATGCAGGTGAAGCTTGCGACGATGGAAATAATAATAACGGAGATGGTTGTTCTTCCACCTGTCAAATTGAAACAGGATATACTTGTAATGGCTCACCCAGTGTCTGCACAAAACCTCCCGCAGCCGTTTGCGGAAATGGGAAACTTGAGACAGGTGAAGCCTGTGATGATGGTAACGTTATAAATGGTGACGGATGTTCATCCACTTATCAGGTAGAAAATAATTTTACCTGCAGTGGAACACCCAGTCATTGTGTCGCAAAACCTCCACCTCCACCCCCTCCAGTTTGCGGAAATGGTAAAGTGGAATCTGGAGAAGCTTGTGACGACGGTAACACAACGAATGGAGATGGTTGTTCCTCCACGTGCGGAATTGAAACTGGCTACACCTGTAATGGAAGCCCCAGTGTTTGTCATTTAGTGAACACCGCAAAATGTGGCAATGGAATCGTCGAGACAGGTGAATCTTGTGACGACGGTAACACAACGAATGGAGATGGTTGTTCCTCGAATTGCGCTGTTGAAACCGGATATGTTTGCACGGGAAGTCCTACGAGTTATTGCACACCCATTTCTACTTGTGGAAATGGTAAAATTGAAGCAGGCGAACAATGTGATGATGGCAATACCATTAATGGCGATGGTTGTTCATCACAATGTAAAATTGAAACTGGATTCGTATGTACCGGTACAATCAAGAGCACTTGTCATCCCAGTGGTCCCTATTGTGGAGATGGTAACATTGATGCAAACGAACAATGCGATGATGGTAATAAAAACAATGGAGACGGCTGTTCTTCCACCTGTCAAGTAGAAACAGGATACGCCTGCGGTGGTAAACCCAGTGTGTGTATATCTACAAGTAAAAAGTATTGTATCTGTCATAATACAGGAAGTGCCGCAAACCCATACAACACCATTTCCATTAGTGAAAATGCGGTCTGTGCCCATCTCACCCAACATGGGGATACTCCCGGACCCTGCCATGGCGATAATATTTCTGCATGCAAAGGAGATCCCCCATTACCCACAGGCTTCACTTGTGCAAGCGCTCCAAATCCCACTTGCGGTAATGGGATAGTCGAGTCTCCTGAAACTTGCGATGATGGGAACACAAAGAGTGGTGATGGGTGTTCCTCCACTTGTGTCACGGAACCGAACTACACTTGTATCGGAAGCCCGAGTATATGCGTTTCCAATGCACCCCCTCCTCCTACAAATGTGATCACGGTAAACAACGGGACAGTCACGGTAGCAAAAACATGTACAGCCGACTTCAAAGTGTTGTGCACGGATATTACTTATGGTGCCGGAGGGCCTGCCATACCCGTAAAAATGAATCGTTCATTGAATGGAGCTTTTTTCAGTAATTGGATGAATAACAATCAAGCTGTTTCACCCGGTTTTGATTATACAGAACAAGTCTCAGCAACCAACAATGCATCTTATGTTATTCGTGGAAATGCTCATTATGGGAGTTTCAACGCAACGTACGATTCTACTAATACAAACCAGTGCAAAACTCTGGTCAATGGCAGCACAGTACCCCCTTGGCAAGGCTTTGGAGGTCAGCATTCCATACTTCAATGCGTACAACCTTATGTGAACACTCAAACAGGGAAAATGCAGCTCGCGAATAATCAAACGATATTTCTCTTTGAATTGGGAATGAATGCTGTCTTGTACCCAACCAGCCCTGCGACCGACTTCCAGGATCTGGTAGTGTTATTGACAGCAACAAATTGTCATTAAAGTATAAAAAATATGGGGCGGATCTTAAATCCGCCCCTCCCATCCATATGAGGATGTCAGTGGGGTTAGAAATTATTGGCCACCTTTAATCTTTTAAATGATTTCGCAAACGGAAAATGGCCATATTTCTTAGCTACCGACATACTCGCCAATAAAGTGGGCTTTGTAAATATATCATTGCCGCTCTGCAATGTGTATCCATTCGATTCCGTATGATACCGGAGGGGTTGTTTATCAAAAAAAACATCCAAGAAAATATCTTCGGGAATCTTATCGAGATACCCTTGAGCTTTAAGCTCTAATAGGGAGATAGGGTATTTTTGATAATCACACGAATAGAGAGCAAGTGCTATAATAACAGATCCTAAATGAAAATAGGATGAATCTTGGATATAATGGGTGTCTTTTTCAAAATTTACTAATTTTAGACTCTCCGATGAGTTGGGATTGTGATGCAAAATATTGAGATCTGTCAGATATCTTTCAACTTCTGCCTTATGCTTCATAGCGAAGGCAATTCGTGGAAAATGGCGTAATAAGAACACTCTCAAAGAAGACTTAATGTCCAACTGTGTTTCGGACAATGATTGAATAGCTTGCAATGAATGATTTGCGGCTTGACGTAATTTCTCATCGTCTTTTGCTAAATCTTGAAAGTAAATCTCATTTTTAAAAATCGTATTCTTAATAATTTGCTCCTGGGAAGGTCGCTGACGATAAATGTTTTCCAAGGTAGAATAAATTATTTTCAAGGAAGAAATATCGTCCGCAGACAGAGAATGCGCTTGAAGAAGTTTTCCGAGTAAAAGGATCGTGTCTTTTCTGATGTGGGAGACCATAAAAATTTCTTGAGCCGCAGCTCCCGACAAGTTAGACAATTCTTCCGAATATATGAGCGTAGCATTGATAAGAGGCCACACTTCTCTCCATTTGCCTTCTAAAGCTAATGCGCTTGCGTGAAATAATATTAACTGTTTAAAATCACTAAGAAAACTGATATTCACAAGCCCTTGTGAGTACTGACTTCTCTCTGATGGAATTCTATGGGAATATTTCGAAATTTTTAAGAATTCTTCGATTATTCCAGAAGTGCTTTTCTGAAAGAATCTTATTTCTTTAAGATCCTCTCCACTCATCCTTTCTTTATTAAAAAAAGGAATAGTCATCCAGTGGGAATAAACAAACCTTAGTTTCTTGTCCTTTCTCCAATTTTCTTGCAGAGCGGCAAATTTTTGACTCATTCTGATAAATTCAAAAAGCTGACTTTGTCCATCTAAAATAGCCTTACCTTCGGAAACAAATTTGGGTTGTTCACTAACAACTTCAGCAACAATTGTTTCATCTACACGAATAAAATAATACCAAAAACCAAACGCCACCATGCCCAAAAAAATCAAAGTAATAAATAAAAATTTGAATAGTCCTTTCATAAAAACCCCCTCAATTATAAAAAAATCTTATTCTGTAATTATTTTCTCAAAGTATTTTTTCGATGTCTTGAAGATTCCTCGAAGAGAAGAGTTTGGAAATACACGAAATTTAAGTTTTCCCTCTTTGAGGTAAAAAAGATGGGGTTTTAACCTCTTGAAACTTGTAAGCAATCTGGAAAGTGAAAATTTTATTTTTTTAACTCATAACTGTTTTCTTTAGAAAACAAATAATAAAACTTATTTGAAATATCAACCTCTTTTGAGCTACAATTGTATGTGTAGGTAACCCATTTAAAATAAAGGATTATAATGAATCCTATTTATGATTATCTTGATTATAGGCGTTTTCTGAAAGATAGGTTTTTAGAACTAAAAAATAAAAACAGCCTATTTTCTTACCGCTCTTTCAACCGCCTGGCTGGCGTTAAATCCTCCGGTTTTCTCAAACTCGTTATCGATAAAAAAAGGAATTTAGCCGACAATGGAATACGCATGATAAGCCGAGGGTTAAAACTGAATGAACACGAGAGAAAATATTTCGAGATCTTGGTAAAGTTTAATCAAGCTAAAACCAATGAAGAAAAAGATTACCATTTTCAGGAACTTTCCAAAAAAAAGAAGTTTATTTCTGCAAAACCCATGACAGTAGCACAATATCATTTATTATCGAATTGGTATTGTGTGGCTATTTTAGAATTAATCCGCGCAGAAACTAGAGAACTCAAAAATATAGATTGGATATCTCAACATCTTAACCCTTTAGTGGAGCTTCGAGAAATTAAAAAGGGAGTCGAAATATTAAAACAACTAGGTCTTTTATATGAACGAAAAAATGGCCAATTAATAAGAAGAGAGGGCATGTTAACAACCGAAGACGAAGTGAACTCGATTTCGGCCGCCAACTTCCATGTCCAGATGAGTCAGTTGGCAGGAAGAGCTGTAATGCAAGAGCAATCAGGAGAGCGAGAATTTTCAACATTAACTATTATAACTTCGGAAAAGAGCTTTCAACGAGCCAAGCAGGAAATACAAAGATTTAGAAAAAGTTTACATTCCATCCTTGAGCAAGAAAAAGACGGCACAAAAAAAATAGTGGCTCATTTAAACCTACAGCTTTTTAAATTAAGCGATAAGGTCGATTAACATGTATATTTATCATCGAAAGTTAGCTTCTTTTTTTAGCGCTTTAGCATTTCTGATATTCGTAACAACTTGTACGGGTCAAGGAATAGAAGTAGGAAACCCAGCTCCAGTAAACCATCTCGTAGAAAATACGGTGCGTGTGATACCAAATAATCCGCAGGAAGTTTATCTGATTACATTCGTTGATTCTACGACAGCTCGGGTTACCCAAATTCAGTTGAATAATAACACTTCGCAGACTGTCACTGTCCCCTATACTTTCAGTGACAATATTATTAGTTTCGACGCTACTTTTCCTAATAATATACAAATTAGTGTCAGTATTCATGTGAATGACAATAATGCCATAACTGTTGACCTTCAAATTGATGGGACTCCAACATCAAATACCTCTGACGTACAAACGAACCCGGAAAATTGCATGACCGATGCTACTAATTTTGGTTTAAAGATTACCGATTCGGTTTGCACAACGATAACAACTTGTCACCCTGAACTTAGCTGTTCTGAATGCAGAGACTTCATGTTAAAAAATGCCCAAATTTCTTACACAGACAATACTGGAACTCAAATGTTAAACCTTCAAACCTTTGCAGACGGTTTGGATAATAATTCTATACACGTTGATTCCTCAAGTTCTGACGCTTGTCTATCGGAATTAGATGGAAACAGTCTCACTTGTACGAATTTTCCACCAGATTTTGATGTGGCAAATCCCTCAAATTATGAAAATATTTTACCCACAAGTTGTAATACCTTTACCAGTCCTTAAAAAGATTTACATAATCTTTGCTCATTCCCAATAAGATTAAAAAATGATTTGTTATACTTTAGAGCTCTTATTAAAGATTACTATCTGCTGAAACTCCATCAGGCGGGTCTTCCAATTCATCCCTTGGAGTAAACTTAATATTCTCAACTTTATTAGGATCTAGTTTTACTTTTTTGGAAGAAGGTCCATCTTCATGCCCTCCCCCTTCTTGAACAGCTTGCGCTTTCTTTTCAGGTTCTTGCTCATTAGAAGGAGTCAACACACCATAAGGATTATCATAATGTTTAGAATCTGCAGTATTTGTCGCTTGTGGGTTCGTCCCTGTCGAAGGACTTCCTATATTGCCCTCTCCTCCAGCAGCTCCGCCACTCTTAGTAGACCCGCTCGCATTATCAGCAGAAGCCTCATTGGAAGCTTCATTTTTTTTTTCGATTGCTTGTCCACTTTGTTCTTCAGTAGAAAGAGAATTCAAATTACCTGAACCCTGAACAGCATTATTTGGATTAGGGACAGTATTTTCGAGAGCCTGTGTGGAAGCTGGTTCCAAAGTTTTACTTAAAAAAGATTGCCCACTCGAAACATAGGAATTATCTTCCTCAATTTTTAAAATATGCTGAACATCACCCCGTTGTAAAACCACTTCCCGTTGCCTTACTTCCACAATTTTAAAATCCGCAATCTCATCTCCTAATGAAAACACCTTGCCATTAATCAGAGCGGTAGGACGAGCCCCTCCCGCCATGGTGGAAGTAAGTTTTAATTCATGCACCGACCAATTTGTCATATCTCGGGGTTGGGCGCTAAAAGGAGTGATCGCGGCCTTTCCACCCGTGATTTCTATAAGCAGATCCGTTGCCATATCGGTGCGGGGATTTGCCTGCGCCATTTGCTCCATGGCCTTGGGTTCTCCGACATACAAAACGGCTTTGGCGGAAAGCTCTACTTGTCCTTGATTATTGTTTCCATCTTTGTTTCCTATCGCAATCGAATCAATCCGGATGAGATAAGGAAGTTCTCGAATAAAACTGAGATATTGACCAATTCCATTGTAGGTACCCGTAATTTTCAGATCGATATTCATTTCTGAATATCCCGCCTGCTTCTTCTCACCTACAAAATTGAATTTTTCCAAGAGCGCTGCCTTAGAGTAGGCAGGATTGGTGAGCGCACTTAAAAGCTCGGACTCCACTACATCTGAAGACATATTCACCTTCGTAAAAGCATCTTTCACTTTTTGTGCCATAGCTTGTTTGTTTAAATCCATTCCTTCAAGGGTTTTCTTATTTGCAGTATTTCCACTCTTTAAAAACTTTTTATATGCTTCCAATTCCATTTGCTTGGCAAGTACTTGAGAACGGGCAGTTTCCGCCTTTTTAGATAAAGGGGTAAAGAATTGCCGGGCACCCATAATCAAAGCAACAACAAGAATCACCGCCCAGATCAGCATTTCTTTAAGACTGGCAACCGCATTCCATTTTATTTTTTTAGTCTCTAACTTCATCGAGCCTTTGGTTTTGCCTGCACCCTGAATTTTAGGGCAGCATCTACTTCTTTCGAAGATGCCTCGCTCGAGAGCAAGCTCACCTTCGAAAATAAATTATAACTTCTCAAACGATCTAGAAACCCTGGAACCAAGCGTGCCTGATAAGCGGTTCCCTCGATTGTAATGAGACCTCCATCCTTGGTGTCGCCCATTACCTTTTCAAGCCAGATTCCTTCTGAAATCGATTTCGACATAATATCGAGCATCTGTCCCCAAGGAGGTTCATTCACTAAAGAAACAATCACCATTTCTACAGGACTTAAGTCTACATTACCGGTGTTGTTCTCCTTGATCCCTTGAGCTGCTTTAATCAAATCAATCTGCCCTTCTAATTCCGCCAAGCGATTTTCAGCCGCCCAAGCACGGTAGTATTGAAAGGTGATGAGCAGGAAAAAAGACCCCAGCAATATAGCCGACAGGATCGTCATTTTCTGATAGCTAAGCCCCTTTTTCTGTTCTTTTAAAAAATTAATGCGCGCTGTCATATATTCGCCTTTGGAAATAAAGCCAAACTAATCTCCGGCAAAAATTCTAAAAATTTACTTTTCAATTCTGGAATCGCAAAAACAAATTGTGGAATTTCAACCTCATTTAATTGTTTGCAGGAAATTCCCAGAGTCATCAAAATTTTTTGTTTATCTTCGTCCCCCCAATGTCCTACTAGAACTGCTTCATCCAACATCGATAATTTTTCTTGGACCAAAAATTCGTCGATCGCCTGTTGAAATTCAATCATCCAATCGCCTCTCACTTCTTCGCCATCAGAATGGACTCCTCCAAAGCTCTTACAGGCTAACATCTGGTCTCCCCTGATCCCCGCAAACAGTATTCTTCCACCTTCCTTATAAAACATGCCCCGTGTTTTTTCTGGCGCAGGATTTATGAGTTCTAGCATTGATGCAAGACTTGAAGCTAACGGCTCAGCCGCTACCACTCTTAATCCTAAGCCTGCATAAAAATCCCTCAGGTTTTCTACTTGTTCATGACCCAAGCCATAGACCATGAAAGCCTGAAGTCCATCCTCGTTTTCTTCGAGAAGTTTGTCATATCGAATTTCTACATTTTGTTGATTGTTCTGAGTTTCTTCTAGAAATTGAAAACGAAGCGATTCCAGCAATTCATTCTTGGCGATGGGAGGGCTGAAAAGTTTTCTCATGATGAGGTTTTTATCGTCAAGGCTCGTAGCCAGCAAATCTTTTTGATCAATCCCCAATTTTTTCAAAGTCATTTGCATAAACACTTTGTCGGGATTGGCGAGAGGGAGCTCCTGAAGATCTAAAACATGGAATAACTCGCCCTCTTGTTTTACATGCGCAAAACGGATGCATTTCTCATAGAAGTTAAAACCTTTACCCACAATTCCTTTTTGGTCGAACAAACTTTCAAAATTCATAGGGCCATTCCTTCCTGTAAACGACGCGCCCTTTCTCTTGCAATGGCGGGTTCCTGTCGTGAATCACTCAAAGAAACGAGTTGGAGATATTTTTGATAAGAATTTACGGCGTTCTTGATTTGACCTGTCTTTTCATAGGCAACGGCCAAATTAAAATAAGCCTCGGGATAATCCGGTTTTTTTTGATTTACCGCCGTCAGCAAAGCAACCGCTCTTTCCACTTTTCCGTTCATCATGAGCGTCACAGCCAGATTATTCATGCAATCAATGCATTCGGGATCATATTGAATCGCTTGCTGATAAATTTGTTCGGATTGTAGGTAAGATTTCGACTTTCGGTGTGCCATGCCCAATTGAAGCAAAACATCTTGTTGGTTGGGATATTTATGGAGAGTTTCGTTGAGAAGCACAATCGCTTCTTCTATTTTTCCACCATTCACTAAAATCGAGCTCCTCTTTACGATTTCTTGAATTTCACCATTGGTGTCTGTGGTGATGCTCAGAGGAGATCTTGATTTTATTCCTCCCTTCCAGAATTTCTGGAAGCCGATAAAAAGGAATAAAATCAAGATCAAGGTAACAAGAATGCTCACCCGCTTGTTTTGAAGCAGTGTTTGAAGGGATAAGTGATTCTCATTCATGATCTTCATGCACAAAATCCAAAAATAATTTTAAGAAGAATTATACAACATTTTTTTGCTTCTCAAAATCTTTCACGCCCCCTCCCCGCTTTGGGGAGGGGGCAGTGAAAGAACAAACATTAATCCGCAACGCAAGACATTGCTCCTGTTCCTGCAGCATAGGTACAAGTTGTCGTTGTACCTGCAGTAGCAGCACAAGCACCGGCAGCAAAAGAGTTAGGAGACCAACGATAGATACCTCCCGCACCGGTCGCACACCAGTTGGCAGAAGTAATTGCATCCTGCAATACGTTAGCGAAACAACTATTGGCCACTGCGCAAGGGCCTACTGCAGCAGCATCCAAAGTAGCGGGAACAACTGGAACAGTACCATTAGTGAGCGCATTTGCACGATACATGTTGATTCCACCTTTTACAGCCCCGATCACCCCGTCACGTGCGGATGTTTTGGCACTGGAACTCACGTCATAAAAGCTCGGCAATGCCATGACAGCCAAGATCCCCAATACAGTTATAACCAAGATCAACTCGATCATGGTAAAACCTTTTTGGCGTCT
>Ga0207149_1105_pt1 | contig 14118 bp, 13 predicted proteins | sample Alteio_BWMinHeat_31_FD_153563 | JGI IMG/M metagenome (GOLD analysis project Ga0207149, IMG submission 153563) | Enriched cells from forest soil in Barre Woods Harvard Forest LTER site, Petersham, Massachusetts, United States -... | ecosystem: Environmental > Terrestrial > Soil > Temperate forest >... | reverse complement strand
GGTAGTCTCGCCCTGAGCGTGGGCGGAAATTGGAGAAAGACAAAAGATGAAGACGCTTACGAAAAGCAGACAAAAGCGCCGGCAGGCCATGGATTTCCCCTTCAATGGTGCTGTCAAGCCAGCGAGTGTAGCATGGTTTGTTAGATTTGGATAACTATAGTTAATTAATGGACCAAACGAAGGCTAATTAGGATAAGATATCCCGTTTACCAAGTGGCTTGATATTTCGTCAAGTCAAGGTGACAATAGAACGGCTGACGCATGGTTCAGGTCACCCTAGGAAATCAATGGAACTGACGGTCTCAAAAGAAGATTATTTGAAGGCGATCGCCGAGGCTGAGTCGGAGGAGGGCACCGCCATTGCCGCGACCATCGCGCGGTGGTTAGGCGTGACCCCTCCGGCCGTAGCCCTGGCCCTCCGGCGACTGCGTAGAGACAAACTGGTGTTCGTGGACCGAAAGGGCCGAATCACCCTGACGGCGGCAGGACGGAGGATCTCAGACAAGCTGCGATATCGCCATCACCTGGTCGAGCGATTGCTCCATGAGATTCTGGGGATGGAATGGTATAAAGTGCACGCAGAGGCAGAGCGATTGGAGCACGCCGTTTCGGAAGATTTGGAATTGCGGCTCATTGAAAAGCTCGGCCGCGACGGGCTCTGCCCACACGGCAACCAGATCGATAAAAGTGCAGCCGACCGGCGTAAGCTGGGCCTTCAACAACTATGGGACGCCCCCGCAGGCTCGTTGGTGAGGGTCGATAGCATGCACGAAAGGGATCGGAAGCTCCTCGAATATTTTGATGGGCTGGGAATTCGACCGGCCGCTCAACTTAAGGTGCTGGGGCGCAATTACGATGGCACTCTCAGCCTCCGTTTGAATAATAAGCCCACAAACCTCGGAGAAGCCGCGGCACGAAAGGTGTGGGTCTCCAGATTGGTAAAGCGACCGGAACGTGCTCCATAAACTCACATGATTGCCCCTCCTACTTCGCACGGTTAGCCCGGATACTACACATCTTTCCAACTGCCGCCAGGGACAAAACCTCTGGGACCACTGACGAAAAGGGCAAAAAGACAGCGATAGGCGGCCGTTAAAGGGAATCCGGTTTCCGAGGTCGCGACGTGCAGGCCCCGTGACACACTTCCTCCTATCGTATATCGGCAGATTGAAACACGACCAAGAGCCCTCGCCGACTTTGGCCACGAAAAGCCTGCAGACTCGGCTACATATCCGTGGGGTTCAGCGCCTGACTGCAGGAGTGGCGCAGGTATGTCTGTCCAGCCCCGCCCATCTGAGCGCAGTAGGCTATCCGATCCCGGCTCTAGCCGCCGAACTGAATTCGTTGGCATCAAGTCATCAGGCCTAGTGGGATCTGATTGGTTCCTTCTTGACACTTTCTACAATATTCCGTAGAATTTTAAAGTCTATCCATGCCTTGGGCGGTTACTTAAATCTCAAAGCTGTCCGTAAAGCTTGGGCGGTTGAACTTTGAATGGAGGTTGAATGAAAAAATTGGTTATCGGGTGTGCCGTGGCGGCGTTAGTTGCCCTGTCGCCCCGCACTGAGGCAAGTCCTACTCCCTCGGTAATATTGCCAGCGCAAATTGTTCCACCAGCAACCCAGGAAGTTGTAAGTGAACTTGGTTTGGCAAGTTGGTACGGAGAAGAGTTCCAAGGAAATCCCACGGCAAGCGGAGAAGTATTTGATATGAATGGACTTACAGCCGCGCATCGAAGCCTTCCGTTGGGTACAAAACTCAAAGTAACAAACCTCATAAACAATCGGTCCCTCGTGGTAAGAGTTAATGACCGGGGCCCGTTCATCCCCAGCCGCTTCTTGGACCTGTCCATGGCCGCGGCGAAGAAGCTTGGTTTCTTTGGAGCCGGCGTGGCCAAGGTTCGAGCGGAAGTTGTAAGCTTCCCCAAAAACTATTTGGTTGACTGATCCCGGGGCTACCGGGATCGGATTCCAACCCTTCGACCCTCTCCTGACGGGAGAGGGTCATCCCGCATTATCCAGCCCCGAACGCCTTGACACAATCTGCCAACGCCCAACATCCAATTACTGGGTATTTCACTTCCTCTTTGCCACAAAGGTTCCATCTGGCTGGTAGAAGATTGCCTCAACGACCGCCCCGGATTCGTCCTTCTTAAACTCAATACTGAAGCCGGACAGGCCCTTGACGTCGAAGGCCATCCCTCGCCGGGGAACCAATTCATACTTGGGCTGACCGGGAACGATGAGGAAGAGGGTATGATCGCCCTCGAGCGAGACTATATTAGTAACTCCGCCCAGTTGGTACTGCCCGGCCAGTGGCTCAAGGAAGCTCCTCGCGCTCATTGACCTTTCTGGCATTCGATTGAAAACAATATCTTTAACGTGCGGCTCAAGCGGGATCGACAGGCTGGAAATATCGCCCTTTATGTCGGTCAAGAACATGACTTTTGTTTTCTCCAACTGGTCAAGAGGATTCGGAGGAACCTCGAACACGTCATAGTGGAAGTGGCGAAGAGGCGAGGATAGAAGGTTGAGGGTGAATTTGAACCCTTCGCCGTCGGGCTCGATTTTGACGATCCCGTACCCCGGGTTTTCATATTCGCCAAGGTAATCCTTCAGGTAGTGCGAAGGGCGCGAATTCGGCTTGCGCTCGGTGAAACCCTGCTTCTTCGCCTCCTCCTCAGACTGCTTGGTTTTCTGCTCGTCATCCATGAACCGCCGGTTCCAGGGAGTCTGGTCGAGACCCAGCAGGCGGTCGTAAGCGTTATAGGTAACGATGATCGGCACGGGATTTTTATCGGAATCGAGGTTGGCGAGGACGATCACGCCAATATTATCCTGCGGCATAAAAGAAAGCTGTGCCGTAAAGCCGTCAATGGCGCCGCCGTGCGAAACAAACTTGTGCCCACGATAGGCAGAAACGTTGAGCGCCATTCCATATGTGAGGAGGCCATTTTCCTTCCATCGGTCCGAGCTTGTCTCCACCATTTGCGGGCTCTGCATCTGGTTTTCACTGTCTTCGGAAAGTAGCCGCGTCTGCCCGTGCATGCCTTTGCCCAGATGGAACAACAGGTACTGCGCCATGTCCTCGACATTGGAATTGATGGAGCCGGCGGGCGCGATCTGGTCGATATTATGGAACGGCATGTCCTTTACTACTCCGTCGGCGTTCTGATACGGCATGGCGAAATCCACGCTCTTTTGGGAGTCTGCCACCGAGTAATTCGTGCTCTTCATTCCGAGCGGGACCAGGATGTGTAGGCGGACGAAATCTTCCCACGTCGTGCCAGCCACCCTGCCCACCAGATACCCTGCCGTCATAAACATCAGGTTGTTGTACTGGTAGGTGCTGCGGAAATCCTTGCTGGGCTCGAGGTAGCGCAGGCGCCTCACCAAGTCGGCGCGAGGGAAGTCTGAACTGTACCAAAGTGAATCGTGGCGCGGCAGGCCGGACCGGTGTGTGACCAGATCGCGCGGCGTCATGTGCTCGCTGGCTACGGGATCGTACATTTTGAATTCGGGCAGATATTCGCGGACGGGTTTATCCCAATCGAGCTTGCCTTCGTCCACCAGCATCCCCATCGCTGAAACGGTGAAAGATTTCGTAATGGACCCAATGGCGAAGAGAGTTTGCGGAGTTACCGGCAAGTGTTTTTGCGTGTCGCGCTCGCCGTAACCCTTGGCGAGAATTACTTTCCCGTCTTTCACAATGGCTACGGCCACTCCTGGAACTTTCCAGTCTTTCATTACTTGGGCAACGAATTCGTCAAATCCCGCCAGCGGCTCGGCCGCGGCGCTTTCGGCTGGCTGCCCAACCAGCGCGGAAGCTCCAACTGGCGGGCGGAGTGACTCCGTCGCGACCGTCGGTTGGTTCCCCACCAGCCCGGCAACCGTCACGATGGTCAGGGAAAGGAACAAAAGAAAAGAGAGAAACTTCCGCATGTCGTCTCCTCAAATTGTTGGGACTGTCTTGGTGAACATCTCGAAGCCTGCGAAGCGTATCTGCGGAATTCCTCGTGGTCAAGGACGAAACTCGGCTGGCGGCGGGTCATTTCCATGACGGCCTAATGAAGGGCTTGACGTAACTACAGGACGTAGCTACACTGGATCGATGCTTTTTGAATGGGATGAAGCCAAGCGGCAATCCAACATTCGGAAGCACGGAATTGACTTTATCGGGATCGAAAAAGTGTTCGCCGGCGAGACGGTTACCATACTTGATGACCGATTTGACTACGGTGAATCCCGGTTCGTCACTGTGGGCATGTTGAAGAATCTCGCGGTAGCCGTCACTCATGCCGAGACCGACGAAGTCATCCGAATCATTTCCGTAAGAAAGGCAACCAAGAATGAAGAAATCCTCTATTTCAAGGAAATCGCGGACTAATTGGAAGCGGATGGGTGCGCTGAAGGACAGGGAAATCGATTTTTCCGACATCCCGGAGTTGACGCCGGAGATGTTTGCCCGGGCCGTGGTGCGCCGCGGCCTGAAACCCCTGCCGCGCAAAAGACAGCTTACCATCCGCGTGGATAGCGACGTGCTCGAATGGTATAAGCAACAGGGCCAGGGCTATCAAACACGCATCAACGCTTTGCTGCGGGCTTATATGCATGAACGCCTGCGGAAGAGCGCCTGAACAGCGCATGATCGCCTGGGCGGCTCGCCGTTTGGCGATCCGGCAGCCTCTATCGAGCGTCCGTGGTCAGGGGACTTGATCGGTGTGGCTCCGCGACGGCGCAAATGCATTTCGGCGATTTGACGGCGGGCGCTGACTCACTCAGCAAGTCAGCGGTTTGCATCGTGAGGAATTGAGACGTGCCGCTGAGTCGCTGCGCGACTCGGCGCTAACCTGCTTACGCATGTATTTAAGTGTCTGCCGTGCTACCGCCTCGGCAAAGTCGCACGGGAGCGCATTTCCGACTATGCCGCAAACGCGATCCATGTAATCCGAATCGAAAATGTAATCATCTGGGAAAGTTTGTATCCGAGCCGCTTCTCGAACAGAAATCGTTCGGATCTGTGTGGGATGCCCGAACCGCCCCTTGCTGGGTGTCGTGCACCCTGCCGTTATTGTGACCGGAATTTGATCCCATCGCATTCGCCCATAAACGTTTGTGAATCCCTTGTCCAACCCCCTGTGGCATTTGGGCCGCAAATCCCTAGGAAGCTGGGCCCGGCTTGCGCCCGGCCGCGCCCAGTTAAGCCGGGCAATGTTTCGTTGAGTGAGATTTCTTACGACATGCCAGTTATAGAGTTGCGGGCCTCCTCGCTCATTGGCTATACGTAGCGTAACTGGAGGACTCATTCCACCGATCGCGTCTCGCAAGTTTTTCCACTTCGTGAGATTGTTGCGCCCAAGGCGGTCATGAGTTGGAGGGGGCAGAGGAATAGAAAATCCCTTTCCGGCGAGCAGCACGAGCCTGCGTCTAAATTGGGGCACCCCAAAGTCTGCGGCTTGGAGGATCCCCCAGTTTGTTTCGTATCCTAGTTGGCGCAACTGGCGCAGCAGTTGGCCAAAAAGACGTTTTCCCTTGGTGGCCAAACCGGGTATATTCTCCATCATGACGGCGCGCGGACGGAGTTCAGCTACTAATCTGCCCATTTCCTTGACCAAGCTGTTGCGAGGATCGCGCCCTTTGGCCGCTTGCCTCAGACTGGAAAACCCCTGACAAGGCGGACAGCCCGCAATAAGATCGATTGATTGATTGGCAAGAGTCTTGAGCGCTTCACCTGTAACTGTCCTGAGGTCTTGCTTAAGCGCCGGGACTTCCGGATGGTTGCACTTGTATGTTGAAAACGCCGCAGAGTCGATTTCAACGGCACCGACAATCCTAAATCCGGCGCGTTTGAGTCCGACCGTTAAAGCACCCCCCCCGGCGAAGACATCTGCTGCGGTCAGTATGTGTTTATTAGCGGACTTGAGCGGCATTTTTTCTCTGTCTCTCGGCTTCGTCAAGGAATGATTGGTGCGTTTTCCGCGTTCGTAGCAAGAACACCTTCCATGAGATGTGGGTAAGTTCACCGTCCTTGTGGAGACTCTTGAGAGCTTGACGATGAGCGCCGTCGAGCTTTAGTCCGTCGCAGACAAGAGTTATGTGGCAGGTTGTAAATAGCCTTGAGAATTCGTCGTTTCCAGGGGCGTCGAGGAATTCTTGCATCAGATCGCGATACAGGATGATGCGATCGAGTTCTTGGTCATCAAGCTCGTGCTTGGGTCGCTTAATCTCGATTATTTGAATGGCGTTGTCCTGGCTGCTCATTACAAAATCCGCCCGCTTGTTAGGGTCGCTGAAATTCTCGAGATTTAGTTCCTTCCCTGTCCGGTCCCAGTAGAACTTGACGAACTCCTTGCGTAATGTCGAGAAACTCTGATTCGCTGCAATCGGAGACCACTCCGCATCGATCAGCCAGGGGCATGTCTCGATCAAGGTTTGGAACGCCGACTCAAGAGTAGTAGAATTGTCCTTGAGCTCCTCCACACGCCCTATCACGCGCACACGGTCTTCGGCTATGCGACCGAACCCTGCGAGTTCCGCGATTCTCGCCGTCTTGAGTAATTCAGTCACGGCTTCCACTGGAGAATCCTTTGCGTCCGCGGCTTCGCGGAGCTTCTCGTCAAGCGTGATTACTGGACCCAACATCAGACTTAGCTGAACAAACTGTTCAACTCTTTCCTGGTCCTCTACTTCATCTTGCCGCATCGTTTGTCCCATGAACTTTGCGATTTCGAGCACGTTTTCCCTCAGCGGCTGTTGCTCTTTGGCAGGGTAGGCTTCCTTGACCCTGTCTTCTAGCTTTGAAACCTCTTTCAAGCGGTCCCAAGTTTTCTTCTTCATGGGGTCGCGCGCGCGTGAGCCGATCTTTCTGACGACCAGCTGGCCCCATTGCTCAAACTGTTGGCCTAGCTCATGCGACCATAAGATGTCGCGCCTGTCTGTTTGAATTAAATCCTCGTCTTCGTCCAGCCAATCGGCGTGCAACTCACCTACAAGATAGGACCGGACGTCATGCTCACCCGTAAATCCCGCCTTCCGGTTAAACACGGCAGTCTGGGCAGCGATCTTACCCCTGCAATAAATCCGCACACCCGCCATCAAATCGTCCTTGTATGGCTCTTTAGCGTAACCGACCCATCCTCTAATGGGGAAATTCCGGTCTTCATAGGAGAAACCCGCGTCGAGTCCTTCAACCGGCTTACCAGATGCGTCGAAAGCTCGGCCAGCGAAGGTACCCTCTACCCCGGGCTCAAATTTGATCTCGGTGTTTTCCATCATGTTGATCGCGAAATTTCCGACTGTGGTATTCTGCCCTGGAGCGTCTGCCGTTTTTGTTGAATCAATCAGCGTGATTTTCCAGTCCGCTGACTGGACTCCGAATCGTTGCGCGAGCTGGCGCGACAGATCTTCCAGCGCCGGTACTTTCCTCTGGGTGAACCCATTCAGAACTACGCGAGTCCCTTTCTCACTTGCCACCTTGCCATCGGAGGCCCCAATGATCGGAACATAATCGAAGTCGACCTCCTGTAGAATGGACTCCCTATCCAAAACAAAGTGAGCCGTCATGTACCCTTTCGCCGGCTTGCCAGCTCCGTTTACTCCCAAAACGCGTTCCCCACCAGACGTAATAACCTCGACTGTTCGGCAAATCCCGAAGGGAGCTAGTTTTCCGACTCCTTTTCTTCCCATTACTTTGCGCTTGTAAATTTTTGACACGTCCCCACGCTCGTCACGGCGCCGCTCTCCGCCGACCTTTAAGTAGAATCTGTTGACGTCTGCCGGTAAAATTCCGACGCCATTGTCTATGATTTCAATTGCGAAGCCCTTGTCCTTGACTTCGCCTTTTTGGCGTGTGGCAAGATACTCTCCCACAGGAGCACGAATGGTTACTTTGGTCGCGTCGGCATCGTAGCTGTTCGCCACCAGTTCCGCGAGCACTGCGGAGACCTTGTCGTACAGCTTCACACCCAGCTTATCTACCGTAAGCCGGGAAATCGTCATGACGTATTTAGGTTTGCTCTTCAACTAACTCAATTCTCCTCTCTCCAGAAGTATGCGCACTACGGTTCAATTTTGATGGAGAAAACCTGCCAACAAACGGTTCATCGCGGCTTGCTTCCCTACTTGGCATTCCCACACAACTAGGACTTTCCAGCCAGACCTTCTCAATTTCCGAATATTCAACCCATCCCGCCGAACGTTTCCATCGATTCGTTTCTTCCAAAACTCTGTGTTGCTTACGGGGCGTCGGCGACCCTTTCTGCACCGACGATGTCCGTGCCAAAAGCAGCCGTGAACCAATATAATCCTTTTATAGCGAGGCAACACGATGTCGGGCTTTCCAGGCAAATCCTTCTTATGCAGCCGAAATCGATAGCCCATCCGATGCAAGGCGCTCCTGACAGCCCGTTCAATCGGAGTGTCGAAGTGACCGACCTTCGACATTATCAAGCTTCGCTTCTTTTTTGTGAAACAATCCGCCATTCACTTTCTTTCCTCACCGGGCGACGCGTTTGGCCTCGCGGAGTCCTTTCTCTCACGGCGCGGATGTTCCGCATAGAGCAATGTATGCGATTTCGATAAATGGAATCAAGCGAAGGTTGTTCTTCGCAGCGAGCGGGGTAGCGCGGAGCTTCGCCTTTTGAAACTCCGCGGCTTGTGCCCTCGTTATTCGGCTCTCGAAGAACTCCGAGCTTCCGCATTACTTGGAAAGTGCCGCAGACTTTCTGAGAAGCAAAAATCTACACTACCAAATTCTTAGCGAGAAATCGAAAATAATCAAAAACAATTCCACTTGCCACCATCGACGCGGAGTAATAGCATCAGGCTGGAAATTGGAAACTGGAAATACGAAACTGGAAATCGAAAGTCGAAATCCACGGCAAGTTTCTAATTTCCAGTTTCTTCTTATTGTGGAGGGTTAATCCGTGAAACACAAAACCATTTCCCGTCGCGGCTTCATGCAAACGGCGGCCGGCGCCACGATTGCCGCGCATTCGTATTTGCTGGGTTCTGGATCAACGGCGGCCGCAGCGCTCGCGCCCGCTGCGCCCAGTGACACGGTTCGGTTTGGCATGGTTGGCGTGGGCATGCGGGGCGCGGGACTGCTCGGCACATCGATCCGCCTTCCCGGCGTCGAATGCGCGGCCGCCTGCGATCTTTACGAAGGCCGCCGCACGCTGGCCAAAGAAATCCTGAAAGATAAACCTGCCGCCATCACCGCTCGCTACCAGGAGTTGCTTTCCAATAAAGATATCGACTGCATCGTCGCGGCCGTGCCGGACCATTGGCACAAGCAGATCACCCTGGACGCATGCGCGGCGGGCAAGGACATTTATTGCGAGAAGCCGATGACTCACCTGGTCGAAGAAGGTTTTGAAATTATCGGCGCCGCAAACAAAAGCAATCGCATCGTGCAGATTGGCAGCCAGGAGCCAAGCTCGGTGGTTTACGCCAAGGCGAAAGATTTGCTTGGTTCGCAGGCCATCGGCAAGATTTGCCTGGTGGAAGCAACTATGGGACGTAACGACCACTGCGGCGCCTGGTGGTATTCCATTCCGCCCGACCTTTCACCACAAACAGTTGATTGGGATACGTGGCTCGGCACGGCGCCCAAGCGGCCTTTTGACGCGACGCGCTGGGCTCGCTGGCGCTGCTTCCAGGATTACGGCGAGGGCATTCCGGGTGACTTGTGCATCCACCACCTTACCGGCATCCACTACGTGATGGGCATCACGGCGCCGCCCAAGCGCGCTTTTACCCAAGGCGGCCTCTACCGGTGGAACGATGGGCGCGACGTTCCGGATGTGATGACTACGGTTTATGATTACGGCGACTTCAGTTGCACCCTGCGCGTTACGCTCAACACTGAAACCGAATCCGGCTTTCGCTTTATGGGCGAGCACGGGATCCTGGAAATTCACGGGGTTGAAAATCCCGGCTCACTCACCATTGCGTTGCAGGATGGTCTTGAGCACGGGCCGTGCACTCCGGCGTGGCCCAGCGCCCTGCGCTCGGAATATGGCCAAAAATGGCGCGAGGAGCACCAACCGAAACCGGCCAGCCAAAAAGTTGAGTCAGTCACGAACTTCCACGCGCCCGCGGGCTATGACGATACCCGCGATCACTTATGGAATTTTTTCCAGTCGGTCAAATCGCGGCGACCACCCGTGGAGGATGCAGTCTTCGGCAACAATGCCGCCATCGCCATCCACATGGCGAACTTTTCTTACTTTAATAATAGCAGGGCGGTTTGGGACGAGAGCGCGAGGCGAATCAAGGGCTAGCGCGGATTTCAGCAAACTGCCGGCTCATCACGCTTGACGATGTGACACAAAATGTGTCACATTAGTCTTTATGCCCAGCGTTAACCTTCGTCAACTCAGAGATACAAAACGATTGAAAACTTGGCTGCGCTCCGGCAAGACGGTCGAGCTCCGCGAGCGCGACCGCGTGATCGCCCGCATCGTTCCGGAACCCGCAAAACCCCGCAAGTATCCCGACTTCGCGGCCATGCGGCGTGAAATCATTGGCGATCGTCTCCTTCCGGGAGCCGATCTACTCATCGAGGAGCGCGGGCGCTATTGAGTACATACGTCGACGCGAGCTTCTTGGTTTCGCTCTACCTGACTGACCACCATATACAAGAGGCTGAGCGCCAAATGGCTGAGAACCCGGCCATTTGGCTTACGCCATTTCACGTGGCGGAGTGGACCCACGCCGTCGAGCAGCATGTCTTCCGTGGTGTATTATCTCGAACCGAAGCCGATCAATATCACGAGCGGTTTAAACAGCACCGGGAAAGTGGTTTGTGGATTGAAGTGGCTTTGCCTGATTCAGTTTTTGATCTCTGCGCCCAAATTGCACGCCGTCACGCAGCCCGCCTGGGCGTTCGCACTCTCGACACCCTGCACGTGGCCTCCGCGCTCGAGTTGCGGGCCGAAAGCTTCTGGACGTTCGACGACCGGCAGAAGAAGCTTGCCCGGGCCGTGGGCCTGAAGACTGCGTGAAGATGAGCGATCCTGGTTTTCATTTCCGCGTCGCGTTCCCTCCCCCGAGTTTCAGAAACCACACCAACCCGATGACGTCCGAAACATGATTTCCATATACGTAACCACCATCGTGTGATATGTACAGGTAGCGTTTGGGGGATACAAGACCGGTGCTCGGGACGATACTAACCGCTAAAAAACCAAAACAGTTCTTGGAGGTCATTTGACAATGCGCTTTCAACTAATTCGAGCGTTGCCGTTTGCAGGCGCCATCCTTGTTGCGATTCTCATGATTTCCGCAGGGATCGGCAGACCTATTCCAAAGGACAAACCATTTTCCGCCTATGACCCGCAGGCCAGGGCGCTGCTGGCGAAAATGACCTTGGACGAAAAGGTCGGGCAAATGACCCAGGCCGAACTGAGCGCTCTGAAAGACATGAGCGACATCCAAAAATATTATCTGGGCTCGGTGTTTAGCGGTGGCGATTCTGACCCGAAGTCGGGCAATACGATCCAGGACTGGACCGACACCATCGACCAGGTTACAGCCGAAGCGTTAAAAACGCGGCTCGCCATCCCGCTGCTTTATGGAATTGACGCGGTGCACGGGCACAACAACATTTTGGGCGCGACGATCTTTCCGCATAACATCGGCGAAGGCTGCGCCCACAATCCGGAACTGGTGCGGAAAGCGGCGCGCATTACCGCGGAAGAGATTCGCGCTACCGGCATTAACTGGGCGTTTGGCCCATGCGTCACCGTTCCGCAGGACATCCGTTGGGGCCGCTCCTATGAGGGCTACGGGGAAATTCCCAAGATGCCCGCCCTGCTTGGGGAGGCGGCGGTGGAAGGTTTCCAGGGAGAGGACTTGGCGAGTCCGCTTTCAGTTCTGGCCTGCGCCAAGCATTATGTGGGCGACGGCGGCACGACGATGGGGACGGGGCTGAATCACAAGCTCGACCAGGGCGACACTCAGGTTGACGAGGCCACGTTGCGCAAAATCCATTTGCAGGGGTACATCACCACCGTTCGCGCGGGAGTGGGGAGCATCATGCCCTCCTATAACAGTTGGAATGGCACGCGGTGTTCGGCCAGCAAGAAGTTGTTGACCGATATCCTGAAAAATGAATTGGGGTTTGAGGGCTTTCTCATTTCGGACTACAACGCGCTTGACGCGCTGCCGGGTGACCGCAAGCAACAGATCGAGACCTCCATCAACGCCGGCATGGATATGGTGATGGTGCCCAACAAGCACAGGGAGTTCTACAATGATTTGAAAGAACTGGTGCAAGAAGGCAAGGTACCAATGTCCAGGATTGATGACGCGGTGCTGCGCATTCTGCGGGTTAAATTTGCCATGGGCCTGATGGCGAAAAGCTACTCGCCGCAGGCTGACCGGAGATTGTGGAAGACTTTCGGATCGCCCGAGCATAGGGCAGTTGCGCGCGAGATGGTGCGCCAGTCGATGGTGCTGCTCAAGAATGATCACAAGACATTGCCCATTTCAAAGAACGTGGCGCGCATCCACGTGGGCGGCAAGAGCGCCGACGATATTGGCAACCAGTGCGGCGGCTGGACCATCAGTTGGCAGGGAGCGAGCGGCGACGTTATGCCGGGAGGGACGACAATTCTCGCCGCCATCCGCAACACCGTCTCAAAAAATACCAAAGTAACTTTTTCCAAGGATGGCACCGGAGCGGAAGGCGCCACACTCGGTGTGGTAGTAGTGGGCGAAACCCCCTACGCTGAAATGCGAGGCGACCGCACCGATCTCACACTCGCGCCGGAAGACGTTACGGCAATCAACAACATGAAGAGTGCCGGCATTCCAGTGGTGGTCATTCTTTTTTCGGGGCGCCCCATGATTATCGAAAGTGTGCTGGGTAAGGCTGACGCCTTCCTGGCCGCATGGCTGCCCGGAACGGAAGGCCAGGGCGTTGCTGACGTGCTCTTTGGAGATTACAAGCCCACCGGCAAACTTACATTCTCCTGGCCGCGCACCATGGCTCAGGTCCCCCTCCATGTGGGGAGCCCACATTACGATCCACTTTTCCGTTATGGCTATGGACTGACATACTAGAGGTACGTTCAAGGAAAATTTTTTAGGACTGTGCGCAGGAAGTAGGTTCGCGGGTGGGCGAGACAAACATCCGCGCGCCGCTCCAATCCGCCCCGTCTCAAAACATTGACACAACTCTAAAACCGCCTGTATAATCAATACTCAACAACATAAAGGGAAGGTCAACACAATGTACGCAATATTCCAATCGGGCGGGAAACAATATAAAGTGTCTCCCGGAGACATCATTCGCGTGGAAAAGCTTCCGGCGCCGGAAGGCTCGCGCGTGGAATTCAATCACGTGTTCGCGGTTCGAAAAGAGAGCCTGAACGTCGGCGCGCCTTTGGTGGAGAACGCCAAAGTGACGGGCACCATTCTGCACAATGACCGCGCCGCCAAAATTCGCGTGTTTAAGGTCAAGCGCAAAAAGCAATACCGCCGCACTGCGGGCCATCGCCAGTCTTACAGCGAAGTCCAAATCCAGGACATCGTAACCGCATAGAAATATCCGGCTGCGAACGCATCGCTAGAAAAGGATTTTTTATGGCACATAAGAAAGGTTTGGGGAGTTCACGCAATGGACGCGATTCCAACGCGCAGCGATTGGGCGTCAAGCGTTTTGACGGGCAGTTGGTTTCCGGCGGATCCATTCTGGTGCGCCAGCGCGGGACGAAATTGAAGCCGGGTGATAACGTTGGCCTCGGCAAGGACGACACTCTGTTTGCCAAAATTACCGGCGTGGTGAAATTTGAGGACAAGGGCAATCGGGGCCGCTTCGTCCACATTCTCGATCCGGCTGCAAGTTAGCAGTTTGTTGAGAAACGTTTTCCACCCATGTCATTCCTCTCCGTCAGCCGACGGAGAGGAATCTCGCTCTGAAAATACAGGCAATGCGAGATTCTTCGTCGCCTACAGCTCCTCAGAATGACACATTGGGCGACTTTTTTCAGCATCCTGTAAGGTGAAAAATAAGTGCACCCGCAGGAGAAATCCGCAGGCGCTGAACTGTCCATGAAATTCTCCTTGACCTTAGTCCTAAATCCCTGATCCCTGGTTTTCTGTGTTCATCGAC
>Ga0207149_1104_pt1 | contig 14125 bp, 10 predicted proteins | sample Alteio_BWMinHeat_31_FD_153563 | JGI IMG/M metagenome (GOLD analysis project Ga0207149, IMG submission 153563) | Enriched cells from forest soil in Barre Woods Harvard Forest LTER site, Petersham, Massachusetts, United States -... | ecosystem: Environmental > Terrestrial > Soil > Temperate forest >... | reverse complement strand
TCCTCTTGGTTTTTTCACTAACTCGCCTAGTAAATTTAAGGTGAGAGGCACTCCCCCCACTGTTGTCGGAACCAGCACAAGCATATGCGTTTCCATGACTGTTTTCTTCTGATCGAAGGGGCAGCAACCGGCAAGAATCTCGTGAATATCATGTGGTAGTGGGGGTTCCTCGCCGATATCCCCAAAGTAGGTTTCCCATTTGGCTTTGCCAAATGCATAGGTTTCTAATCCTTCAAGTTGTCCCTTTTGAATAATAGTGGCTTTCCCCACTTTGGATACAATTGGAGACGCATTTCTTCCTTCTTTTGGAGAAGAAGCTGCTGCCTCTTTTGAAGAGGCCGGCGGTGGGCTTCCTGGAATATCTCTTGGGGCTGCTAAAACTTGAGATAGGGCATTTTCTGCTTCTCGTAATTGTTGACGCAATCGTTCATTTTCAACACGAGATGCTTCAGTTGCTTCTCTTTTGGCTTGCAGGCGAATTTCGGCTGCCTGACGGGCAAATGATGCATTCGCTTCTGTTAAAAGCCGTTCTTTTTCTAGCATGAGGTCATGGATCGATTGGGGAAGGTCCTTTGGCAAGTTTGTTTTGTATTGCATGAGCTCACGGCTATAGATCTGTTGTTGGTGGATTAACCACTCTTGCATTTTCGTGACATAGAGTGCGGCTATGTCTCCGGGGATCTTTTCTTCGTCTGATCGGTCAAATGCTCCTTCCCGGAAAAATAGAAAGTGGAGGTCTTCTGGTCGTGTGACTGTTTTCAGAGTGGCTGCCAGTGTATTAAGAAAACAGTTTTTTTGTTCTGGTGTGAGTCTTTCCCAAACAATGTCTGTGGAGCGGTCATTATTGGCTATTTGAATATCTCGAGTATCAGTTTGCCAACGGAGTTGATTGCCAAGCCTTTTCAGTGTATCGTAGGTGATATTAAAGGTGGCTTCATCTCTTGGGGCGTGTAGAAACTGAAAGGCACATCCGGGATCGATTTTAATTGTCCGTGCAGAGGTGATCACTCCGCGATCATTTTTAATCCAGACAAAACCGGCATTGCCTCCATATCCTCCGAGCACATCGGTATCGGCAATGGCTCGTCCGACTGCGATGAGTTCGATCAGTCCGGTGAGTGGGACGAGTGTTCCTGAGGGAGTATAAATTTGATCGGCCGGCCTTTTTTCTGCTCGTATGTAGTCCATAAATGCGACGCTTCTTCCCTGATGAAGCGTCGTTGCGTGATCAAAGTCATGGTACTCTTCAACCATGCGTGACATGATCCGCAGGCTATTGACTATGGAGGCGAGCGATTGGGCAAGGATATTACCAAGGGTAAAGTCATCCATAATAGGCTGGCGAGAGAGGCATGTTCTTGGTGTCTCGTATCTCTGTCTTCCAAGAATGGTATAGCAATCGAAGGCGATCTTTTCTTTGATGGTATCGAGATTCATGTCCTTTCTCGTCCTTTTTCGAAAGGTATCGCGTTCATTGCGGAGTAATCCGGTCGGTTGGCCGACTTTTCCCAGCCATTGGCTTTCTTGTCTGCCTTCGGCATAAGAATAGATGGTTCCTATGGCTGTGCCGCCACTTTTTTCACCGCATGGAGTAAATGGGGCCGCTATGCCTGCGTCGCCGAGATAGATTGGAAGGGTGGTGATTCTTTCCCTTAAAGTGACGGGAGAATTAGACGTGGCTTATATGTCGGAATTCGATCCTTTATGGGAGGATGAAAGTCTGATGAATATTTTTAACACTGAAGCAGAATTGTTCGGTAATCCACTGGCGCAACTGGCTTGTATTGCAGATTGCGCGCAATCCTCATTGAATAAACCCACTGACAAGCTTTTCTGGTGTGCTGGATGTGAAGGATCTTTATATCCTTTTGGCGGCCATATTGCTCATCATTCAGGAGCCTTGCAGGCTAGTTCTTTGATTGTGCACCGCTGTCTGGCACGCATGCATCGCATGGGTGTAATTAAAGGTTATGAAGAGACGGACTTTTGCGAACCCCGGATCATGCCAATTATAAAAAAGAGTCTATATAAAACGCAGATAATGAGACCCATCCCGCAGACAAGCGGCGCATGTCATGCACTGGGAAAAAGCGATCAGTTATGGGGTTTGGGAAAATCTTATCCGTTCGGTGGCGAAGATGATTTTGTCTATTTAATTTGGATCAAAAAACAATGCTGTTTAGACGCTGTACGACCTGTACTTTTATCTTATTAGCGCTCATCTCGCAGGTGGCGTCAGGAGAAGAAATGGAAAGACACCTTAAAGAAGGTAAATCTTTTGGACTCTCCATTAAGCGCGCCGAGCTGTCTCAAGATGAAATTGATACGTTAACACCTGCCGAACAAAAGGGAAAAACCTTTGATGCGGAGCATGCTAAGAAACAACTTAATGCTAAAGCCTATCAAGAAGCCAAATTGAAAAAGGAGCGCAAGCTTGATCCTTCCATCAGCGCAGCGCTTGAAAATGCTGAAAGAACCTTAAATAACAAAAATGCTAATCCTACTCAAGCTAGAGAGATGATCGAGACGATTGAAAAATGTGTAGTGGAAAACGAAATCGTGGAGATAGAACTGAACCATTTACTAAATGTAACAGTCACATATCAACCACCGGAAACCATTAAAAAACGAAAATGCAAGGGACATTCAGCAAAAAAAAAATGCCATGATGCCAAAGGATATAAAAAAAAGCGGGAAAAAGAACTGGCTTCTGACCCGACCATTAAATCTTATGAAGTTTACATTCATAAGAATGGCATAGGCAGTCGCGACGAGGTAGTGAGTCGTTGGATCCATGTGAATGATGCTCCAAAATGTGATAATTATAAAAAAATAAAAAAAGAGACAAAACCTGAAAGTTGGGAAGAGTTTGACGAATGGAAAAGCGATTTATTAAATCTGGATTACCAAACGTGTTCTTTAGTGAATACCACTTATGGAACTCCTGAAACTCGTTTGATCAACGGTCGAGAAGTGAGCAGACCCTATTGGTCAAAAAGGCAGCACTTGCAGTGCATTCATTCCAAACAGACAAATTGCGAATTTATCAAGAATAAAAACTGTGTATTTGATCACGAAATGTGTACCAGGTTTTTAGGAACTCACTGTTTGATTCTTGAAAAATTTTTTAAATGCCGAAGCTGGACACAACGGGATAAACCTGAGTTAAATGAGATATTTGGATCCGATCAAAATCTTTGGATGACGGATTACCAGCCCAATCAATCTTTTCCTGAGATCGCTACAAAGCTTGCTGTTTTCGACGAAATGAAAAAGGAACTCCAAAATTCTCAAGTATATGATGTAGCTAGCGTGCGTTTGTTTGGTGGAAACGCACAGCAATGCAGTGTAAGCGTAGCGGATAAATTAATGTATGATTGTTGCGAAGGCATGGATGGACTTGCAACTGATGTTAAATTAAGCAAGTGTACAGGAGATGAAATTGCCCTTGCAGAAGCTAAAAAAAAAGGCCTTTCTGTCTATGTTGGAAAGAAGAAAGAGAAATTCCTGGGAATGTGGAATAGCCGTACGGAGCACGTGTATTGTATCTTCCCATCAAAACTTTCAAGGGTGTTTCAGAATGAGGCGCGCAAACAACTCAAAATGGGTTGGGGAGATGCCGATCATCCGGATTGCCGCGGATTAACCCAGGATGAAATTAAGAGACTCGATTTTTCTAAACTCGATCTTCTAGAAGCATTTACCCCTCCTAAACCGATTGATACTACGGAAAAGATTAGAAATATGGAAGAACGGCTAAAGCAGCGCATGGAGGAAATATCATGCAGCTGATTCCGATTGCCTTATGTTTAATCATACCTGGCTATTTAAGCGCTGTTCATGAAGTACAGCCTTGGCAAAAACGTCATGCTGAGGGCTGGGCTTGGTATCATGATTTCGAACGGCCTAAGGAAGAAGAAAAACCGCCAGAGAGGCCGACGGATCCCATACTGATTCTGCGTATTGAAAAAGAGAATTTAGAGCGGGCATTGGCTAAGGCAATGCTTGAACCCACTCCTGAAAACACCATGTCTTATATGATTTTGCAGAAAAAGTGGATAAGCCACGCCGCCGAATTTTCCCGATCCTGGCAATATTCTCTATTAGAACACCCAGAATTGGCATCAATGACTCCTACCACACAGTATGGAGTTCAGATTAAAAAGGAACAGGAAACCATAAAGCGCAATCTCTTAATTAAAGCTTTGGCTCACGATCATACATTATTGTTTTTCTACGAAGGGGGAAGCGCTTATTCTCAAGCCTTTTCTAATGTAGTTAAAGCCTTTGTCGAACAGCACCACTGGAACGTGAAATCAGTCTCAGTGGATGGAGTTATCCTTAAAGATTTCCCCCTATCCATTAATGATAAAAGCATAGCTAAAGAAATGGGCGTGACAATTTTTCCGGCTATTTTTATTGCCAACACAACCACATTGTCAGCCGTTCCGGTGGCTTTCGGCATGAGCACAGTGAGTCAAGTGGAAGATAACATCGTGATGCAATTTGGAGAGCTAAAATGAAGAAGTCTTTCTTTGTTTTGATATTACTGTACTCGGGCATTATTTATGGCTCTAATAGCGTCTCTGTGCCCGAACGGCTTTTTCACATGACAGGTGCAGATATCAATGTTACGCAGGGAAATTTACTCTATCAAAGTCAGGCAGCAGGTTACTATACGGGCGGCGGTGGGGTAGTGGTCAGATCGCCTGTAAAAAATGCGCAATTGGTTGGTGTACATCTGCCAAACCTGCCAAACGCCGGTTGCGGTGGTATAGATATTTACACAGGAGGATTTTCATTCATTTCAAAAGATCAGCTAGTGGATACATTAAAAGCTGTCTCTTCCAATGCTGCCGGATATGCCTTTATGCTTGGAATTGAGTCAGTTTCACCGATGGCTGCAAACGTGACTCGCCAGCTGCAAAGCTGGGCAAACACCGTTAATGGCATTGGTATTAACAGCTGCGAGACAGCCGCTGCCCTGGTAGGTTCCGTCTGGCCAGCCAACGACATGGCCAGCCAACACATTTGCCGGACTGCCAATACATCCAATCCGCTCTATGGTAGTTATATCGAGGGGCGTCATCAATGTAACAATCAGCAAAATAAAAAACGAAATCAAGGAAATCAAGACAAACATTTTTCTTTAGGAACGGAGTATAATATAGCCTGGGAAGCCTTAATGTCTCAGCCATTTTTTAAAAGCCCTGAAAATAAACAGCTTGCTGAGATGTACATGACCCTTGTCGGCACCTTTGTCGTCAAAGAAGATTCCACTCCAAAATTTTATTTCTCAAAAGCTGATGACAACGAGTTTCTTACCAATTTACTTGAGGGCGGAAAAATTACAAAGTATGGCTGTAAAGACACTAAATGTTTGGTGATAGAAGAAAAAGAAATTGATGTAGGTACCCAGGACTGCTGGTTTGTAAAAATCAGAAAATCTTTGGAAGAAATTCAAAGCAAAATCATCGCTGACATACCATTGGTTGATGCTGAAAAGGGCTTATTGCAAACCAGCCGCCTCCCACTTTACAAGATTGTGAATGTCTTGAGCGCCTATCATCGCGGAAAAACATGTACGACGGAGCTGGACAATTTGGCGGATATAATTTCGTGGGATGTGCTGGCGCAAATCCTTAACGAAGCCATTGAAACCGCAAGACGGGGCTGCCTTCATTTAAGAGCTACGAATATGTACTCAGTGGAAGTTGATGGTTACATGAATGATTTGGAACATGTTAGAACCGTCGTGCGTAGGTACGAAGAACATGCCAGAAGAGGCATTGATTTGGAGATGCGTTTAATTCAGAAAATGCAACTCCTTGAAAAACAGATTAACTCCGAAATTATGGTGAATTAAATGAGAAAAATAATAGTCAGCATCTCTTTACTGATAGTTTTAACAGGCATATTGGACGCATCCTCTCATGGGGGTAAACATTACTCTTTTTTTGGTGGTGGTGGTGGAGGGTATCACACTTCCTATGCAGACAGTGCTGATGCTGAAGATGAAGACAATCCAAATTTCCTCGCGAAGATGTTGGAAACAGATAAGCAAAAGGCGGCCAGGGAAACAAGAATATCCATTAAACAGAATATAGCTTGCATCTTCTCTGAAATAATCCCGAAATATGAAAATACGCTTTGGGTCGAGAAGAACAAAGATATCAGTAAAAATAGCAGCTTTGGAGAAGTGTCTTGGCGATCGACTGATTCCAAAGAGTCTTTAACGATCAGCTACGAAAATGTAGGGAATAACCATACTACGCAATATAAAACACTATCGGAATATCTTGATTTTTACAAAAAACAGAAAGAGCAGAATGACAATCAGAAAGTTTCATTTACAATCCTTTCTCAAAATCAAGACTCAGCTCTTGTATTAATCGAACACATCGAGCGGGGTACTAGTGATCAGCTCAAAAAAAATACACAGGTGAAGATCATTGAGAAATGGTTGACTTGCGGAGACTGGTTGATCGGTGTGAGTTACGGCAATCTCTTAGCAGGTAATCCGGAAAAAAATGAGGCTTGGCCAGAGCTGCAAAAAGTCTGGGAAAACCGTTTTGCAAAAATCCAGTTTTCAAACTGATTGTGTCATAGGAGGCATTGAGGATGGCATCAACAGATATAGAAATAATCACATATGGTGGTGGAGATCTGCTTTGGCAAATCTTCAATGCTCTTTCTATGCTTTTTTATGGGAAAGGCAGCAGTAGCAGCGCTATTCAACCTCTGTGCGTTATTTCTTCCATGATTGGCGGGGCTTGGGGTATTTCGCGCTGCTTCTTTCAAGCTTATACTGATGCTTTTCTTACAAAATATTTTCTGCCGTTGCTTGCAGTCCCGTATATGCTAATTGTTCCCCAAACAACTGTTCATATCATTGATAAATTGGACGCCTCAGACAAACTAAATGGTAAGCCATTAGTGGTCGACCACGTTCCCCTTCTATTTGCGAATATTGCTGGTATGACCAGTTTTTGGGGGCATAAACTCACTCAGTCGATTGAAAACGTCATGCATACTCCAAACGACGTGATGTATAGCAAAACGGGCAAAATTTTTGGCGCAGAGACCGCGCTTGATTTCACAAAGTTAAAACTCACCAATGCGACGATGGCGCAAAACATACAGCAATTTACCCAGCAGTGTGTCATTTATGATATTGCTCTTAATCGTTATACTCTTGATGAATTAAGAAAATCCTCTGATCTTCTTTCATTTCTTAAAGAGAAAACCAGCAACGTTAGAATGATTCCTTATGTGGATCCCGTTAGCAAAGAAATGAATTATGTGACCTGTTCAGGGTCGATAGAGAAGATGTCAGCACTATTTGACAAAGAAGTCGAATATTATACCAAGCATGAGGTGTTGAAAAATCTTCCAATCGCATATCAAGCACTCATGGATTTCAAGAAAAAAGCTGAAGATCGAGTGTCCGGGCAAATGTCGCATGCGCTCATGGGTGATGAAAAAGATGCCTGTAAGAAGATTATCACTGTGAATTCTTTTAACGATGCCGCCGCCCGTTTTGCTACTGAGCGCGCTAAAGATAATCAGAGAAGCATCTATCAGACAGCAGGTTCGTTAGCCGGAAGCTCGTTAGTCAATATGAGAATAATTTTTGAAGCATTGATATATGCATCTTTTGCTATTATTCTTCCTCTTTCACTAATGCCTGGGGGGATTAAATTTATTGGCAGCTGGATCTTTCTAAATGTCTGGATCCAACTTTGGCCACCTCTATATGCCATCATTAACTATATAACAATGGTGTGCGCGCAAAAATATGCTCAAAGCATTATGGGAGGTATTTCAGATGGCTATAGCCTGTTTACAAGCGCCGGACTCCAGGATATGGCTCAGGATACAGCTGCTTTAGGGGGTTTTCTTTCCCTTTCAGTACCCCTTATATCGTTTTACTTGCTTCAAAATTTGCAGTCGATGGTTCATCTCACAGGTTCATTGATGACGCCAGCCCATTCCTCTGCACAAACGGGTGCCTCAGAGCTCAGCACAGGCAATTACTCTTTTGCTAATAGCAGCATGGGCCAAATATCATATGACAATCAAACATCTTTCCAACAAAACTCAGCCCCCTCACTATCAACTGGTTATTTTACAGATAATCATGGAACACACCAAATTAAATACGGTCGGGAAATTCTCACTGTCAATCAGGATCCATCACACCTGAACACAAGCATCTCTACAGCTGAAGCATATAGTCATAGTTTGCAAAACGCTCAACAGCATGCACAAACGCAGGTAGATTCTACCCAAGAATCCTATATGAAAAGCATATCGCAGGCTGAACGTAGCGCCGCTGACATGATCCAGCATATATCCAGTGGGACTTCCTATTCGCATGGGTATAGCAATAGCGAAACTCAGGCCACTCAAGAAAGTGCTAATTATGTGAAAAACGCTGCCGAGAGTTGGGGGGAGCAAAATGGTGTTAGTTCCAGAGACAGTCTTGAATATTTCTCAAGCCTTGGCCTGAATATGCCATTTATGGACGCCATTAAAACAGGACATAGCGGGGCTTGCAGCGCACTGAGCGACGAAGCCGTACAATCGGCAAAAAACATTGTAGAATCCAACGATTTCCAAGAACATTATCAAAGAGCCTTAAATAGTACAGCCAGCGAATCGGCAAATTTTATGTCAGATGAAGGCAAACGCTATGCTGAGAACTATACAGCCTCTATGGATAATTTGAAGTCGGCACAGGATCAGTTCAGTTCAGCCTATAGCGAACTTAATCAGATATCAGAAAACCTCAACTATGTTGAAAGTCATACCAGCACTGTTAACACTAATCTCAATACGGAATTTAGTAATTGGTTAAATGATAGAGGGGCCCTAGGAAAACTATTTCAACCAGAGAAAGAATGCGAACTTAATGCACTAAGGGACGAGTTTATTACTGAAAAGTGTCGATCAACGATTAAGGGTCTTGAAAATTTTAAAGATCCTTCCATATCGCATAAGCAAACTCCTGATTTAGGCAATGAATGGTTAGGGGCAAAAGAAAGAGTAAAGGAGAAGGCTACAGATATGGATCTTTCCTTTGGACAGGCTATAAACAGTGGACAGAATGTCGTCAATGAATACGCATCAAAAACTGAAGATATATCCCAATCCATCGACTTTCAACAACAACACGTCAATAGTGCTTACAATGAGACTAAATCAAGATATGATAATGAAAGTCAAAGAGCCAGCTATGGAAGACTCAACGAGCGTTTTTTAGATAATGCCAAGCGAGCAGATGCTTCACTCAGCAGTTCATGGTTTGAAAGTTATGCAAACCCAAAATAAAAGGTAAAAAATGAATCATACATTAACGGAAGGCGGACAAATTACCACCCATCGCATGCGCATGCTGAAGCAGGTGATAAAAGTAGCTTTTTTGTCTTCATTTCTTATTGGACTATGTATTTTCTGCCTTCTTATGCTTAGTGTGCCAAAAGTGGCTTATTTGGCCGCTTGGTACTACTTCAAAGCCTGGGTATGTCTAGGCATTACACCAACGATTGAGGTTAGCAGGGAATTTTTATCATATATGGGACAGAATCGCTCCTCATCCAACCTCCCAATTGCTTATGTGATGGAAATAACAGCTCCAATTCTAAACAAATTTGGAATAGTAGTTTACTCTAAATTTGTGCAATCAATAATAAGCGCTGGGATTTGCGCCATTCTTATTCTCTTATTCTTTTTTTACCGCGGTTTAATCTCCAAAGGGAAAAAACATCTATCCGGGGCAAAAATCGTCTCGGCCTGGTGGATAAGGCTATCGCTCAAATTACAAAGACAAGCTTCCCCTATCACTATTGGAAATCTCCCACTCATCAAAGGGACGGAAACACAGCACATATTAATTACAGGGGGTACTGGGTGCGGTAAAACTAATTGCATGCACCATTTACTCGCCCAACTTCGAAAAATGAAATACAAGGCAATTGTAGTAGATACCACTGGTGTATTTTTAGAAAGGTATTATCGGGAAGGCAAAGACTTTTTGCTCAACCCGTTTGACTCGAAAGGAGCGGAATGGAATCCCTGGTCTGAAGGACAGTCTAATTCCGATTACGCAAGTCTTGCAGAAGCTTTTATCCCCTCAACAAATTCCGAAACTGAAAATTACTGGAGAATAGCTGCCAAAACTGTCTTCACTAGTATGTTAAGTAAGTTGTCGGATACCAAGAGTACTGCGGAGCTGGTTAAGTGGATTCAATATGAAAGATTATCAGATCTATGCAAGTTACTAGAGGGAACTAAAGCAGCTGCGCATATGGATATTTCATCTGAAAAAACAGCTAGTTCTATCCGTTCTGTAACCAGTACTTTTTTAGAATGTCTTGATAATCTTAAAGACTCTTCCAACCCATTCTCCATAAAAGAATGGGTGGGGAAAAAGAACGACTCTTGGTTATTTATCCAATGTAATCCTTCCCAAAGGGCAATTTTACGCCCGTTAATATCTGCCTGGATATCGTCAGCAGTGCGAGGGCTTCTGGCCTTACCAATAGACTTGAAACGACGTATCTGGTTTGCCATTGATGAATTACCCACTTTGCAAAAAGTTAAAGATCTGGAAACCTTGTTGACTGAGGGCAGGAAATATGGCGGTTGCGCGGTGATCAGCTTACAAAGTCCAGCTCAATTAGAAAATATATATGGGCGCGAAGTCTCCAAAATCATTATAGGAAATACCGCCACAAAGATAATTTTTAGAGAACGAGATCCCGAAATAGCAGAACGCATATCAAAAGCCTTTGGTGAACGTGAGGTCATCGAAATTCAGGAGGGTATTTCATATGGAGCACACGAAGCCCGTGATGGTGTAAATCTCTCGATGCAAAATAAAATTCGTCCTGTTGTGTCTGTTTCGCAAATTCTCGAATTGCCGGTCAATACTGCATATGTAAAGTTGGCAGATAAAACAGCCGTGGCTCAAGTAAAATTTTTGATTGCAAACCCATAATATTACAGCGCTTTGAATGTAGATGAAAGACTATTTACAGAATGCACAGATTGATTTGTAAGGATCAAATACAAACTATACAGATTTGAAAAAGGTGCTCAGTTGAGGGCATAAATTGATTCACGGGAGTATATTTTTCGTGAAAATTTTATTTAAATTTGAAAGACAACAAAATTTTTAACAAAAGAAAAACAATGATTAAAAAATTTATTTACTCATGTCAATTAAAAATGAAAAAGAATCTATATCATCATGCGCTATCTCTTACTTGTGCATGCTTGGCATTCACCGGAATTGCAACAGGAGTGGAACCTGAACAACGAGTCAGTCTCCAAGTCAAAGAAAAATGCAATCCACTTAATTTAAAACCATCCATTGAGTTATTGTATTTAAGCGCAAAAGAAGCAAAATCTCATCCGGATCAGTTTGTCAGGGAGTGTGCACTAAACGAACCTGGATTTTCAAAGAATTACCTATTCCTGAACGATTTTCCAAATGATACACTGCTATCTATTCTGATCAAGAGGCCATTACTGGAACAAAAAAGTAAAATAACATCATGTATACCGAAACCATCAAGTAAAGAAAAAATTCAATTCATGTTCAATGACAATCTTCCTAAAGAACATAAATTTATTTGTCTTCCATCAAAGGGATTTTTACTTGGAGAACGTGTCACACTCATTTTTACTGACGATAACGGATTTGAAATTGAGGCATCGATTATCCCCAATCCAATTAAAGTCACTAGCCAAAATGAAACAGTAACTATTGAAGCAGAGCTTTTGGGAACTTATCCGGCAAATTACATTTTCTCATTCAAGGGTTTTCAAGCAGATGAAGTAATCGATGTCACTGCAATTTCCGGGAATGAAAAAATAAAATGTAAATTTTGTATAGGAATGGGCTTCATGTTAATGCCAGGTGTAATAGGAGAAAAAGGAGGCGTTGCTAAGTCTAGTTTTAAACGAAAATCAGGAGAAGAAATTCAAGTCGATCTTCCTTGGGGGATGGAGTTTTTAAGAACTATTCAGTTCTCATCACATTTATAGGACGATCTTATGAAATTTTTAGCGATTTTAACGTTGGTTTTAGCAAGCATTGGATTCAATTCATCTCATGCAATAGCAACTTGTGGGCAAGAAAACTTAAAAAATCATGGTCATTACGTTGGGATAATGAGCGGAGTAAATTATTATAACTTAAAACATAGCCGAACAAGAACCAGCCCTGGTTACTATTTTGGGGCCATTACAGGCTATAAATTTTCAAATAACATTAGAGTAGAGATCGAGGCGTCTTATCAAAGATTCCATGCTAAAAATTCCCTTGCTGGGGCATCAAGAAATGCCAATTCTGGGTCTTGTATGGCAAATTACTTATTTGACTTTGATCCAGACTTTCCAATAAAACCATATTTTGGATGTGGCATTGGATATACACAAATAATTGTTAATTACAAATACCATACATTCGATTTTTTACCAAAAACTGAGCTTACTCATAAAATTCAGGGTTTTGCTTGCCAGGCAATTATAGGACTTAAATATGTGATTTGCAAAGGATGGGAAACCAGCCTTGACTATCGGTATTGCGAAATTGGAAAGCATTTTACACAAAATAAAGTTGGATTAACACTCACTCGCTATTACTAATTCATTAAATGGCCGCTCTCTAATAGAGCGGCCAGTTCTTACTTTCGTTTCTAGATTATAGAACAGCACACGCCCCCGGTTGAGACATTTTTTCGCAATCGATGGATTGGCTGCTTCCATCATGTTTCAACTTGTGGCATATTTCATTCGATTCATCAAGTTTTTCAGTATCCAGCAATGCCAGAAGCTGATCTTCTTCCAAGTAATCCGAGTGCCCACCCACAAATGATGTAGCATCGATCTGTTGAATATTATGAGGCATTCGCGATGCAGGAGCATTTGAGCGACCGAGTGATTTTTCGCTCATGTAAAATTCATGTCCCAATAAAGCCCAATCATTACTGGAAAAAAAGTTAATCATTTTGTCCACTTTTCTAAGCGCACCGGGGTAGCGAGTGCAGGGAATCACGCCATTGGGCTGGCATTTCACGAGGACTTCAGCTGACTCAGCTCCACCAAAAGCAAAAAAATGCCTTACTCCTGATTTAGTTCTTTTATTTTCCAAAGCATTAAACGTCATATGCACACCCATACTATGAGCTGCGATGTCAACATTTTTTGCAACTGTAAGGAGTTTATTTAAAAACGGTGAAAAACGCCTTTCTCCAGTACAGGCAGCAGCTCTACGACCCGCCCCGTAACATCCGGTAGTATGGCTAGGGTACAGGTAACCAATGACAACATCATATTTTTTTGCTGCTTTTGCGATCGAGCGTAAATGCTTGTACACGACTGTATTAGTCGTGTTGGCTCCATGAATAAAAACGATTATCTCCAGATCTTTAAAACAGGCATGAAAATACGCGTCTGTAAGGCGGACATCAGATCCAATCATTTGTTGAAAAACCTTGACTATGCGTTCTTCTTGAGAGAACTCATGTTGTGAGCAAAAATCTTTTCGTATACTGATGGCATAAATATTTGGTTGAAGCGTTTGCCTACTTGTAGGAACTGAGTGACTGTAGCACACTTGAGTAGAATAATTTGGATTATAAGACACACCGACATATGCAGGATAATCCATTTCGTCATATGGAGCTGGGACTGAATCATGAACACTATATGAATCATATCGATTATAAGACCTACTTTGCAAACTTGTAGTATGAGCTAATGGACTATAACTCACACTAGGAGAATAATTTGGATTATAAGACACAGCGGCAGGTGGATCGGAATCCTGCGAATTGAAACAGACCTCTACCGCGGGTCCACAAACCGTGTATCTGCAACAAGACTCAATAGGTGCTGCCATTTTGATACCTCCTTGTGACGACTGTCACAAAATATAAACAGCTGGTGTCTGGATAAAAATCCTGAACTATCTAAATTTATAGGCTTATTAACTCACTCTATATACCGAGAGTGGCTTTTGGCACGTGATACGAAAGCTCACTCGATTGGGAGATTGCAGAAAAGTCAATCAGAGATATTGACACTTTTGCAATCTCCAACCAGCGATGTATTT
>Ga0207149_1077_pt2 | contig 14177 bp, 16 predicted proteins | sample Alteio_BWMinHeat_31_FD_153563 | JGI IMG/M metagenome (GOLD analysis project Ga0207149, IMG submission 153563) | Enriched cells from forest soil in Barre Woods Harvard Forest LTER site, Petersham, Massachusetts, United States -... | ecosystem: Environmental > Terrestrial > Soil > Temperate forest >... | reverse complement strand
CGATTCCGAAATAACTTGCGTTGACGGTTTTTACAATCGTGTCGATGGCGGCCCGTTGTTTATCGTACAACGGAAACTGTACCTCTCCTGCGGCAAAGAGCCTATCGTACGCCTCGCACAAGAGTGCGGATATCGGGTGCATGTATCGTTTTTTCGCCCCGGTCGTGTTGCCGGAGAGATTCAATTTCTTTGGCACGACGAAGGAAGGCGCGCTCAATAAGTGGCTTATCAACGGCCGCGATCAGTTTGCTGGTCTCGCGCGTATTGCCGGTCAGAAAGCGCAGTAAGTTCATAAGCAAAGCATACCATACCCCGGGAATTTCGGCATGTCGGGGACGCTTAGTTGGTTGCCGAGGTCGCGCCTACAGGTTTGAATGGGTCTGGCGTCAGGGATCGAAGCCGAAAGGCGGAGACGCGTAGCGGCTCCGTTCACGAGAGCCCGGCCCGTAGGGGACGCGCAAAAACTGTAAAGGTGGAAAAGGCTCAACGGAGCCGTATAACATACGTTATTTGGAAGCCAGCATCGGAGGATACAATGCCGCTATGCAATGCTGAAATTGATGCCGTCATCACGGTGCTTTGGCACACTCACGCTATCCGCTCCTATTACGAAGATCGAGCGGTGCGCGATGATGGGGTGATGTGGAAAAACAACGGGGGGATGTTTGAGAACTTCTCTCGATATAATTCAAAAAAATGGAAAGAGATGATGGGCCCCGACGATCCAACCGTTCGTGGCAGGAGAATTTCCAGGGCATCCATGAACCAAGCGCGTAGAGACTTCGAGCAAAGCTACCGGGAACCAATCATGTTCGCGCTCGCATTGGTTGACAGGGTTCGCGCGGCTGTTGCCGAAGCAATAGATCAGAACGACCGCTCAGAGGATGGCGAGTACGCCGAAGAGGTTGGGGTGAAAGCCTGGCAGGAAGTGGCGTCCGATCCCTCAGTGAGGAAGGAGTTTGTTGAGTTGGCAAAGAATTGGTGCGAAGTGGACGCGACTTCATTTCAACTATAGGCCGGTCGGCGGTATAAAGCAGGGAATGGCTCAACAGAGCCGTATTAAATACGTCGCACAAAGATTAGTTGTGAGAAGTGCCATCAATCAGGATCAAATAGTGCAGGAACCAGTTCGTCTTGGGTCGCGAAACGGAAAGTTACCCCAAAATTACCACCGCCATTCGAGCTTATATATTTCTCCGAGCTTTGGTTTCTGAATCTCCCAAACGATGGCAGGTTCGCCAAACAATTTAGCGATAGCGGCGCCGTTTGCTATCCTTTCCTGTGCCAGCCCCACTAAACGTTTTGACCGGACCAATTTGGGTGGCCGCCCGAGGGGGAAGTGGATACGCAAGGTGAGGTGTTTGGTCGGCAAGGCAATTTCTTGAGTCCAATGTTCCTCCTCCGCGACGAAGCAGTCTTGGAAGTGCACGCGATAAACATTTCTGAACCGCGTCCCAACTCCGAAAGTCGATCCAAGATCTATCTTTGAAACAAAGAAGCCGTGCTCGGTCGTAGTCTCTACGATGACGCCGAGCTCAGTCGAAAAGCCACTCGCAGTACCGGAGCTGGTGACCGCCTCCTGGTACGAGCTCAAGGGCCCAGCATCTACGACGTAGTCTCCGGTCTTCTCGTACTTCGCCCGTCTGCCATCAGGCGTGATCAAAAAGAGGTCGGCAAAGGTCGATTCGCTAGAAAGGTTCGCCGCCGTCCGCGCGCGTGAGCTCGCAAGCGTTTGATTCCAAGGAAGATAGCGGGCTACAGGGTCGAAGAGCCATTTAATTGCCGCGGAGGCCGCCGATCGGAAGTATGTGAGCAGGGCAGCCGCCGCAGCAGCAGCACCGATCGCCGTGATGCGATTGGCAAGCTGGCCCAGTAACGTCTTGATTGCACTCATACATCCGAATGGGGCCTTGTTCTGCAGCCTAGATGAGTCATTTGACCGCATTCACTTGAGCAGAGACACGACCGAAAATGCCGATGTTTGCACAAAAACGGAGAACGGAGATGTCCGGCGGCGGAAAGGGATAGTTGAGTTCGGTATAGGCGATCTGCGTCTCTCAGGAAGGTAGGTTCTGCCTGAGCTAGTCAATGGTACCACATTTTAACTGGGCCTAATGGTGCAAGAGCCGTGCGCACGGTTGGGTATGCGAGGCAGGTTTCGGACCAGACGCAATGCGTGTCGCTAGTTCACGACGCGCTGGAAGTCGAAATTGCTGAATAGCGCGGAAAGGGCTCAGCAGAATCCGGAAAATGCGTCGCACAAGGTTAGTTGTGCGTGGCTAGCTACTCCGCAAGCTTCCTAATATTGGGAGGCCAGCCACAATGAGGCTTGTCACAGTTTTTGGGAGGCTTCAGTGCCCGTGGAAAGGTGAAACGGTGATGGATTCGGGAATGCGGTGATCCGAAGCGCCTCCTCAAGCCTTTCCAAATGCTGTTGCATTTTAAGAACTAACGGATGAATATACCAATGAATACAACCGAAGGGCAAGAAAACGGCGGCTGTATTAGAGGATCAAATTGCCCAAACAAATCTGTAGCTTCAGCTTATTCATTCGAAGGGGATACTATGAAGATCGTAATGTATCTTGCCATCGTAATGACGGTGGTTTTCAACGGTCCATCGCATAGCGAAATAGCTCTTCAATCTTTTCCTCCGACCGGCCAAAAACTAAAGCAGGTGATCGAATCCTCGGAGAGCGGCAGGAGCCTGCTGACACAAGCAAAAAAGCAAGTTTTTCCTGTCTTCATTTTCATTCCCGGGATCTTGGGATCGAAATTGACTCGGGTCGAGGGAGAAAACAAAACAGTGATATGGGGCCAAATCAACGCAGCAGACCTGATTTCTCCGGCTAACCCGGCCCTCGCCTATAAAAACACCGACAAGATATTGGCCGAACCTTTGGACCAGTTCTACGTTGCGGGCTACGGACGTGATGTCTACGGAAAAGCCTTCGAAGCCCTAAAGGTTATGAATACAGGAAATTCTGACAATGTCTTGTGGTTCCCTTACGATTGGAGGCAATCGAACAGGCGCACAGCGTCTGATTTATCGGAGTGGTTGTGCAGGCCCGATCAGAGGAATAAAATTCAGGGAAATACGGTTGTCTTTATAGCTCATAGCATGGGCGGTTTGGTGCTGAAATATTGGTTAAAGCACCTCTACGATTCCACTGGATGTTCTACGGACAAATTTGCGGACTGGCTTAAAGTCCGAAGGGTAATCTTTGCCGGCACTCCGAATTATGGGGCAGCGAAAGCTGCAAGCGCTTTTGCCCAAGGTTTCACGCTCTTGATCGATCCATCTGAAAAGGGTGCCGTTTGGAAAGAGTTCGCGAAAATTGACGCAGCAACACTTTCGAAGGGACTGAATAAATACGGCATCTATTTCCCGAGCGCGTATGAGTTATTGCCAATAATCAACCGCCCTGGCGAATGCCTCCAGCGGCAAGGCGATCCTACATCAGTCGTCGTCCAGCCATTGCGAGGGGCAAGCAGACCGGTTGATCTATTTAGTGTCGCAACTTGGCGAGAGGTCGGATGGCCTACTCAGCTAACAGGGGCAGAAAGGGAAGACTACCTCAATAATAAGCTGGGGCCCTTGCTCACTTCTGCTCGAGAATTTCTCTGTGATGTAGGCGACTATCGGCTCGATCCTCGCTTTGAAGTCGACCGCTTTGTGGGCGACAAGACGCAGACCGTTTGTAAAATCACGCTCAAGCAGCCTAATGTGATTGGTGCGCCGTTCACGCTTGATCCGCCTCCCGAATTATGCGCCGGCGACGGAACGGTGCCGGCTTGGACCGCCAAAGAGCAGGATCGAAGTCCGAGCAAATTTGCACGTCCCGACGCGCAATCGCATGATAATCTGTTAGGCGATGCGGATTTCTTGGGATACTTGGACGACTTCTATCGAGATCTTATGAATGAGTTCCTTCAGGCTGCCGTACAGCGCGACGATAGAGATGCAACCGTCACCTCTAAGGTGTTTTCTACTTTAAGATATATTCCACCGGCACCAACTAATGTTGCCGGTGCGGATTCTGCAACAGCCACGGTTGCTTCCAACGTTGTCAAGAGCCTAGGCATTTCATCTAACCAGATTTTTGACAACGTGAAGCCTGCTAGTAGCCGTACGGTTTCGAGGTCGGCCAGCAAAGCTGCCACCTATCGCGTCTTTGCAGAAATTCCAGGTACCGATCCTGAAAGGCAAGCTTGGGCGCTGAGCAATTCGGCGAATATTTACCTCGCCAAAAAGAACTTCATCAAAGCGGAGAACCTCGGCAAGCGCGCGCTAGAGGTGGCGGACCAGATCGGAGGTACGAATAAAAAGGCAGTAATTCTAGATATAAAGTCAAAGGCGGCCTTAACCGTTGCGATTGCGGCAAACCAACTTGGCCAGACGAGCGATGCAATCAAGTATCGCGATATCGCAGTCACATCAGGAAATCCCAAGGCGAAGACTTTGGCACTTAAATAACCATGAGGATTTCATTATCTCCTGAGGCGTCGATTTCCACAGCCTCAAAGTCGGTATGAAGACTATTCGCTCGGACCAGGAACCATCTGCCCGCTCAAGGCGGTAGTCGCGATTATAAAAATGACGAGTATACCACTGTGGACAACGTGTCGAACTCTGCGGCGTCGCAACTAAAGAACAACGTGGATACACTGGCGTACGGCGGCCTGCTCAACCTCGGATATAGGTGGTTGTGTTAGGACTATCACCAACCAGGACAGAAGCACGAACCCGACTGAAATGAGTAAAAACCGTCAGTTCACCTCAGAGGATTGAATATATGGGCAGCTTGCAGTTTTTGCCCTTCTATGAACGACTGAGTGCGAGATTTCTGGGCAACATCTTCGGTCGAGCATTTATTTCGGTACTCCTCGGGTTTGCATTTCTTGTGGCGCAATACGCCAGTATTGGAAACAGGATTTTTGACGATTGGAGCTGGTTTCTTGGCGTGTTGATCAGCGCCATGATGCTCTGTTTGTATATAGCAACCTACACTCTCCATGCGCTGCTTTCCAAGATGGCAATCTATTCGGCGCACGACAACCAAGCCCATCGCATTTGCCTCAAGGATACGCTTTCCGATCGCAATTTCGTTTTGGCTGGCTCATTTTTTGGGACACTGAATTGCATCTTAGGATACAGCTTCGGGCTACCCTATTCGAATGGACCGGCGATAATTTCGATCTTATCTGGATATTTTCTCGTCGGATTTGTTGGCGGCATGGCGGTTCTCGGGATTTGCGGTGTCTTTGTCGCGGTCAGCGCGTTTTCCCGCGAGCTAAAACCCCCCCTCGACTTCACATCACCGGACAATTGTGGTGGGACGCGGTTTATCGGCGATGCGCTCGTGATATTCAGCTCGGTCACCTTAATCGCCGGAGTCATGATATCGATTTACATTCTCAAGACCAATTGGTCTGGAGATCACACCTGGGGGATCGTCGCACTAAAGTATTTTTGGATCGCTTTTCCTTATGTCATGTCGCTGATCATTTTGATCACCCCCGCCATTCCGGTGCATACCGAATTGCGCAGGTACAAGCTGGACGAAGAAGATCGATTCAAAAGCCGTCTAGCCGCAATTCGTCAATCGTTGGAAGCCAATCAATTGGACGTGAGTCACCGGAAGGAATTGCGCGATGATCATGAATTCCGCCGGAACGCGCGAAGGGATTTGCACAAAATGCAATTATGGCCCTACGGTGTCGGCGCGAGTTCAAGATACATCGTTATTTTGATCGCCAATCTGATTGGGACGTTCAATGCTCACTTTGGTTGGGTAAAATTATAGATGATCCTAACGGGGCGGTAAGAAAGCCGCCCCATCCAGTGTCACCGTGAACGATGGTTGTTAGCCGGTTTTGGGGACGAAATGAGCGGACGCGATGGTCGAATCTGCATCATTGGCGCTGGCCCAAGTGGTCTTTCCGCCGCTCACTTTCTCAAGAAGCGCGGCTATAAGAATGTGACGGTGTTGGAATCGACGGGCCGCGTCGGCGGCAAATGTCTCACGCTCAGCTACGGAGGTCGTTCGTTCGACATAGGAGCCAACTACGTCACCTCCGATTACACTGAAGTATTGAGGCTCGCTGAGGAATTCGGCGCCGCCCTGTACACGGAGGCGAAGACGACGATCGTCTCGTTGCCACCGGATGGCGCACCATCATTCACCTCTCCGCTCTCCTTGCTCACTGCCAAAGCTTCGTTTGTCAGCGTACTCCATGCGGCGCTACGTTATCTTTGGATCCGTTGGCGGCTCCGGAAGATTATCGACAAACCGGGATTCGCGGGCGTGTGCCGTCGCAAGGAGCTGTGTCGATCATTTGCTGCGTGGCTGGCCGACAACCATCTCGCCGTCCTCATGCCGATGTTCGAGATACCTATTACCGCTATGGGATACGGTGCGTTGGAAGAGATACCGGCGCCTTATGCATTAAAGTACATGAGCCCGAGGACCGTTCTCGACATGATCCTTTCCGGCTTGGGCTTGCAGACAAAATGGCCGAAGCGGTTCGTGGACGGCTTTCAGCGCTTGTGGGAGAAAGTTGCGGCACCGTTGGACGTTCGCTTGAATGTGAATGTGCGGTCCATTGAGCGGAGCTCGATCATCCGCGTTTTGACGGAGAGCGGAGGACGGACGGAGGTCATGGAATTCGACAACTTGATCGTTTCATCCGTCCATGATTCGCGCACGTTGACGAGGTTTTTGCAACTTTCGCAAGACGAGATGCTCCTATTCGACAAAGTCGTCGTGAACCCATTCGTAGTGACGACTTACGTAGTCAAGCGGATGCAAGTTCCGCATCGAATCATCTTCGTATGTCCGGCGCCGAATTTCGGCGTGCCGTGCGCGATGACGCAACAGTTTGAAGACAATGCCTATTGGCAGTTCTACACGCGCATTGGCCGCGATTACAAACCGCAAACCTCCGACGTATTGTCGGCAGTAAAGAACACGATCGCGCTGCTCGGTGGCATCGTCACCGAAAATGATATGCATACGCTCACGCTATGGGACTATTTCCCACACGTGGACGCCAATGCGATCGCCGATGGATTCTATGATCGGCTGGAGGCGATGCAGGGAGAGCAGCGCACGTATTATTGCGGCGGCCTGCTCGCATTCGAGCTTGTCGAACAGGTGGTGCGTTACTCTCGGCACCTCGTCGAAACTCGCTTTTGACAAGGGGCTGGAGTCGCCACTATCCGTTTCAGCAAGAAAAAGGGCCGCAGGTCGACCTAATGATTGGTTGTTCTGCCGAAGGTCACGTCGATCAGTGTTAGACCTAGACTGGCGATATTCATGTTGAAGGTAGATGGCCCGAACTCTTGGAAGTAGATTTTCCTTACCACTGATTCCAAACAGGGAGAATATTTTTGGCGTCAGCGCCCCAGCTCAATAGGCGTAAGTTAGCTTTATCAAGTATTGGTTTAGCACGGTAAGAGTGTCCTTGTCGGTGCCTTTGTCATATTCCAACGAGATTGAGCTCGATCCGTCGGTCGTTATCTTATAGGCGAGCGCTGCCGTGTATTTCTGTATGTTCTGACCAGAGTGCACATCGTGGAAAACGTCCACGGTCGCAATGAATGAAAATCTATTGCGCAGAAATTCAGGAATGTTCGTTGCCAGTGGGAAAAAGAACAGATTGAGACGCGCCGTTCCTCCCGTCCACGCATATTCGGACTTTGTGAGACTGGTCAGGCCGGGATTTGACACCTGGCGTATGTCCGTTTCACCGCGAAGCTGCAGAAACCAGCCAAGATAGGGTTCAAGCGGCGTGCTGACATAACCACCCAGATGGAGATTGGGATCATAGACATCCCAGTAGGCGCTGACACCATCAACGCGCGCGATTCCCCGAAAGTCCGATTGGTAGTAGGGCGCAACTGTGAACACCTGTCGTGGGAAAACGAACTGTGAAAGTTCGAGCTGGGCTTCAGCGCCGTATTTGAGCGAGCTATGCTCCGTCTTGGCCTGTGGTTGGGTGAGATTGCCTTGTGCGTTGACAAAGGGCGCTATCGAATAAGCAGAGATGAAGGGAACAGCATTGCCCGGCGTGGGAAGGCATAAATCGCGCGCCACGACATAACTCATCATTCCGTTAATTGTGAGCGTCCGCAGAGACTTTTGGAGATCGTCGGTATAACTGATCGAGGCTCCCTTGGCTTTCGAAGCGGGAGTGATGCCATAGAGGTAGTTGTCAAGGGAATCGCTGCGGATGAAGAAGCGCTGCGGATTGCACTCGTCATTCGGGGATGGCTTTGGAGCGACCGGTACGGTTTCTGCGTGATAGTTGATTTCGCGCAAATATTGCTTTTGAAATGTCGAGAAATCGTCATGTTGGTTGGTTGCGGTCGGCTTGGTTGGCTTTTTTGGTGTGGTCTTTTGACTGGCCTCGACACTCCCTCCCTTGGCGCTGATCTGTGCCTGCAACAGCTCTTCTTGCCGTCGATGCGCATTCTTCAGGGCATCCAGCCTCGCCTGAGTCCAAATGGGTGAATTCTTATCTGCGACTTCGGTCGCGAGCGCTCCGGTCGTATCTGCGGTCGCGACCTTCGCGAGGGAAGCCCCTTCCTCCGCGTAGGAGAGTTCAGTGAGGGAAAGGAACGTTAACGTGAGAATAGCAATGTGACCTAAGTGGCGCATGTCACGTCACCGTCCAGCCATCAGCCCGGTACCAAGCGAAAACCAAATTCCCTAAATCGCCGACCGTACTCGCGTTCATAACGTCGGATTTCTGCAGTATCAAACCGTCCCGTTTGAACGAGGGAAACGACATTAACATCAGTCCCAAATCCCATTTCACCAACCCTCCCTTAAGAAGGTCGTTCAGATTAGTGCTGGAGGGTATGTCGGGCGGCTGATGCAAGGCATTTACGAAGCGGGCGATAATCATCGTCCCTGGAATTTGCTTATTCTTGTTAGCCTGAAGGTGCGCGCGCTGCGCGACCCGAAATGTCTGCGATGTTGCCATAGAAGATCCCCCGCGAGTGCCACATCGCGTGCATCTTATACGAGTATAGCCTTTTTGACAACCCGATGTTGTAGTCATTGCCGTTTTCGCAAACTCCTCTTGCGGTTTATTAGTTTTCAAAATACAATTTTTTTTATCGAGGTCATTTAGCCCTTTCTTGGGGAGTTGCGTATGGCTGTCGATCTTACAGGCGAAGTTCTTACGACCACATCGAGCTTTATTGCTGCCGCCGGGGCGCTTGGCACCGCCGCGTACGGTCTAGTGGATGCGTCCAAGGCGTTTCGAGGTGGCGTGTCCAACGCCGGATTTAAATCGATCCGCAATTTCGTCAATCGTCTTCTCGGCGGCACGGGCGGTGCCGGCATGTACGGAACGGCCGACGTGCTCGCCACGCTCCGGGCCGACTGGCTGAACGGTGTTGCAAAGTCAGACCAAAAGGCGGCCGCCAAATCGCTCATTCGGCTCGCATTGACCCCGGCCAATGCGCCAGCATTAGCCGCGGCCGTCGGCGTGATTCCGGCTGAATTGACGGCGGTTGCCGGCAAGATTCGAGATGGCAGCGCATTGACACAACAGGACCTGAGTGTCCTTGGACGTTTCGACGCGATCGTGAGCGCCTTGCTGGACGAAGCTTACGAACTGGCGGACCAACAATATCGCAATTGGTCAAAATTATGCGCGGCACTCGTGGCGATCAGCCCCGCCGTCGTTGCCGGCGGCCTGATCTATAAGAGTGATACCACTCATTTGGGATCTGGGGGACTGGGGCTTGGTCGACGGCCAGAAGCCCGGTCCAGCGCTCACGAGCTAATGGGTTTCAATGTAACCAGGCTGTCAGTTGCGAGAGGACGATGACAATGGCCAATTTTTATACCGACGTTATTATGGCGGACAGTCGATTCAATAGCACCAAGAAAATCTCGGATCCGGAATTACTGGAACCTGTGACGCGTGATCGCGTTCTGGCGATCATCGCGGACGCGGCAGCAAACGGACTTAAGTTGATGATTTTCGAGACGTATCGCAGTCAGGCGAGACAACTCGCGCTGTTTAATCAAGGAGCGACCAAATTGAAGCAAGTAGGAGTTCATCACTATGGGCTTGCGTGCGATATCGTCAAAGATATTGCCGGGCAGCCGTCCTGGAAGGGTGATTTCTCCTTGCTCGGCGATTTGGCGCGGCATCACGGAATGATATGGGGTGGCGACTGGGGAACGCCAGGTAGCAAACACAGTTTTGTCGACTCGGATCATGTCCAGCGCTGCTCAATTGGACGTCAGGCATCGTTGTTCGGCGGCGACTGGTACCCCGACGACAATTATAATCCGTATGATGATTTGAAATAGGAATTGAAGCACCGTTCATCGAGCCGTTTCCCAAAAATTCCATCACTTTAAATCTGGAGCGCCTTAACTTCAAATGGCTGCTGTTGGTTTTGTGGAGGACGAAGCCAAACTTCCCGAGGATATCCGCAACTTGTTTGCCCGAAAGAACTCTAAGCCCTCCCTTCATAGAGAGTGGTGGACAGCTCAAAGTTGGTAAGGATTGCCGGGGAGGTGCTGAAGCCGAGAGAGGCGGCGTTTTCGTCCGCAAAATATAGAGCTACCGCCGGTTGCAATGATTTTACAATGCTCCTATCATCGCAAACTTCGCGACCGGGCCTGGGAGGCGCATGCCGCACAACGCGAGCTGGTCCCACTCGAACGAGCATGCGGGTGAAAGCAGGCCAGCCATTTTCTGTGTTCCCGACCGAAGTCAGCGAATTTGCCACCTCTAAGCGGGGGAGTAGGAAATGCCTGGTCCAGACACCGTCGCCGTGCCCGACTTGGTCGGTTTGACGCAGTCAGTAGCGGAAGCAAAGTTGAAGGACGCCGGCCTGACGGTCGGCACCGTGTCGAAAGCCAGCAACGCCTCAGTAGCTTTGGGCAGCGTCAGCAGCACGAACCCCGCTGCTGGGACGCAGGTCGCCTCGGGATCGGCAGTGAGCCTGGCGATATCGAGCGAGCCGGCACAAGTCGCCGTGCCGGACGTCGTCGGCCTGACGCGCACAGCGGGCGAGAATAAACTGAAGGAGGCCGGCCTGGCGGTCGGCGCCGTCAAAACGCGTCACGACGAGTCGGTCCCGGCTGACGGCATCAGCGACACGGCCCCGGGCGCCGGTACGCTTGTAAGCCCGGCGTCGGAGGTCAAATTGTTTATTTCCAAGGGCCCGGCAATCAGTTGGCTTCAAGAACTGCCACCCGTCCTGTTCGGTGTTCTCGGCCTCTTTGTCCTTTCGTTAATTGCGTTCATCGTCGTAGCCAAGCCTGGACACGTGTTTCTTGAACAGCTGGCCGACAAGGAAGTCGCGCGCGGCCTCATCACGTTTCTCATTGCGATCTCCACCGCGGGCATAGCGATAATTCTGGCGATCTCGACGCTCGTCCTCACCGAGGGCGACGAGGGCGACAAGCGCTTCGACCGGGGAAAGCAGGTGCTCACGACCCTAATCGGCGTGCTGGGAACGATCGTCGGTTTCTATTTTGGCTCGGCGACCGAAACCCCCAAGCAGAAACCCCCGACAGAGCAAGCACAGATCACCACGACTACGCTGCCCGACGGTGCCGCCAACCAAGCGTACCCTCCAACGATCTTGCAATCCGCAGGCTTGACTCCACCGCTAACGTGGACGGTCACGCCGTTGCTACCGCCCAAGCTGACCTTGGACGCTTCAAGCGGTACTATCAGCGGCACATCCGCGGCCCCGCTGGCGAAGACTCAATTCAAATTCACGGTTACGGATGGCGCCAATCCCGCAGCCTCTTTGACGACGAACCTGACTCTTGAAATCAAGTAGCAAAGACGGCGCTATTTTGTCCGCGCTAACACCGCGATCGACGTGGACCGCGCGGTAAAGCTCGAAGGCGATCGCACGCCGGCCTTGGCCTGGTACAAGTTCTGTCACATGGATGACGGTGCGCATCCGAGCGGGCAGGCTGCGCGCTCTGGCGGTGACGAGTGCGGCGCGCTCTGACGCGCTGCCCCATGTCTCAACACTGGGCGAATTCGTGCCGGCTTACGAGGCAAGCACGTGGTACGGTGTGGGCGCGCCGAAGAACACGCCGCAGCAGGTGATCGACAGACTCAACCGCGAGATCAACGCGGGGCTAGCGAGCGCTAGGATCAAAGCGCGTTACGCCGAGTTGGGCGCAACGGTGCTTCCGGGAACGCCCGCCGATTTCGGTATTCATGTGGCGATCAAGCTATATGGCAGCGGCCGATAGTGCTGCTTTGGCCGCGGCGGTTGGTGGTTTACGCTCTTCGTGGATGATGCGGGAAATCTCAACCTCGTCGTCCTCCACTCGATAGAAAACGCTCTAGGGATGAACGAAAATAACATGGAGGCCGGGGACTATTTCATCGCGTGGCGGCCCCATAAGAGGTTCGGCTTTGAGCCTTGAGGCTCCGACATCAATTTCCAAAAGCAGATTGTCCGCAATTTCGGGGGACGCCACGCGAGAATAATAGCGATGTATATCGAGTAGGTCTCGCCGGGATGCGGGCGACCAAGTGAGACGTCTAACCCCGGCCATGCTCCTCGCGAGCTTGTCTTATAACATCCGACATCCGGAGTTCCTCTCCAAGACCAGCGTCGAGTTCTCGGATACCAATTTCAATTTCTGTCCGAAGGTGAGCGAGGGTCGCGACACTTTCCAGCACGTCACGACCAATTTTCTCTTGTGCTGCTTCGGAAAGCGCAGATGCCTTGCTCATGGCCAATTCTAGGGTCTTCGTAGTCATGCAGTTATTATATCATGCTTTGGGAGATTGGGTTGTCGGAAGGGGAGTGGGTCTCTTGCGGCAACGATCGTCACCCGAAGGGACGAGGCCCGCGAGCCGGGCTCGGTCGCGCGCCGCGTGATAGAGCGTGGCCGGCGTCTTGCCGGAACCGCAAATCTCGAAAATCAAGACTAACTTTTGCGCCACATGCGAGACGCGAACTGTCGCTCCTCCCTGCCGCTGACATCGCCGTAGATCGTCGTAGTGCGCAAGGATGCGTGACCAAGCCAGCGTTGCACCAGATGCGGAGGCACATTGCCCTGAAAGGCATTTACCCCAAAAGTGTGCCGGAGACCTTTCGGGCTTGCCGATGCACCGGCGACATCCGCGTCGAACATCACCTTCTTGATCAATCGCCATGCCGTGGTGCGGCTCCACGGCCACATCCGTCGTGTCGCCTTTTCGGGATCGTGCTGCGCCTCTCGGAGGCAAAATTCGCGCGACAGATCACGGATGACTGCGCGGGGAAGAGGAACTTGCCGAACAATGGCATGCTTTCGACGTTTCAAAGTCAGGATGGCGACGTTTCCGGTGTCGAGATCAATCGCGGCGGGCACGAGCGCCAAGACTTCAGAAACGCGCCCGCCACTCCAGAACAAGATCGCGCAGAATAGCCTTTGTCGCGTATTGAGATTTGCAATCACATTGTGAAAACGTTTGCGCTCGACGTTGTTGAGATACTTCCGCGCACCTGTTGGGCTGAAGAGGCTGAACTCTGCATGATATGCGCTATGCATTCTGCGGGGGCTGCTTGTCTCTGCCTGAAACAAAATGGCCAATTTTGTTGCAAGCGATTTGGCTTTTATTTTTGGGGTCTTTTGCCTTTGTTTGTGTTTGTCGCGAAAGTTTCTGGTCATAAAAGAGGGCTAGAAAAGCCCATTATACCACGCTCTGAAACAAAATTGGCCATACTGTAGCATCGATCCCCGAAGCGAACGATCAGCGAAATTAGCGCGATCGGCAGGGGATCTGGATGTTAAAGAGTATCAGTCGCGCCGCGGCAGGAGCAGCGGGAGAAGCCTCCAGACAGGGACTGCTTCAGCATCAACCTGCTTCCTGGCATTCAAATCTGGTTCTTCGGCGCGCCAGCACTACCCTGGTGCAGCTGTTGGGTAATGCGCTTAAAATTATCTTCTTCATCGACTTCAAATTGCGGCCAGGAAAGCGCTATAGGATTCCAGCGGTTTCTCCGGTCCGGCGCCAAATCAAAAACGCCAAAAAGATACCGCGCATTTTTTGGCAGACAAATCATAGCGCCGAGGTAACTCTGTCCGTCTATGTGAATTGGAATTAACATTGTGTACTATTCGATCTCGAATATCGGCGAGTATTTTACTTCCAGGTGATGCAGCCAGAAAATAGTTGGT
>Ga0207149_1103_pt1 | contig 14199 bp, 13 predicted proteins | sample Alteio_BWMinHeat_31_FD_153563 | JGI IMG/M metagenome (GOLD analysis project Ga0207149, IMG submission 153563) | Enriched cells from forest soil in Barre Woods Harvard Forest LTER site, Petersham, Massachusetts, United States -... | ecosystem: Environmental > Terrestrial > Soil > Temperate forest >... | reverse complement strand
TGATAAAGAAGTAAACCGTATCGATCTTTTCCCACTTCAGGGACTATGGCAAAATCGTTATGTAGTTTCTTGTGAAATTTTGAAGTTCCATAAGCGATGACTGTTCCAATCGTTGCGCCCATCAACACATCGGAAGGAAAGTGTTTGTAAGCATCCACTCGTGCTAAAGCTACCAAACTTGCAAGTGCATAAGCTGGAACTCCTGCTTTCCATCCATACATCATTTGTAGAACGGTGGCAGTACTAAAGGCACCCGCTGTATGTGCAGAAGGAAATCCGTTTTTACCACCGTCGGGACGCTTCCGATGGAAAGCATATTTGGCACCCATCGTAATCAGTTCTGACCAGAAAAGAGATTCCATCATGGATTCTCCCGTAGTGGTCAACTTTTCGTTGTGCACTCCGGCTCCCACAATGGTTGTTACAAGACCGGCTCCTAGCATAACATAGGGGGATCCGATATCACTGATTACTTTATCTCCCGTGCTTCCAAACATAGCATGAGGTTGAAAACTATATTCGATGGATTTATCTTTTTTATAAAGTCCTCCGGAAATACCAGCTCCTACGGCGAAACCCAGAGCTCCCCAGCCCCAAAAACTATCTTTAATATCGTAAGCCAAATGTTTGGGGAGATCTTTGAAAGTAAATTTAGTTGCTTTGCGAGAATGTTCACCGAATTCTTCATCTTTTTTGGGAATTTTCACTGTTTCGTCATTAGCAGAAGGAGTTTCCGATGCATCTGCGACTTCGAATTTATTGACGTCGTTCAGACGAGCTTCTGTGGCAAAAGAATTAGAAATCGGAAAAGTAATCTGCAACATCAAGAAAAGAATGAGTGTAAAAGAAATTTTTTTCATAGGTGCTGCGCCGATATCATAGCTTCTTTATCATTGCCAACTTTATTCTTAGGGGATTATATGCTTACATGGGACTCCCTAAACCTGCCACCATACAAGCAGCTAAACTGAAAGCCTTGGCAGCCCTTTGGACTTTTCCTACCATTCTTTTTTCTGCCTTTGCCATTGGTTGGGCAGCGGAAGCAGCTCAATACTTTATTTCAAAAGGACTGGCTTTAGCGATTTTGGCTTGGCTTCAAACTTTGCCGGAATTCGCCGTAGAAGCGGTAATTGCTTGGCACCAGGATATTCACCTGATGTTGGCGAACTTAACGGGAAGTTTGCGTTTACTCATTGGGCTTGCTTGGCCGATGATTTTTTTTACGCGGGTTATTTTTAAAAAAAACGAGGTCTTTAAGGAACGTTTCTCTCCCATTCATTTAGAAGCTTCGGATTCCGCAAGCATTTTAGGTCTTTTGTTGCCTCTGATTTATTTTGTCTGGGTTTATATAAAGAATTCTCTCACCTTTTGGGATGCTTTGGTTTTACTATCCTTTTATCTCATTTATTTATGGTGGGTGAATAAAGTGCCTCCTGAAGAGATGGAAGAAGTCTCTGATATGCCTTTTGTGCCCAGAAAAATTCTCAGCATGTCTCCTTTCTTTAGAACGCTCTCTATTCTTGTTTTGTTTGTAGGTGGGGGACTTCTGCTTTATTTTTGCGTAGAGCCTTTTTTGGAAAGTATGTTGGGAATTGCAATGATGTTTGGTATTTCAGAGTTTGTATTTATTCAATGGCTTTCGCCTTTTCTTTCGGAATTTCCGGAAAAGCTCACGGCTTTTAATTGGTCCAGAAGGGAAGGTAAAGCGGGGATGGCGCTTATGAATATGGTGAGTTCGAATGTCAACCAATGGACTTTGCTCATTGCCCTCATGATGTTTGTTTTTTGTTATTCAAAGGGCTCTATTACAGGTTTTGAATTTGATGATCATCAACGTAAGGAGCTTGTCCTCACTTGGATTCAATCTCTCTTAGCTTTTTTTATGCTGATCGACATGCGTTTTCGATGGTATGAGGCCGTTTTATTATTTGTACTTTGGTTTATTCAATTTTTGATTCCTTCCATTCGTAGCGAAATTACATGGGTTTATGTGGCACTTTGTCTGTTGTATTTTGTTTTGCTATTATTGAACAGACGTGAGTTTTCGGCTTTTCATGCTTTTCGCCATTTGTTAGTCTCAGGTACTGGGAAAAACAAATAAAAACCTTGTAAATATTGAGCTTTACAAGGAAAATAAAGCTGTGTTAATAGCCTCGGGCTCTTAACTTATCTATAAGGAAGAAATATGACTGCGACTGAAAATAGCCCCAAAGAGGGTATCATTTCTAAGTTTAAGATCCACACAAGTGACACGGGTTCCCCAGAAGTTCAGGTGGCTCTTTTAACTCATCGTATTAATTATCTTACTGAGCATTTCAAGACTCATAAAAAAGATCATGCTTCTCGAAGAGGTCTCTTGAAAATGGTTGGACAGAGAAGACGATTGTTGAGTTATTTAAAAGTAAAAAATCGAGATCGTTATTCCAAGTTGATTGGTGATTTAGGTTTAAGAAAATAAGAGAATGACCTTTTGATGAAAGGTTGGGCTGCGCTATTTCTTGAAACTGATAATTTTAGAAAGCAGGTCCACCGTAGGTGGGTTTGTCTTCTTAAATTATCAGTGAGTTTTTTGAAGTGCCTTCCTTTTCTTCTTCATGAGATCCATTCTTACAGATTCATTCGTCATGACGAGTTTGTCATCTAGCGAATGCGTATTCATTTAAAGGAGTAAATTATTATGAGCAAAGCTCAAAGTGTGTCTGCGGATATCGGCGGAAAGAAAATTATTATTGAGACGGGTAAATTAGCCAAACAAGCGACGGGTTCTGTGACTGTTCGTTCGGGAGATACCATTGTGTTGGTGACTGCCGTAGCAAACACGACGCCGAAAGAAGGAATCGACTTCATGCCTCTTACGGTGGATTATGTGGAAAAGACTTTTGCGGCAGGTAAAATCCCCGGCGGGTTTTTCAAAAGAGAAGGCCGTCCCAGTGAAAAAGAAACTCTTACCTCTCGATTTATTGATCGTCCCATTCGACCTCTTTTCACAGAACATTATTGCAACGAAACTCAAGTGATTGCGACGGTTTTGTCTGCGGACCCTGAACATGACCCTGATGTTTTAGCAATGATTGGTGCTTCTACTGCTTTGATGATTTCTGGAATTCCCTTTCTAGGACCCATTGCAGGATGCCGTATTGGTCGCGTTCAAGGCCAATGGATTTTGAATCCGACTTCTGAACAGATGATCGACTCTGATATTGATGTGATTGTTGCGGGAAGCAAAGATGCTGTGGTGATGGTAGAAGGTGGATCTAACGAGGTGAGTGAGCAAGAAATGATTGAGGCGATCACCCGCGCCCACGAAGCTATTCAGCCGATCCTACAGGCTCAGGAAGAACTTGTGCGTTTGGTAGGAAAAACAAGATGGGAAGTAATCCCTCCTCCTGTGGATACGGACTTAGTTGAAAAAGTAAATTCCATGGGGAAGATGCTCATTAAAGAAGCAATTAAAATTCCTGAAAAATTAAAGCGTTACGAAGCACTCTCTAAAGTCAAAACAGAGGTTATAACAGCTCTGGTTCCCGCAGACGCCGAGGATGCGGATGAAAGAAAAGAAAAAGTAAAATCCATTTATGAAAATCTGAAGAGCCAAGTGATGCGCAATATGATTTTAGATGACAAGGTTCGCATCGATGGGCGTGATTTTGAATCAATTCGCCCTATTAGTTGTGAAGTCGGCTTGCTTCCCAGAACTCATGGTTCCGCACTCTTTACGCGCGGTGAAACTCAAGGTTTAGTGGTAGTCACCTTAGGCACAGAGGATGATGTTCAAACCATCGACAACCTCATGGAAGAGGGCACCAAGAATTTTATGCTTCATTATAACTTTCCTCCTTTTTCAGTAGGGGAAGTAAAGTTTTTAAGAAGTCCCGGTAGACGTGAAATTGGTCATGGAGCTCTTGCAGAAAGAGCGGTCAGAAAAGTAATGCCTTCTGAACAGGATTTCCCCTACACGGTTCGCATCGTTTCTGAAATTCTGGAATCCAATGGTTCTTCTTCGATGGCCAGTGTGTGTGGTGCTTCTCTTTCTTTGATGGATGCGGGTGTTCCCATTCTGCATCCTGTTGCGGGAATCGCGATGGGTCTTATTAAAGAAGGAGAGAGAGTTGCTGTTTTATCGGATATTTTAGGAGATGAAGATCACTTGGGTGATATGGATTTTAAGGTCTGTGGTACTGAAAAAGGAATTACGGCTATCCAAATGGATATCAAGATTCAAGGTTTGAGCAAAGAGCTTCTTGCAAAAGCTTTGGAACAAGCACGTCGTGGACGTTTGCACATCATTTCAAAGATGAACGAAGCTATTGCAGTACCACGTAAAGAGCTTTCACTTTATGCTCCTCGTTTGGAAAGCATCAAAATTCCTAAAGAAAAAATCAAGGATGTGATTGGGCCTCAAGGTAAAGTGATCAAGGGAATTGTGGAACTTACCGGAGTGAAAATTGATATCAATGATGATGGCTTGGTGAATATTTTTTCAAACAATCCTGCAGCGCTTGCTCAGGCCAAAGAAATTGTTACTTACATTACAGCACGACCCGAAGAAGGAAAAGTTTATCTTGGCAAAGTGGTGAAGATTATGGAGTTCGGTGCTTTTGTCGAAATTCTCCCGGGCACGGATGGTTTGGTTCACATCTCTCAACTGGATCCTCAAAGGGTCAATCAGGTGACGGATATTGTAAAAGAAGGTGATGAAGTCGTGGTGAAGGTGCTTGAAATTGGAAAAGATGGCAAAATTCGCCTTTCACGTAAGGATGCCTTGGGCTTAACACCTGATATTAAACCTGTAAGGATTAGAGTATAAGGAGAAGGATTGGAGAATTTGTGAGCCTATCGATTCCGATTTTAAGACATCCTCATGCTAAAGGAATTTCTCTTCCTCAATATATGACTGAACATGCCGCAGGGATGGATATTTGTGCGGCATGCGATGAAAATATTATTCTAAAAATCAGCAGCAGGGCTTTGATACCCACGGGTTTTTCCATTGCTCTGCCTATAGGATACGAAGCGCAAATTAGACCCCGGAGTGGCTTAGCGATTAAAAATGGGGTCACCTGTTTGAACAGCCCAGGAACAATAGATGCAGACTATCGAGGAGAAGTAAAAGTAATCCTCATCAATTTAGGTCAGGAAGATTTTATCATTCGTCGTGGAGAGCGTATTGCTCAGATGATTATTCAAAAAGTTGAAAAGATTAATTGGGAGTTAAGCGATATATTGCCCTCCAGTCTACGTGCGGATGGAGGTTTTGGTTCTACTGGGCATTCATGACCTCATCATCACTAACTCTTTATAAATTTTTTCTACTTGTTTTTGAGTTTCTTCAAGAGAATGAGAATTATCGATAATCCAATTGGACACTTTAATCTTTTCTTCTAGGGGACTTTGAGAATTGATTCTATTCTGAATTTCTTTATCATTTAATTCATTGCGCGCTTTGAGCCTTTCTTTTTGCTGCTCAGGGCTGCATTTTACCACCATTAAGCCATCGTAAAACTTATAAAAACCCGTTTCAACAAGTAAGGCAGCATCCACAATACATAGTTTGTAGCTTTTCTCTCCTGCCTCATGAATTTCATAGAGAATTTTTTTTCTCACCGCAGGATGGATTAGAGTTTCCAACTGTTTTAGTTTTTCATGATTTTTAAAAACAATTTCCCCTAATTTGTCTCGATCGATAATAAAAGTGGAAGGGATCAGAATATCTTTTCCAAATAACTCAATTATTTTTTGGACGAGTTTTGAGTCTTCGTCATAGATTTGATGGGCAAGTTTATCGGCGTCAATGATATAGGCGCCTAACTTTTCGAATATTTTGCTGATCGAGCTTTTTCCCGAAGCAATTCCACCTGTAAGGCCAATGACTTTCATTTTACTCCTGCGGAGATGATCCTGAGGATTCTGGGTTAAGGACCCCTCTGGACAGGGCATCCAATGAAAGAAGAATATCTAGGAGAGGTTGGACCGCTTTTTCCTTAAAAGATTTTATTTTTGCAAGGAGCGGATCTCTTTGTTCAGGTTCTGTCATAAGCATTTGTGCAACGAGTTGTTTGATTTGCTGATACTCGGGTGACAAGGCTTCATAAATATTTTTAATTTCAGGGTTTTCAATTTCTTGTTTTTTCATCACCCAATCTAGGGATTCAATGAAATCTTTTTCATCCCACTCTCCGTCTAACTGAGATTGGGTCCTGGCTAATTTTTCGTAGATTTGTGGATTGTCGGGATCCGCTTCTTGCGCTTCTTTGTATGCCTTAAGGGCTTTTTCGAATTTTTCAGCTTCATTGAACTTGTCACCCTTGGCTTGGAGCTTTTCGGCTTTTTTTGGGTTTGGTTTATTCGATTTTTTAAAAATCATGCCTTGATCCTTAAAGGTATTTTTCTTGAATGATTTTGCTTAATATCTCGAGAGTGTTGTTTTCAGGTTCATCCAACACGACTTCAACGAGATCTTTTAAGATTTTACCAATTTGAGGGCCTTCTGCAAGACCCAAAGAAAGAAGGTCATTTCCTTTGATAGCGAGGTCTTTAGGCCCAAAAGGAGGTTTTTTGTTTAATTCAGAGGCGATTTTATTTTTTAATTTTAGAATTCCTTTGAGGCTTTCCGGATAGCCTCCTCCTTTTTTGTCAGCAATTCTTAAGTCGATTTGTTTGTAAATGAGGTCAGGACCGATTTTGTTGATAAAACGGCGAATGGCCCGATCTGAATAGAAAGATTTGGTTTCAAACATGTGATTGTCCACCAGATGTGCAACATTTTCAACATCAATGCCCAACATGCTCGCTTTATATTTTTTCATCCATTTTAACCAAATTCTCTTGGAAATGATTTGATGACCATGAAAGGTGATATCATTCTTTTCATCTGAAAAGGCAGCAGTAGCGGGCTTTCCTGTATCATGGAAAAGGGCAGAAAACATTAACTCCAGGTCTCCTGCTGATGCCACGTCTTTATTTCCCCGAGAGGCATCTAAGACTTTCATTGTATGTTCAAACACATCTCCACCATGCTTTTTAGGTTGAGGGACTCCAATCATTCCCTGCACATCCGGGAATACATGAGGTAAAATATTCGTCTCTCTCATGATCCAAAAACCGATGGAAGGCTTTTCAGACATCAATAATTTTCGGATTTCCTCGATAATTCTTTCACCAGAAATTGTTTTGATGAGAGCAGAATCTTTTTTCATTTCCGCTAGAGTTTCCGCTTCTATTTTTAAATCAAATCGGGCAGCAAACTGTACGGCACGAAGAAGTCTTAAAGGGTCTTCTCGAAAAGTATTAGAAAATACCATGCGTAGAATTTTATTTTGAAGGTCTTTTTGGCCTTTATAAGGGTCTAATAATTCGCCACTTTGCAGATCACGCGCCATCGCATTAATAGTGAAATCTCGTCTTCCCAAATCTTTTTCAACGGGAAGATTATGATCAAATTCAACTTCAAAATCACGATGACCTGTTCCTGTAGATTTTTCGATACGGGGGAGAGCTATATCAAATTCGGAAGCTTCTAATTTTTGGCGAAATTTCAAGATGCCAAATGATTTTCCTACCTTTTGTATACTTCCATGTTTTTCAAGTAGCGCGACGAGTTCATGCATGGGGATTCCCGTAACCAAGATATCTCGGTCTTTGTGGGGTATTCCGAGCAAAGTATCGCGGAGAGTGCCGCCCACTTCGTAGATGCGCCCATTTTGAGCTTGAATGGCTTTTATAAAACTCATGATGAAGAGGAGGGGTTTAGATTGCTTTGGATGTTTGCTTCCTTGGAGAGTGTGTTGTTGATTTGCTGGAGAATTAAATTTTGTCGACGATCCAAAAGAATCTTTTCAATTTTGGACTTTTCTTGATCGTATTTTGAAAAATCTGCATCTTTTCTAGAAATTAACCTGAATAGGATTAAATGGTCTCCCACCCAATAGGCTTTATCACAAACCGTTTGATTTGGAGTAAGAGACAAAATACAAGTCATCGCTTCTGTCGCATTTGGATCTCCCACAAAGGCCACTTTATCTCTCAATGAATGAAAACCCGTTTCCTCAGTTTTTAAGGGGTATTTTTTTAATAGAGCATCGAAAGGATTGGCGGGTTTTTTATTTCCCTTCGTTAGAGTCGTATTCTCTTTCATAGCTTTCAGAAGTTCTGATTCGATTTGGCTATAATTTTGACTTTCAGCGCTTTTGCTCTCACTTAAATTTGATTCTACTTGTTTTTTTCCAATGATAATTTTTTGGAGGTTAAGTTCAGTATTCGCCAATAGAAATTCCCTTTTTAGCTCTTCTTCGCCGACACTTACAGAATCACGGATAAATTTTTCAAATTTATCCGCAAGAATATCGTCGCGCAAACTATCTTCATAATCCTTTCCATTCACTCGTTCATAATAAGGCTTGAATTGATCCAAATAGAACTTTTTATTAAAAATTCCATCTTTATGAAAATTGGGGTTCGAAGTAATTTCTTGAGCAAGTTCCTTGTTGGAAATAGTCAAACCGATGGACTTGGCTTGTTGGGCCATCAGTAAAGTATCTATGAGTTTTTTGAGTACGCTCATTTTTATATTTTGTGATAGGTTTGGCGGGATATTTCCTTTTGTAATTTGCTCATAGAACTTTAATTGAGCTTCATAAGATTGCTGAAATTGACCTTCGGGAATGCTATTACCATTTACTTTCGCAATAATATTATAGTCTCCATACCTTTCACCCTTTGCTGCTTTTCTAAGACCTGAATAACCAAAGAACATGACAAGTCCTACAGTCATGAAGGCGAGGATAAATTTTATTATCCAGCTTTTGGAGTGCTTACGTAAACGATCTAGCATATTTTTTTACCAATCTATATATAGGGGCTAGCGTGGCACCATCCCCCTCAACGGCTATCGCCTGTTTGTCTGTTGTTTACCAATCAATTCTTTGTTGGCTCGTGTTAGGTACTAAAGAGCCAATAAATTTAAAAAATCCAGAGTGTTTGTTTTCTTTGAACTCGCGTTTTGCTACGCGAGCCTTTACTTTTCCTTGGTCTGTTCCGTCAACGAATTCCACTTTTTCTAAGTCGAGGTAATTTAAATCGATATTAAACATCTTTCGGGAACCAAAAGTTCCATAAAGTTGCACTTTGTTAAAGTCGTCCACTACCAGGTTTTTATTGATTCGGGAATTGCGAATCCTAAATGAAAAACCATTATAAAAAATCAAATCTTTGGCGATTTGACACATTCCTTGATCCCACGTAGAAAAACCTTTGCCTTGATTCACGTTAAACCTTACCTCTGAATCAGAAAAATCGACCGTGTAATAGGGGTTTCGTTGAGGATCGTCTACCTGAAGTGTTACCTTGGTTATTTTTTTTGGGAAGCTAGGGTCTGTGAATACTTTTGCTATTAAAAGAAGATCTGTAATGGAAGGTGGTTCTACAACGATGGGTAGTTCCTGTTTGCTTACATTATTTTGAAGGAGAAATAAAAGCTGGAAAAATTGTTCGAGTTTTGTTTTTGGGGGAGTGGATTCAAAGATCTTTTTTAGTTGAGTTTCATTTTCAGGGCTGTTTTTATAAATCTGTTTTCCATCATGGGTACGAATGCCTTCTAAGGCAATAATGAGTTTGGGTAAGTCCACCTTTAAAACGGGAGGGGGGGCTTCATTCGCTCCGGGACATTTGTCATCAGAAGTTTTATCAGCCCAAAGGGAGTTGGGTAGAAATGAAATGAAAATGATGCCCAATAATAGAAGTGTTCTTTTCATGATGATTACTTTCAAAAAGGTGATCTACATACTCCCTTTAGAGGTATGCAGGCAATTTTTTTTCTGTCATAAGAGTAAAAAAAACCCCCTCTGAATGCACAGAGAGGGTTTTTATTCGTACAAAATACTTCTTATTGGTCTACGACATTGAATTCCACACGACGATTTTGAGCACGTCCTGCGGCTGTTTTATTTGTCGCAATCGGTCGGGTTTTGCCATATCCAACGGCTTCCAGCTTAGAAGCGGGAACACCCTTATTGGTTAGGTATTGAACCACAGAGTCAGCCCGTCTTTGAGAGAGTTTCATGTTATAGGCTTCTGAACCAATCCAATCAGTATGACCTTCTACCTTAATTCTCTTAATTTGAGGATTGGCTTTGATAATAGAAGCGACATCATCCAAAATACCATAAGAATCAGGCTTAATGTTATACTTGTTGAAAGCAAAATGAATCATCTTGTCGATGATAATCTTTTTTGCCTGAACCTTGGGTTTTGCAGCTTGACCTACGTAATACCAGCGTCCTTTTGGTTCTATATTTCTACGGTCATAGAGCCAAGCGGTTGGATCTGGATCTTCTGTAAGCTCATACCAACGCTTACAGGTCTCGCGAGATTTTCTGTCTGCCTGACAGGCTGCGGGGTTTGAAACTTCGGGGACGATGGTATTATCTACCGCCCCGATTTGCCTGATGCCTCCGATAAGGGATGCGGCACCAAACAAGGTGACTAGACTGACCAGTGCCAGTTTTTTCATTTTTTCCTCCAGTTAGGTTTAAGACTATAGTAAGTAGTTAAAATTTAAAGAAATTTTAACAAAAGCCGGTATAAAATAACTTAAATTAGCTCCAATGATACCGTTCTACAGCAATATCATCAACTTAAATTTTCAGGTACTTCCAAGATTTATTTAATATCTTTAACACATTTTTTAGAAATTTAAAAATTATTTTTTAAATGATCTAAATATTATATTTAATTATGTTTAATTTTAGCCCTCATCGAAAAAGGTAAGGGATTGCACCCCAACATTTAAGATAAGAATATAATAGAAGAAGGGTCCTAAAGCTTAAGTGTAAAAAATAGTCAAGCAAACATTAATAGGGGGTCGCCTTGCCCCCCCTCAATTGTTATTAGCTGAGTTTATTTTTAATAAAAAGATTTTCACTTTTTCCAGTTTGTTCTTGCTTGTGAATTTCTCTAAATGATATTCATTTAAGAAATAAGTTTTCTTGTCTTCTGTTTGGGGTAATATCCGTCCTTAATCATTATTAAAAGAAAAGAGTGACTTGTGATTTTAGATAAGCTTTTTGGTCTATTTTCGAGCGATCTCGCGATTGATTTGGGAACTGCGAATACCCTTGTTTATGTGAAAGGAAAGGGCATCGTCTGCGCGGAACCTTCGGTGGTAGCGGTACAAAAAGATTCCAAAGGCATAAAAAAGGTTCTTGCAGTGGGTCGTGAAGCCAAAGAAATGCTGGGCCGCACACCTGGAAACATTGAAGCCATTCGTCCCATGAAAGATGGAGTGATTGCAGATTTTGAAATAACAGAAGCTATGCTTCGATATTTTATCCGTAAGGTGCACAATCGGAAAAACCTCTTAAGACCTCGCATTATCATTTGCGTTCCCTTCGGTATTACTGAAGTGGAGAGAAGAGCCGTGAGAGAGTCTGCACAATGTGCGGGAGCTCGAGAAGTTTATTTGATCGAAGAACCTATGGCAGCCGCCATAGGGGCGGGTTTGCCTGTCACTGAAGCGACAGGGAGTATGATTGTCGATATTGGGGGTGGAACTACAGAGGTCGCTGTCATTTCCTTGGCGGGAATCGTTTTCTCTCAGTCGGTGCGAGTTGCCGGAGATAAGATGGACGAGGCCATTATTCAATATATTAAACGCAAATACAATTTATTGATTGGTGAACGGACTGCGGAAATGGTCAAAATTACTATTGGAAATGCCTATCCCAATGGAGAAGTAAAAACTATGGAAATCAAGGGCCGGGACCTGGTGGCCGGGGTTCCTCGAATCCTGACCGTGAACGGCGATGAAATTCGCGAGGCAATTGCTGAACCCGTCAATGCGATTGTAGAAGCTGTCCGTATTGCTCTTGAAAAAACACCTCCTGAACTTGCTGCGGATATCATGGATAAAGGGATTGTTCTGACAGGGGGAGGAGCTTTGTTAAAGCATTTAGATGTACTTCTTCGAGAAGAAACAGGTTTGCCTGTGAGTATTGGAGATGATCCTTTGTCTGCCGTCGTGTTGGGAACCGGTCGTGCACTGGATGAGTTGGATACCCTACGCGGTATCACCGTGAATTAATTCCTTTCTGATTGAAACTCTTATCTCTTTCTGATCTAAGAAATTCGCATGAGATCTGCTCCAAAGCGCTTTCGTTTCAGTATTGGAAAAATAATATTAATCCTTATTTTTCTTTTTGTGATTGCAGGTCGCTGCTTGGAGCCTTTGGGAAACAAACAATCCAAGCTAGTCCATACTGTTCTTCGTCCTCTCTTTTCTTTTTCAAATATCATTTGGAACCCTATCGAAGGGCTTTGGCACCGTTATTTTTATTTAGTGGGGCTTCATTCTGAAAATATTGCATTGAAAAAGGAAAATTCAGAACTTCTTCAAAAATTGATGGAATCACAAAGTCAAAATGTTTCATTCGAGCATTTCCAAGCTTTAAAGGAAGCTTACAATAAGAGTTCCTATCATCCTAAACTCGCACAAGTGATTGCTTATGATCCTATGGATCCTTCTTTGGGGATATGGATTAATCAAGGCAGTGAAGAATCGATCGGGGTAGGACAGATTGTGATGGCCCAGGAAGGCCTCGTCGGTATCATTTCAAAGGTCTTTTCCCATACGGCAAAGATCATTCCTCTCATTAGTCCAAATTCAGCCCTTGATGTTGAAATCGTATCCTCGGGGGTGAGGGGAATTTTAAAAGGAGAAGGTAAATATTTGGGAATGGATCGAAAGTTTTGGACCACCCGAATGGAATATATGGGGAATACCGAGAAAATAGAGGAAGGTGATAGGGTGAGCACTTCCGGATTGGATAAGATATTTGCTAAGGGCTTATTAGTTGGCAAAATTCATGGTTTAAAAAAAAATGAGCAAGGAATGTTCGTTTCTGCTGAAGTTTTGCCTGAAGTGGATTTCAGCAAGCTCAGAGACGTGTCGGTATTGATTCCATGAAAAATTCATTTTTAATATTCTATACCTGGTTGTTTTTTTTCTTCTTGAGTTATTTTTTAAGATTTCAAAATTTAGGCGCGTGGACTTTATTGCTGTTTGTTTCTTATGTTTTTTATACTACCTCGGTCTGGCAATCTTTGTTTATTGCTTCTCTGAGCATTTTAACTTTAAGCGCCTGGACAGAGGTCGCGAAAGAGTGCAGCCTCTTTCTTTTGATGCTTTATGGAGTAATGTTTATCTTTCGCCATAAGGCGCTTCGGCCAAGTTTATATCTAAAAGCTTTTTGGCCTTTTTTGAGTGTGAGTTTATTTTTTTTATATATTCACCGAACTTCCCTTGAGATGACGAAGGGCTATTTTGAATGGGCACTGTATTCTTTTCGGCTTGTTGTTTATTTTGTTTGGAGCCTATTCATTTGGTATTTGCTGGAGGAGGGGGGGAGTCGTTTTGAGGATAGTTTTTTTTCTTCTCAAGATCAGAAACAATTGAATTTATTCACCGTCCGTCAATTGAGACAAATCGATAGCTCTTCACCTTTTAAATTTCAAAAGAGAATCCGACGCCGTTTTGGTTTAAAAGATTGGTAAATGGCTTTTTAAAAAATGTTTTTCGATAAATCCAAAATATTTTGGTCAGCTTTTATTATTCTTTTCTTTTTCATAGCTGTTTTTCTTCGTTTAACTTATTTGCAAATCTTCAAAGGAAACGAATATTCCCAGTATTCCGATTCGTACACTCTTAAAGAAATCCCCATTCGAGCCGCTCGAGGGAATATTTACGATCGTAGGGGGAACTTACTTGCAAGCACACGACCCTCTTTCAATCTTTTTCTGAGCCTTAAAAAAGTAAAAGATTTACAAGGATTGCTCGAAGCTTTGTCTGCGATTCTTAACGTGAGTGTGAGTGAACTGCAGGAAAAAATCGCTGCTTCTAAAGATTCGCCTCGCTTTCGACCTGTATTGCTTGCAAGCGATCTTTCGCGAGAAACCGTTTCTCAAATTCAAATGGAAAAAAATATCTTGAATGAAGATGTCTCTGGGAATGATTGGAATGCTCTTGATTTGAGAGTGGAACCCGAAAGGGATTATTTGCAAGGTGAAGCTTTCGGACATGTTTTGGGATATTTGACACACCCCAATCGATATTCCGCAGGGGATTGGGTGGGAGCCCAAGGTCTGGAGCGCCATTTTGACTTAGAATTGAGAGGAGAAGATGGAAAAGAACAAATTGTGGTGGATGCT
>Ga0207149_1102_pt1 | contig 14201 bp, 15 predicted proteins | sample Alteio_BWMinHeat_31_FD_153563 | JGI IMG/M metagenome (GOLD analysis project Ga0207149, IMG submission 153563) | Enriched cells from forest soil in Barre Woods Harvard Forest LTER site, Petersham, Massachusetts, United States -... | ecosystem: Environmental > Terrestrial > Soil > Temperate forest >... | reverse complement strand
CGAGACGTAAGTAACTGAAACTATGCGTTCATTCGTCTTGAATTACCCTCTCCGAACAGAACTTGGACGAGCGCCTTTTAACATCGGCGAAAAACGTAGAAAACAAAGCTGATTGCGGCAATCAATTCTGGCCAGAAAACGAGAAGTAGATGACATCTCGAGGCAACACTCCCGCCTTCTACAAACATCAGAAACGGCAAGATTGCCGAAGCAGTGGACGAATTGAAGTCCACGAGCTATTGGAAACCACCCACACAAAAGGTTGCTAATTTTTTAACTAACGAGTGCCCTTGACTAAGGGCCGACCCATGGAATCGAGATCGCTGCGATTCAGAAAATTCTAGGTGAAAATATGTCACGGTTCAGGCTGGTAGGTTTCGTTACGATCCTTCTTATAGTTCTTGGAGGTAGTAAGCTCGCGAGTGCGCAGCAGCCAATATCACCTCATTTCTTCGGGATGTCCATGACGGGTGGCGAGATCGGCACCGAGCCCTGGCCAGTGGACAATTTTGGTGGGGCCCGATTGTGGGACAGCGGTGCGGTATCGTGGGCTCAAACTAACCCGGCGCCTGGAGTTTATGACTGGAGACAGCTGAACATTTGGATGCACCATGCCCAGCAGAATGGGATTGATCTGCTGTACTGTTTCGGACGGACACCGACCTGGGCTTCCTCACATCCCGACGATACAACGTGTGGCAACGAAGTCGGTTCCTGCGATGCCCCTGATGACCTCAATTCCGATGGGACCGGGAGTGACCAGCACTGGAAAAACTTCGTAACAGCTATCGTTACGCATTCCGCTGGCCGCATTCACTACTGGGAGATGTGGGATGAGTTTCCCAACCCGTTCCGTTGGAATTGGCTACAAAAGACAAAGCCCAATACTGTGCAACAACTCACCCGTATGGCCAAGGATGCGCGTGCCATCATTAAGAAGATCGACCCGACCGCGGTCATTGTGAGTGATTCGGGTGCGCTAAGATACCCACCCGATGTGACGAAATGGACTGCCCTTATCCAGGCAGGCGGATTGAAGTACGCAGACGTTATAGCTTTTCATGGATACACGCAGCCAGCTGGAAACAACCCTCCAGAGCCAGAAACGCTGGTCGGTTTGATGCAGGGGGCGAGCCACCTTCCTTGGGGGACGCATGGTTTTCTAGGGTTTCTCCAACACTATGGGTATTCCGGGGTGCCGTTGTGGGATACCGAAGGTAGTTGGGCGGGGAATATTGCGGGCTTGCATGACGCAGATGAGCGCGCTGGCTTCGCCCTGCGTTTTAATCTCTTACATCAATCTTTAGGTGCGCAACGCTTCTACTGGTATGAGTGGGATAACTCTTTCGCTGGCACCCTGTGGCAGCCGGCCACTCGGTACGATTTAGCATTACCCACGTCCAACGGGAACGTGAGCACCATGCTCGGCTTCGGGGATGGTAGCTATCAGCATGCCGTGGAGCATGGGGCGGGCAGCAATCCAGCGGCTGTAGCTGTTGGAGACTTCAACAATGACAAAGTAGCCGACCTGGTGGTGGTCAACGAAGGTAGCGATAACGTGACTACGATGTTGGGCAAAGGGGACGGCACGTTTAAGGCAGGTGTAAACTCCACTGCTGGCAATAGCCCGGTAGCTGTTGCGGTTGGAGATTTCAACAAAGACGGCAAGCTCGACGTGGTGGTGGTACACGGCGGCAATTCCAGCAACAGCGTGAGTGTACTGTTTGGCAGGGGGGATGGCACCTTCAAGCCGCCGATACCTTATACCGTCGGATCGAATCCAGTATCGATCGCTGGGGGGGACTTCAACAAGGACGGCTTCCTGGACATTGTAGTAGCTAACGCTGGCGACGGCACGGTAAGCGTGTTATTGAACAATGGAAGTGGCGGGTTCAAAACCGCAGCCCACTACGCGGTGGGGAGCAATGCATCCTCGGTCGCGGTGGGGGATTTCAACAAGGACGGCTACCCCGATCTGGTTGTGACCAATGCGAATGATGGTACGGTGAGTGTGCTGTTGAACCACAAGAATGGCACTTTCGGAACTGCGGTGCCATATCCAGTACATCTGAATCCATCCGCAGTAGCAGTGGGCTTTTTCACCCCGGCCCGAACGATTGACCTGGCAGTCGCTAACGAGGGCAGCAACGACGTGACCGTGCTGTTAGGCGATGGCACGGGCAAGTTCCCGAATAAGGCAAACTACAACGTCGGTAGCCGGCCCGTTGCGATTGCTATTCGCGACATCAACGGTGATGGCATGATGGACATAGTGACCGCCAACCAAAGCGGCCAGTCTGTGAGTACGTTATTTGGCGTGCTAAAAGGCAACAAGGTTGTCTTCGAGCAGCCATCCACGAATACGAACGTTGGTAGCAGTCCCCGCTCTCTTGCAGTGGGTGCTTTTAGCGTCATCGCCTCTCATGATGCCGGAACTCTTCTGAAAGGTGGTTTTGGTTATGAGGCAGCCTACAAATGGACGAAGGGAAGGACTTTAAGCACACCGTGTAGTGGGCCACCCTATGGTCAACATGGAATCTGGACTTGCACCTATACTGCGCCGGGAGGCTATCAGTCGCAAGTGGTGTGGGATTCGTCTCAAAAATGCGCCAAGAATGTGTGTACGACCAAGAACCACACTACGGATCCCAAGTATGTTCAATATCGAACGGCTTACGGTCAGGTTTTTCCAATCCATAACCACAGCGTAAAGATCGGATACGTACCCATCCTGTTGGAGAATCATAATCCGCCAAAGGGCTTAACAAAGTGAGACATTGATGCACGATTGTGACAGAAGTATCAAAACGTAGTGCTCCCTCCACGGATATCGACAGCATAGGTTAGGGGAGTTGGCAATCTTTCTGCCCTTTGTAAAGCTGGAGGCGAGGAAGTCGACCGTCAAAGCTTGGCGGTGCACGTCCGAGTCGATCAAAGTCCCCACCCTAACGTCGAAAAGTACGGCGTTAGGATGAGGCACCCGGCTAGTGCAATGGCTTATTGAACATGAATCGTCTTGGTGCTGGCGTCAAGCGTGCCATGGATGCGAACTTTCTTGCCTTCGAACTGCTTCACTTGGTCCTGATGGTCAACATCGTAAGTGGAGCCGCTTTCGTCTTGAAACACAAACTTGTCACCCGATTTTACGATGGTACCCGAAAAAGTCTGGACTCCTGACTGCGACTGAGTTTGGGCCCCCGGTGCTGGCTGGCCGGATTCGTCGGGTGCTTGACTCGGTTGCTGCTGCGACTGTTGTCCGGACATTTGTCCAGGCTGCTGTGCCGGAGATCGCGGATCTGACGCAGGCGATGATTGCGCATAGAGCGGAGAGCTCAAAGCCATCAGCGCGCATGCCATCACCAGCAAGATAGGAAACCGCAAAGTGTGTATGGGACTCTTATTGTCTTTGTTCATGAAGCCTCCTAGGGGAGTTGGTTGTTCTGGCGGGATGTTGCAAGCAGTTGGCCAAACATCTGTCCTTCGAATGCTTAGTGTGAGGACTATTTGTCAAGAGTCATACGAACGTTCTAATTGCGGCATTTAGCTCGTTCAGAGGCGGTGAAAGCTGCATTCTGAATGCGACAACAGATGTTCCTCATCCTCGCGAATACAGGAAACACTGTACGAGCCTGATAGGCAAAATATGCTCGGTTGCAGACTTCCTTTCGCTCACGCAGAAATCCTTTCGGCAATCAGGTCTTCTTTAAATTATCTCAGCGAGAGTCTCTCTCGCGACATATTGGGAATGGCTTCGGCTGAGTATCCCCCGCTGGATCGAAATTTGGTTCGCCGTCCAGTTGTGTGATTCTTTCCGCGCTCTTGTCGGCATGCCCTTGCTCTTCTTTCGCATGCTCAGGAAACTCTTCCTCCACCGCTAACGAGTGAATCCCCTTGGCCATATAGTGATGACGTTTGTATCGCAACACACAAACGATCTCAGTCGCCAACGCTTCATTAAGAATCCTGATTACTACCGCGCGGTTTGCCTTATAGTCGTCTGTTTGCGGCACCCTTTTCGATGTGCAGGCGAGCACGCTTGCGTATAGCCTGGATGTCGCTATTAAAAGTTGCCTGTTTGGGAGAGTGCGATTTCGTCATGATGAGTCCGCTTTCTCGAAGAGTCTGATCTGTTGAAGCAACAAAGATCAGTCGGCACCTCTCGCTACTTTTTTAGGGCGTCGATCTAACCTCAGCGTCACGCCTGCGGTGGGTGCTGGCGTGACGCTCTCAACCGTCAGTATGGTTCAGCCCGATCGCAGCTTTTTACTTACCGGGCTTTTCCGGACGCTGTCCTGCTGGCCTGTGCTTCTCCTGCCACTGCTGCATCTGTTGGGCGTGCCGTTGCTGTAACTGCTGAGTTTGCTGCTGGTGCTGTTGTTCCATCTGCTGTTTTCTCGCCTCGTCCGCATTCTGCCGCGCTATGTTCTGGTGATCCTTCTCCTGTTGCTGTTGGAGTTTCTGCCTTTCCTTGTCCTGTTTCGCAAACAGCTTTTCCTGGTCCCGCTGGTATTTCTGGTCCAGCTTAGGATCCCCAGTGTTCGGACCAACCGGACGTTCCCGCGGTGGAAGGTCATTAGGATGAATTGCGTTGGGGCGAGGAACATTGTTCTGCAGGTTTGCTGCTGGTTCGTTGGCCTCTGGTTTGGTCTCAGCCCCCGGCTTCGCTTCAGCTCCTGGTCTCCCTTCACCACGATTGGCTGAAGGGTTGTATTCCCCTCCCGCTTCTTTGGCTGGGACGGCTCCGCTGTCCTTAAGTGCACCCGGTTTGGGTGTAGCAGCGATTGGCGGCTTGCCGTGGTTTGTGGAAGCCCGTAGCTCCGGATTGCCTCGCGCCGCCTGCACATGTTGAGTTTGAGCGGCGACCGGCGGGACGTGTCTCTCATTTTTCGCAGCTTCTTGTTCAGGCGTGGGGCGCGCGGTCAACCCACCTTCACCGCCGTTGTAGCTGACCCGGTTCACCGTGGTGTTGTTGATCACGGTCGTGTTGTAAACGTTGTGAATATTAGTGACGTTCACATTGGTCACGGAACGGTTGTAGAAGAACCGGTCGTGATCCCAACGTCCACCTTCGAAACCTTCACCGAAATAGCCGAAGCCATAGTTGATCCCACCATAAAAACCTACTCTCGGGCCCCAGTACCCCTCATAAAAGATAAACGCTACGCCGTTCCAACCCCAGTAGCCTGGGGTCCAAAGGAATCCGGGTTCCGGCGCAAGTACCCAAGTTCCGGGCACCCAATAGTAGTCCCCAATGGCGTCGTCATAGGCCCAATAGCCCGGCGTCCAAATATAGCCCTCCGCTGGACATGGAGGCTGTTCGTACACCGGGATGGGCGGCGGACCGATTCTGACCGAGATGCTTACTTGGGCCAACGAAGCCGCGGATATCACCAACACTACAAGCGCAAACAAAAGAGACCGAACAGAAGGAATCATGCGCATTGCGTTCCTCGTGCCTCACATCCTTCGCTTGACCGGTAATGCTTTGCTGCTGCGGGTTGCGTGGATCGAAGGCAAATTTGTCTTTCATAAAAGTTCTGGTCTGAGTATTGAGGTCTTCTTCTGCCGCTTTCGCGATTCAGAGGAACATCTGCTCCGGCCTCAATCATCCTGACTTTGGTTGCGCAACCGTATGTGCAGGTTGCCTACTAGCCGAGTCGCGTGAACTGCACGCACTAGACGCTTTTCTTACGCCCAAGCTTTTTGCTCAGTGCTGTCCCTCCAAAGCCACCACACCATGCCACCAAATAGGCGCGGCACAGCGTAGAAGACGCGAGAGAAATGACAATGCTTAGCGTGTCGGGTGTTTTTGGGTTTCGCGCGGGAAGGGCAGGGCATAGGCGTGCACAGGCTCGAAAAGCTCCTTAGGGTTCGTTATTGCGGGCATCGTTAGGAGAGTGCTACGACCGACCCAGGAATGACATACAGCGTTTGCGGTATGCCGAGACGGCAAGTCATGCAGGCCAAAGAGACATCTGAGGCTACGGTAAATCTCCAGCTGAAACTACAGGTTTCCGGAAACAAGAGCGCTGCTTTTGTTGGCATCCAACCAAACCGATAAGGGAGAGCACATTGGGAAATGGAAACGCAATCATTGCAACGCCTACACGGGCCACTAAGACAGGTCCGCTGCACCCTGGCGCTCGTACTGATGCAGCCGGGAAGGCAGTGAACAATGTGATCTTGTTGTCGCTTCCAGATGAGGAATACAACTTGCTTCGACCCCATTTGGAGCTAGTTGAGTTGCCGCAGTACAACATCCTTCATCAGCCCGGCGAAAAAATTGATTTCGCATATTTTCTAAATCGGGGTATGACTTCCCTGGTCGCTCTGACTAGTGATGGAAGAAGTGTTGAAGTCGGTATCGTCGGCAAAGAGGGAATGGTGGGAATGCCGCTTACGGTGGGCCTGAGACGGGACACTTTTCGGGCAATCATGCAAATGTCCGGAAGTGGATTGCGGATCCAGTCAGAGGCGTTTGAAGATGTCCTAAGTTGCACTTCGATATTGCCGTCAGAACTCAGCCGCTTCGCTCTGATGCACGGAATGCAGGTCGCCCAGCTCGCTGCCTGCAACCGGCTACACGAGATTGATCAGCGCCTGGCGCGCTGGCTCCTGATGTGTCAGGATCGTGTGGATTCGCAGATGATTCCGTTGACCCACGAGTTCCTCGCGCAGATGCTTGGGACTCGGCGTCCCAGCGTGAGCTTAGCAGCGGGGGTTCTGGAAGACGCCGGATTGATTGAAAACCGGCGCGGTACGGTAAAGATATTCAACCGCAAAGGTCTGGAAGAAGCAGCCTGTGAATGCTACGGAGTCATTCAGCATCTTAATGGCGGCCTTGGCCTGAAGTAAGGCTTCCCATCGAACGCCAGAGTATGACTTGGCTACTCCGAACCGCATCTGAGCTTCGAGACGGTTTCGACCGGTCGGGCACGCAGCCCTCCATCCGTTACTGTTCGACAGCGAACAGACATGTTTTCTTGTGGGTCTCTATCTTTGCGTTAAGTAGGGGACGGAACCCTCCGTCACCACGCAGTACAAAAAACACCCCGCGTGTATTGTCCGAGAGGTGATTGGTGAGCAATGATCAGCAGGATAACTGGCAGAAGTACTACGAAGAGGCACTCTTGGAACTGGACCCAGCCAAACTGCCGGAGAGGATTGAACAGGCACACAAGGCCATCCGAAGCTACATGAATGGGGCGCGTCAAAACTCTGACAGCGCCGAGCACCAAGCTATAGCCGACGCCTTAGCAAACCTACGAGTGTTGCGGCGCGAAGTGGGTTTGCCCATGGAGTAATATCCCCGAGACGTCAGACTCGGACCCTTTCAAGCATGTATCGCAGCCGCAAAGAGGAACCCTGGAACTCGGGTCATCTTTGCGGTATTGCTGGCTGCGTGGCAGGGACTGTTTGATTTGGTATCGCCTGCTGTGATGGCATCTCTGCAGGCGTGCTCGTCGGCGGAGTCGAGACAGCACTCTGATCAGACGCGTTCTGCTCTGTCACCTGACCGATCGAAGCACCTGAGACTACTAGTTCTACGCGCCGATTCTGCTGCCGCCCCGCAGCCGTATCGTTCGAGGCGATTGGTTGGCTCGGGCCAAAACCTTGTGTGGTTACGGCCGATGAACTTACCCCTTGGCTGGACAAGTAAGTCCGGACTGAGTCAGCTCGCTGTTGCGACAATCGCTCGTTGAATTCCAGGCTGCCGGTGCTATCGGTGTAGCCGTCTATTTCCACCCGGATATCCGGATAGGCGATCAGAATTCCGGCCACCTTCGCCAAGCGCTCCCTTGCAGTTGATTTTAGGTCGGCTTTTCCCGTATCGAACAGAACATCGGGCATATTCACAATCAGTCCCCGCGCCGTGTCCTTCGTCTCTAGAACCTGGTTTAATTGTTGCAGCATGCGGGCGCGCATCTGCGTTTTGTCCGCTTCCGCCTGACGGGCCTGTTGAGCTGCTTGCTGTTGCGCGAGCTCGGCCTGCTGCCTGGCTTGTTCCGCCTGCGATGCCTGCGCTTGCGCTTGAGCTGCCGCAGCCTGTTGCGCTTGCGCATCCGCCTGGGCCTGCGCGGTCTGGTCGGCGGCGGTCTTACGTTCCTGTTCCACTTGTGCATCTTGCTCGCGCTTGATGGACATCACCCGAGCTTCTTCGGCGGTCTGGGCGGCTTCACGGGCGACGGTCCCGATAGGACCGCTGCCTTGCTTACGCTGGTAGTAATCCTCGGCCCGGTTCAGCAAATCTTGGGCTTTCTGTAGCTCTGAGGCTGCGTATTGATCGGCGCCCGCATCTTTCGCAATTCGAACCGCGTTTCTGGCCTCGAGCAAGTTGAGGGGGGTCTTATTGCTTACATCGTAAACTGTCGGATTGATGGGCTGGACTTGCGCGTTGTACGTATCGCGGGCAATCAGTTCGAACTTCACGTCCACCGGTTCGATCCCGCCCTGAGTGTCATGACGAATTACATTCTGTGCCACAACCAGGTCACTGGGCTGCGTGACAGCGAAATAAGGTTCAGCGGTCACAATTAGAGCGAAGGCCTGTAAATCGGTTGTGGTGTGAACCGAACCCTTGCCGTCGTCCAGAATTATCTCGCCCAGATTGCGCGGGCGCCCCTCGGGAGTGATTGCCCACAACACATAAGTAAGATAGGCCAGCCCAAAACTGTTGGCCGGCCGGAGGTGTCCCACCTCCGCTTCGATTTTCATCCCAGCAGCTCTGCCTTCGAGCTTAGCCTCTCCGCTGATCTCGGGAGAAAGGTCCGTGCCTTTAATATCTATTTTGGTAGAACCCTTATGCCGGTAGTCCACGGCCTGCGTGCTGCGTGAGACGACGCTCATGCGATATCCGGTGGCCTGACTGCCGCTCACTGCAGGAGGCTGTTGACATAATGCCGCCGGTACAAGGGCAGCCAAGGATAGAAAGATTGACGAAATCAAGTATTTTCCAAATTGGGTCACAAACGCCTCCCACAGTAGTCTGAAATTAAGTTGTCGTGCAACTTTCTATTGCCTACAGGACAAGAATCGCCGAATGTGTTTCTTTTCCCAATAGGGCAGATACCCTAGATTTACGAAATAAGTCACGCACAGAGACGAGAAAAAGAGATCGAACTTCGCAGCCCTGGAACGAGCGACTGCGAAGTCAGGGGAATCGCTAGAAACGGAAAGTGGGGCCGAAACTTACTTTTAGGTTATTCTGCGCGCCATTGTCGAAATAGATCTCATCGCCCACTTCGAGACGCAAGCCAAAAGGCCCCCAGAATCCTTCGATGCCACCTCCTGGATACAGGGCAAACTTCGTGTCACCAGTGGTGATTGCTCCCAACGAACTGGTGAAGCCGGGGAGAGCACCCTGAGCCGAAGTGCTGAAGTTCACGAAACCAACCTTCCCGGTAACAAAAGCTCGAAACGGCCCGGATGTGCCGGCTTGAAACTTAGGCCCGAACAGAGTGGTAAGCGGACGAACCCTGGTGGTCACAAACTGGGTAGTAACGCCGTTGGAAAATGTGCTGGTAAAGTTGCGCGCGAAGTCGTACGACATTTCTGCTTCTAATTGAACGTTAGGATGAACGTTGAAGGCTGCGCGGCCGCCAACACCCACGAAATTGATCGCGGGATCTGTTGTGCTGAGACGGAAATAATCGGCAAAAGCCCCCACCTCGACATGGTCATTTTCGTAGGAAGGGGAAGCGGTTTGCGCCATCATCCAAGAAGGGATAGAAAGGCCGAAAGCTAAAGCAATGAAGAACAAAGTGCGTTTCATAGACTGATCTCCTGTGTATGTTTCTCTCTACTTGCAGTCACCCTATCCAGGACCAAAGAGGTCCTGAAATGAGCAGCGGCTTCCTTGATGCAGTCTCTGGCGGGAGGTTAGCTTGCCGCGCGGGCTCTCAGAATTCTGCGAGACCTGATCTGCATTACGGTGAATTCCATGACAACCCCAAGCCCTGAATAGAACTACGGCGCGGCAGCCCCGCCCTGGTTGAGGCAGTTCCACCACGCCGTAAACCTAACAGTGGACTCCAAAGCCGCGGTTCCCTCAAACCGCGTTTCGTCGCCCACTCAAGATGTTAATCGCCAGAACTATGAGCGCGAGCACCAGCAGAATATGGATGAAACCTCCCAAGGTGTAGGAACTAACCAGTCCCACAGCCCACAAAACCAGCAGTACCACGAATACGGTCCAAAGCATGTCAAGCTCCTTTCACTACGGAGTGAAAATCAACTGTCGGGCTGTCGAGCTGTCACTGCTCATCATCGAACGCAGATTACCGTCGTGCCAGGGTTCACGCCATCAGGTGAAAGCGGTAAGTCCGAAACCCAATCTGTGTATTCGCGTACTTTCATGTCATTTTTTGCCTCTAACTCCTAGCTCAATTCGGAAACACTAGGAGCTCCAATGCATCCCGAAGATCTTTTGAAGCCCGACCTTCTAAGCCGGAGCGTGCTCCTCGGAGCAGGCACCGTCATCGCCGTGACACTGTTAATGATTGTGATCGTGGTGTGCACGCGCTGGACGCTGCCGCTGTGACAGGGGGTCCTTCAGTCGCTGGCTGGTTCTCTACGTGTATTACACGAGTCAACTACGGCCCCCACAGGATAGGCAGGAGCGGAACCGTTCGCTAACGTTCAAGAGACGCACCGAGTGACGGCTCGACCGACGGTTGCAAGTCCAAGACCTCGTCGGCCCCATTCAACAGAACATGCAACTGTCGGTTAACTCGATCTAGTAAAGGAGTAATTCAATGTCTCTAAAACGCGTGACCAGAAGCCTGTTGCTCGTATCTTCGCTGTTAGGAGGCACCTGGGTAGTTGCCCAGGATGCCGCAACCCAAACCACGCCTGCTCCTGCTGACAACACCCAGGTAAATCAGCGCGACCGGAACGCCAACGAACCCACTGCGGACCAGCAAAAGAACAACCGTTCCGATCGGGACATCACACAGCAGATTCGCCTGGCCATTGCGAAGGATAAGTCCCTGTCAACCTACGCGCACAACGTGAAGATCATTACCCAGAGTGGCCAAGTGACCTTGAAAGGCCCAGTGCGGTCCGACGACGAGAAGCGCGTGGTCGAAACAAAGGCAGCAGAGGTAGCAGGAGAAAACAATGTAACCAGCAAGTTGGACGTCAAGGCGAAAAACTAAATCGCACGCAGCCCATATAAAGGAGATTCAATATGTCAGAAAAAAATACAGCCGTATTCGGGATCTACCCCAGCTACAGCGCCGTAGAAATCGGCGTGGACAGGCTGAAGGTAGCTGGATTCAGCAACCGGGACATTTCCGTTCTATTTCCTCAAAGCGCAGGGTCTAAGGACTTCGCCCACGAGAAAGGCACGAAAGCGCCGGAAGGAGCTACAGCAGGAGCGGGCACTGGAGTCGTGTTGGGTGGAGCCATGGGATGGCTGCTGGGTGTGGGCGCCCTGGCTATTCCAGGGTTAGGGCCTTTTATCGCCGCTGGGCCCATCATGGCCGCACTGGCGGGCGCGGGGGTTGGAGGTACGGTTGGAGGAATCACCGGCGCTCTTATCGGCATGGGAATTCCGGAATACGAAGCTAAGCGCTATGAAGGGCGTGTCAAGGACGGTGGCATCCTGATTTCTGTGCACTGCGACAACTCGGAGTGGATCAAGCGGGCGAAGGAGATTCTGGAACACACCGGCGCCCAGGATGTATCGTCCACGGGCGAGGCCAGTTCTGACGACGTCTCGACAGACAGTCGTTTGCCACGCGCAGTATAAGCGGGACCCAACAAAATGTTGTTGCACTCTCCCGCCGGCAGCGAATAGCTGCCGGCGCTTTTTGTCTAGCCAACATGGAGGTTAGTAATCGAGAGTGGGGTGTTTTTCTTAGCAAGTTACTGGACTTGCCTGATCGACCTCGGAAGATCATCGCAGTAGCCTTGCATCAGTAAGGAATGAATTCCGGCCGGGTCACGCAAACTGCGGAACCGTGCCACTTGGTAATCAATCGTAAACACATAAAAAGGAGAAAATTATGAACGCAGATCAACTGCAGGGCAAATGGAAGCAGGTCAAAGGGTCGGTGAAGGAACGCTGGGGTAAGTTGACCGATGATGACATCGACGTCATCAATGGGAAACACGATCAACTGGTGGGAAAGATTCAAGAGAAGTATGGCATCGCCCGCGATGCTGCCCAGAAGCAGGTTGATGAGTGGAACACCGAGGTCGAGTCACATCACATGGATACGGATAGGGTCCGCAAGGCCAGCTAGATTTCGCCGATAACCTGGTGATTTATGGGAGCCATGACTGGCTCCCATTTTTCATATAGTCAAACCAGATCCTGACACCGACACCCCTTCTTTAGCCATACGGTATTTGCCCCCCGCGTCTAAAGCCTGGACCGGATTCACGGTTGTCAAGACATGACCTAAGCTCCATTCAGTCGAGAAGTGGCGCCTGTAGCGCGCTGAAAATAGCATCCGAACTCGGATGACTTTAAGATTGGAGATTACTCATGAAGAAAATGATTGTTTTATCGATCGCATTGCTGTTTGCTTTGCTGGGATGGGCGCAAGACCAGTCAGCACAACCTGCGACACAACCGCCCGCCTCAACGGAAACCTCCTCCTCAAATGCAAATCCGGGCAGCGTTCAAGGCTGTCTAGGTGGGTCCGAGGGCAACTTCACGTTGACTCAGGACAGCACGGGGACAATCTTCAAACTGGTCGGTAGCAATGACAAGTTAAAGCAACATGTGGGCCATGAAGTCGCAGTCTCCGGCCAGGTATCTGGCGATGCCGGATCCGGAGCGTCTGCTCATGACCAACAGAGCGCGCCCTCGAGCGGAACAACGGATACAGCTGCAACCGGCGGCTCGACCATTCAGGTATCGGATGTGAAGATGGTCTCGACGCAGTGTGGCTCGGCTAAGTAGTACACGGCAGAGGCTCTAGAGCTTCCGAAACATCGGCCTGCCACTTGTGTGGCAGGCCGATTTCATTTTGCAACCGGTGAAACTGGAACGCGACAGGAACCAATCGGCGTCTGACGATCTGCAGAAAAGTTCCCGTATCTAGGCGGCTGAGCCTTCTGTTGAATTTTGCAGCTGCATGGGTGCATGCACCTGGATGATGTTGTTCTTAACCGCGTAAACCACCAGGTCTCTAATGGAATGAAAGCCAAGTTTCCGCATGATGTTGCTGCGATGGGTTTCGGCTGTTTTTGTACTCAAGTTGAGAACACAAGCCACTTCTTTGGAGCTTTTTCCTTCAGCTAATAACTGGATGACTTCCCGCTCGCGGGCGGTCAACTTCGGCAGTCTTGGAGGTTCGCTGCTTGAGCTGTTATGGCCCTTGTCCAGGAACCCCGCCAGGACCATATCGTTTACCCGGGGAGTAAAGAACATGCGGTTGCGCTGGAGTGCTTCCACAGCAGAGACCAAGTCCCTCGCAGCATCGGACTTGAGGACGAATCCGCGTGCGCCCGCGTCCAGAGCTTCCCTTATGACCTGATCTGAGTCTGTGATCGTCAGCACGATCACTTTGCAACGGGGATCCCGTTGGGTGAGCTGCCGAGTTGCTGCCAAGCCATTGAGATTTGGCATCCCGACATCGAGGATCACCACGTCGGGTTTCAATTGAGCCGCCTTTTCGACAACCTCACGGCCGTCGGCTGCCTCGCCGCAGATCTCCCAGCCTTCGTGTGCCTGTAGAAGCTGGCACAACCCGCGGCGTACCACTTCATGATCGTCCGCAATCAGGAGTCGCAGTTTCATAACCCACCTCCGTTTGATTTGCCAAAAGAATTTAACCGCGCCAGAGCTTTGTCTACTGAAATCTATCTCCGCTTACCTCTACGCCGATTCCGTGGTCTCCCCACTCAGAGCTGTAAAAGGCAAATGCCGGCTTACTCTTTCCACCGCCATCAACAAATCGCGAGCCGCATTGGACTTTACAACATAGCCTCGAGCTCCGGCTTCCAAAGCCTCACGCATCATCTGCGGCGAGTCATGCTGCGTAACAATCAGCACTTCACACTGGGGCACGGTCTTGCGAATCAGCCGGCATGCTTCCAACCCGCTCATTTTCGGCATGGTGATATCAAGCACGACGACGTCCGGCTTCAACCGTCCTGCCTTGTCCACGGCCTCCAAGCCGTTTTCCGCTTCATCGATGATCTCCCACTCCGGGTGCCCTCCAAGTAAAGTCCGCAGCCCGTGGCGT
>Ga0207149_1101_pt1 | contig 14355 bp, 16 predicted proteins | sample Alteio_BWMinHeat_31_FD_153563 | JGI IMG/M metagenome (GOLD analysis project Ga0207149, IMG submission 153563) | Enriched cells from forest soil in Barre Woods Harvard Forest LTER site, Petersham, Massachusetts, United States -... | ecosystem: Environmental > Terrestrial > Soil > Temperate forest >... | reverse complement strand
GACCAAGCAAGGAGAATCGAAATGAAGTTTTTAGTGTTGTTATTGTTAGCTGCAACCCTATTTTCTGGGTGCGTGAGAGTCCAGGACCACTATGTCCAAGGGCCGATAACCCAGCCAACTGGTGGCGCTTACTCTGGTCCCTCAACAAAGGGGAATGAGCAAGGAAACGGTGCTGATTACTACACCGAGGAAGACGGCTCAGCTTGGTTTTTGGGAGGAGACAAGACAATTAAATATTGTTACGTCTTAGACTCAGGATTCGGTTTAGACAAGAGCCAAGTCGAAGACAATCTTACGCAAGCATTTGCAAAATGGGCCCACTACATTGGGGCAAAACACGTAAACGAGAAAAAGAGTTCAAATATCCAGCTCACTATTCAAAGCGAGATGATGAACTCATGCGATGGCTCAGAAAATATTAAATTTTACTTTGGGGTTCATGATTCCACAATTGATCAATATATTACCAAAACCAATATCGCTGTGGCTAAAAGAACTCAATATGATCTCTACACGGGTTGGGGCCAAGGTTTGGTTTGGGTAGCACCCCAAGGCAGCATTGATCGCCATGAAATATATCCGACTGAAGGTAATTTCCCTGATTGGCAAAAAAGCTATAATCTACTTGGCATTCTCACCCATGAACTCGGCCACATCTACGGATGCAATCATGTGGGTGGAACGATTATGGATGGAGAAATCTATAGGAGCCTCACTTATCCCCGCGATGATGTGCGAGCAATTCAGTTGGGTCGCATTGACTCTTCACAGGAACTCTATATTTGTGAGCAATGTGAAATCAACGCTAAGGGTGCTCTTGGCCACTATTTGGAAACCGTCAGCACCCACGTTGTTGATGATGGAACTACTGAGGCATTTGAATTTTTGACTGGCCACAAACCTCATGGTGGTCACGAGGCTGTTCACAGTCGCTTAGTCGGGACGTTCAATTCTGGCCTGAAACTTATCGTGTCAGACGATAAAGATACCTATGAATTCGTACTTGGCCTTGAAGATTCGGGCCTCGGTTCAAGCGTTCAAAGTAGTGAGTATGTTTTCAAGACTGTTTTAGGAAGCAAAAGTGACTCGACCACGGGCCTCTCTCGCGACTTTAGACTGCATCGTGGCTATTCCATATCTGGAACAATAACCACTCTTAGCGGGGAGATGGCACAAATTACCGTTCAAAGAAATCTAGTTTCAGAGATGTGGAGTCATCCTATCACGATAAGCTACCTCATTAATGGCAAAGCAAAACAGTTGTTCTCTGCTGACGCCGGAGAGGTGGGTGAATAAATGGAAATGTTCAGAGCAAAGTGGTACAAACGGTGTCTGAAAGGTGGTTTTGTGAGGTATCCATACATCGTTCTGCTGTTAATATCTTTGGCGACTATTACAACTTATGCGCAAACAGACGATGCTGATGAGGGCGCTCTTATAATTAAAAAAAATAAGATTGATGTAGGTACTCCGAAACAAACTGTCAAAACGAATCAAACCGGCAAATGTACACAGCAAGCCTTGATCGCTGCAACGGAGTGGATTAAAAAACTGTTAGAGGAGAGGGTTTCTAAGGGCAAGCCACTATTCCCGCCGCTTTCTTTCGAAATAGGTACACCCTACCTCATGGATATGTCTAAAAATCCCCCGGGAATTATGGAACGGGAATGGGTGCCAATCAAAACCAAATCTAAAGACTTAACGCAAGAGGATCACATCGGCTTGCACTTTGACTCCTCCTGTAATCGTAATTTCCAAAGTGAGAATGAAGCGGCAAAAAAGGTAGATGAATTTTTCAAAGAGAAGACCAAGAAAAATTCTGACTAAGTTTAAGTCGCCTCTGTTTACCATTCGGTGGAACCAATACCGACATAAGATATAGCGGCTGCAGTGGCTTTGCCTTCAAGGTCGATCTGAAATTAAATAAATACGGATTTTTTCAAGCCTCCCTATCTAACATTTAGACACTCAAAAATAAAAAAGAAGGCTACCCGATGAAAAGAATTATATTTTTATCTACCGCCATGATTCTCCTTGCGATGCCAGCTCAAGGAAGCATTTTCGGAGAAGAAAACGCGGCCCTTTACCAAATTCTTGCAAATGCAATTCAGCAGCTCGCTCAACTTCGGCAAATTCTCTCCACCGGCCAAGATACTTTTAATATGCTTCGCGATATCAATAACGGAATTAACGACGCCATGAACCTAGCAAATACGATCAGTCCGAATGGAGGTCCCGGCATCTACGGAGATTGGCAAAATATTGACCAATCTCTCCAAAGTCTTCAATCACTCTACGGAATCGTCGTCCCGTCAAAGGACAGTAAGCTCCAACAAAACACCGACCAGGGAATTGCTGAGGCCATCACCCTTAATAACTCAATTTATAATTACACAAAAGAAATTGATGACATCGGTGAAACAATAAAGCAGTTCAGTCACCAAGTTTCCCCTGGCGGCGCCCAAAAACTTACAGCTGAGACGACAGCCATCATGCTCCATGTTCTTAACCAAGGTTTGAGAGCGCAGGCCACAGGATTAAAACTGCAAGCTGAAACCCTGGCTCTCGAAAATAAAAAAGAAAAAGACCAGGCAAAACACGTCATAGATACCTCAGATAATCTGCAAACTGCCATGCAAAATCAGAATCCTACATTCACAATTCCGAGATTTTAAAAGATGACAGACATTAGCTTTATTTCCTCCCAAGCAAAGGAGCTTCACGAAATCTTTGTCACTTTTTTCTATTCCTTTGCCACAGTACTTCTTTTGCTTGGTGTGATCATTGAATACTTTAGGCTCCCGATGGGTGCCGGAGGAGGTTTTGGCGGCCTTGTCACAAGAACCATAATCGCTGCTATCCTACTTTCGGCATATCCAGAAATTGCAAACTCAATCGCGGACGTGGCCGATTCGATAGCATCTCGGGTTGGGGATTTAAGTTCCTTCAAACAAATCCTTAGTACGAGTGCTGGGGAAATAAAGCACATGACCTGGAGTTTGACACCCTTGAGGGACACCCTTTGGGTTATTATTGTTTATCTGGGATTTTTTGCTCTGCATTTTTCAGTATTCTTTTTTGACGCGGCAATTCTCTATTCTTGGATTTTGCTCTACGTTTTTTCTCCCATTATGATTGCCCTTTTTATTTTACCTCAGACGGCTTCAATCACCGGCGCATTATTTAGGTCTTTATTTGAAATATCAGCCTGGAAAATTGTCTGGGGGGTGTTGGGAAAACTTTTATGGACTTCGGCACTCTTAAATCTTACCCAATCAGGACACCTAAATTTTTTCACCGTTGTCACATTTCAAATTATTTTAGCATTATCGTTGGTATTAACTCCCATTGTTGTAAGATCGCTCACCAGTAAAGGAATTGCAGGACTTAGTGCAACCCTTGCTGGAACTTCTGCGGCTGCCCTTGCTACTCCGATCTTAGGTCCCGGCGGCTTGTCTGCTCTTGCAACAGCACCGTTTTCTTTTGCCGGAAAAAGTGTTGCCAAGGGGCTTACGGCCACCAAAGCCGGAATTAAAAAATCTTTTTTCCCAGATAAGGGGAAAAAACCAAATGCCCCAGGTAATAGCTCTGCAGTTCCAAAGGAGCCTGCGTATTTAAAAAAGATTCCTTTTCCGACAGAACCACCAGGATGGATGGTAAAGAAGCTTGATCGGGAACAATCAAGAACCTCTCCTGCGAGATCCCAGCAAGCCAGTCCTCAGATGAATTTTCAAATGCAACAAAAACAAGAGCAACGAACAGAGGTCAGATCCAAACTCCAAGCAAATACTTTAGTTAACACTCAAACTGCAAAACAAACGAGACCCACCTCAATCATCCCCCAACAACCCACGCCACAACCATCAAAGGTAAATCAGACACCAAAAATTGAAACCCAAAAGACTGCGCAGACTCCTCAAATAGTAAAGCCACCACCACAAAAACCCAAAAAATAAAAAGGTATTTTACTTATGAGATTCACAACCGCTTGGGCCAATGTGTCCATTCAAAACGTTACTTTAAAAACAGTCGCCATTTCACTATCCGTTTGTGTCCTGATTTTATCGGTCATCGCTGTGAAGCTTGCGCTCAAGGACCCCATCGTCATTGATCGGGCATGTTATTCAAAGACACTTCAAATCTCAAACGGCAAACATACAAAAGACGAAATTGATTCATTTCTTAAAGAGGCCCTCTCAATGAGATTTGATTCAAGTGTCACAGTTAAACCTGGGTTCTTACTTCCCCCTGAAGAAAGTGTTCGCATCAAAGAACAAACAGAACTTAGCCAGCGTCAAATGATCCAAAGGGTTATTTTTAACTCCTCGGTTGTAAAAGATAGCGTTGTCATTGTTGACGCCGACAGACTTATCTCCGTTGGGAAAGTCAGATCCGCATTCCCAATAAAAATTCAAGCGACCCTGCTCGATACAACACGAACGGAAAGTAATCCCTATGGACTCGTTCTAGGCACCCTCTCGCCTGTTTCTGAGAAGGATTCCAAATGAAAAAGAAAGTTTCAAAACAGTTTGTCGAAGTCTTAAATCTTGTAACCCTAATAATTGTCGGTCTTTTAGCGTGGCTTGTGTTGTCAAACAATGTTCACGCGAGCGAAGTTTTGACCATTTACCTTGATGATAAAATGATTGCGCCAATCAAAGTCACCCCGCGTGGAACCGTCCTTGATTTCCCGACAAAACCTGACAACGTGGCTCTGGGTCAAACCAAGTCTTTTGGCCTAGAATACATTAAAAATGATGTTGTGATTTCACCTCTTCAAATTAACGCAAGATCAAATCTTTTTGTCTATCTACTAGGCCGCCGGTACACGTTTGACCTTATTGCTTCCCCTCAAAATGGCCGCACCATCGTGATTGTAAAAGACAGACCTGAAAATCAAATGAAGGCAAACTCAGATGGAAATTAAAAACTCCGTTCTCATTGGAAAAGATCGGGGGAGTAAAAACCAATTTGGCAAAAGCTCCCTTTATCGTGATGGCCCGCCGGGCTCTAAAAAAATGGCCCTATTGTCCGTCATTCTTATTGGGGCCGCAGTCATTATTGCTGTCATAAATGGGAGTCCAAAACCTGAACCCGAATCAAGGGACCAATTTGCTCTCCCCGAGGTAACTTCTCAAAATCCAAACACGGAACTTGAACTTCCAAAACTTGAAGCCTCACAAGGCTATCAGGTCAATGTGCGAGGCTCTTATCAAAAACCTATAAAACTTCTTGGTCCAGGTCTCATCGCCCGTCCCAAGATTTCAAATATTCCACCGGGCTCCACCGTTAAAGGTATATTACTGAGCGGAGCGACAAACGGCCCAGTTAAAGCACAAACAACAGAGGCCCTTCTTAATGAAGGTGAAACGGTTTTGCCTGAAGGAATTATTGTTTTAGGTACGGGAATGTCAAATGAAGATGGCCTTGTTGTTCAATTTGAAAAAATAGTTTTTCAAGATGGAACTTTTCAAACGGTACAAGCAAAGGCTCTTGATTTTGACGACCAAATGCCAAGGCTTAAGGGATCAAAACTTGGATACTATGGTCTCCAGCTTGCAGCGTCGGTGGGACTTAATTTCGCAGCAGGCCTTGCTGATGGACTCCAAGAAAAAGACACCAATGGGCAGGTCGTCATTGAAAGGCCCACGATAAAAAATGCACTCTTAAATGGTTCAAGCAGAGCTGCTCTTGATCTGTCGCAAGAAACACTATCTTCGATGAAAAATAAACCTCCGGTCGTCCAAGTCAAATCAGGAACTAAGATTCTAATTACGTTTGACTAAAACATAAACTAGCCGCTCTTTTCCCCTCACAAAAATTGGAAAAAATATGAATACTCCAACCAATGGGGCGTCTTTTGATAGACGCCTCAAATCTACTTTCGAGAATATAAAACTCCTCCTTCAACCCGTTAAAGAATTATTTTTTGGGATCAGGCGCATGACATTGCCGTGGACCAAGTGTGGACCCACAGCATTACTATTGACCGTCCTTTTAACCTGCCATGTTGATTTTTTTATTATTAAGAAAATTAGCCTTGCATCATTTTTTGTTCATCACCCAATCGTTTATTGGATTTATTTCTTCGTAGTAAGCACGACTCCGTTTTGGGCATGGGGATGGTATCAGGTTTATCTCCGCTCACAACTTATCGGCACTCTGCGCGATGTGTTCATCAATGCCAACCTTAAAAACCGCATCGGTAAATGTCCTAATTTTATTTCAAACGAAGCCCTAGACCAACAAACTTGGAAGTTAAGACTTGGCATGAATCATCTTCCAAAAGCTGAATTTGAAAAAGCAAAACCAGTCCTCGAAACAGGGCTCCAGGTTTTTATCGACGAGATGAAAGACACTCGTGAATCGGGAATCATTGAAATTCTCTACTCCCACACGCCTATGCCAAGTCTAGTGACTCATTCCAATATCATGGCTTTTAATAATTTTAGATTCCTCATTGGGAAAACTAGAACAAATGAAGTTTTTGGAAGCTTAGAAGATACGCCTCACCTTCTCGTCGCAGGCCCCACCAAAAAAGGTAAATCGACATTTTTACGGCAACTCATCACAACCTTTTATCTCAATAACCACACCTGTCAGTTCCTACTCATAGACTTAAAAGGTGGGCTGGAGTTTTCCCTCTTTAAGAATTTGCCACGTGTCCAAGTCATTCCCCATGTTAAGCAAGCCGTAAAAGAGTTGGGTCGTGTTGAAAAGATTTTAGATGACCGCATGAAGTTGCTTGAGAGCATTAACTGTAAGGATATTGACGCTTATTTTTTAAAACTCCAAAAAGAAGGAAAAACCAATCAAAAAGAACTTGATCGCTACATTATCGTCGTTGACGAAATTGCAGAGATGTTTTTGGCAGGAGATCACGCCGAAGCCTCACAAATTCAAAAAGCCAGACAAGTTTTAAGTAAGGTAGCAAGACAAGGGCGTGCCGTGGGCGTGCATTTAGTGGCGAGCACTCAAAGGCCGGATTCTAAATCGTTAGACAGCCAAGTAAAAATGAACCTCACCGGCGTATTATGCATGCCTATGACTAACGATGCATCCAGCATTACAGTCCTTGGTAACGGACGCGCAACAGATCTCCCGCCGTACCCAGGCCGTGCAATTTGGAAAGATATTAGTTTTATGGTTGAAGTTCAAACGCCTTTGCTAACTGAAGGTGAAGCTGGGGTGCTTCTGCAAAAATACCGAATTCAGGAATCAAAGGATTCTCAAGGTGATTTGTCCCTACCAAATCCACCGGAAAATTTAAGCGCCAAGTCGACCGACTATAAGCCTCCCTTTGCTGACTGAGTTTGAGAGCAAATATGAAAAGAAAAAAGACAAGACTTAATGTAGATCGTGATCTGCAGCTGCTTTTATTTTTATGGCGCTGGAAACTTTCAACAACAGCGGCCCTTGCCGTTAAATTTTTTCCAGCACTTTTAGCTCATGGAGCCTACAAAAGATTAATGGAGCTTCAACACGCAGGATTTATTCAAGCCGTTCCAGTATACTCCCAAAGCGGGTATGCTTGGTCTCTTACAAACAAAGGGTTTCACACGATCAGGCATCTCCTCTGTGAATTAAAAGAGGTGGGGTATCGCTCAGAATTTGTAGACCATGATTTTCTGGTTTCAGCGGTTCACCTTGGTAATTGGTTCTTAAAAAAACCAGCGGGTGCAGAGTTCTTGAGCGAGCAGGAGATTAGACGCTATAGCCCGGAATTTTATCCGTATTGGACGCCCAAAGAAGAAGATCATGAAAAATATCATCGGCCTGATGGTTACTGGCTATTACCCACAGACGGAGGTAAAGTTGTTGTGGCTTTGGAGGTGGAACTCAATCGCAAGACAAACGAACGCTATGAGAAAATGGCTGAGTTCTACGGTATTGAGGAAAAAATCTACCGTGTGCTTTGGGTTGTTACCACTGAATCACAGGGACAAAGCATTCAAGACAAGATCAGCCAAGCTAACCCGCGTCGAGCCAATATTCATAACTTTGTAACACTCAAAGATTTCTTAAGCCACGGGTGGGGTGCCCCCATCCAGCTTGGCCCAGACACAGGGAAAACCATTGATAACCTTATGTGGGAACAAGATGGGAACTTCATGGGAACAACATGTATACATGTTCCCACAAAAATTTTATTGGAAGTCCGAAAAAGCCCCTCACGTCAAAGAGTTAAAGCCACAGCCTAAAAATCAAAATCCGTTACTGGCTGGCCCATTCCGCTAATTTCATAGCCACCCCACCTATTAACTCCCCATTTTACGGAGTCCTTTATGAAAATCCTCTCCCTATTACCCACTCTACTAATAACCCTTACACTAACAGCGTGTTCAACCAATAAACCCAAAGATGATAAGACTAACCATCCTAATGACAAGCTAAAGAAGGAAGACTTCTTCCCTTTACTGACTAAACCCGAAGTTAGAACAATCTGGGTCGAAGATTCCATTGAAGGAAATAAATTTATAGAAAAGCACAGAGTCTTCATTTTACAAAAATCAACATCTTGGAGCAAGTGACCACCCATAAAAATCAGCCACCCATTTCTCTCGCCATAAAAATCGGAAAACAGAAATGGAAAAACCAAACTGCTACAAAATCTACAACGATGACGCCCTCAATATTCTTTCAAAGTTTCATGCAAGTTCAATTGATTCCCTCGTCACTGACCCACCCGCCGGGATCGGTCTTCTAAATCTTGAGTGGGATGATGATAAAGGCGGGCGTGGTGAATGGGTCAAATGGATGACTCAAATTTTTGTGGAATGTCACCGAGTCCTTAAGCCCGGAGCCCATGGATTTGTATGGGCCCTCCCTCGAACCTCACATTGGTCGGCCACGGCGCTAGAAGATGCTGGATTTAGAATAAAAGATATTGTCACCCATGTCTTTGGGACTGGGTTTCCAAAAAACATGGCCGTTGATAAAGCCATTGACCGCGCCCGAAGTACCGACACCTCAGAACTTTACAAAGTCACCGAATGGATAAGACTCAGGCGAACTGAGCTAGGTCTCACAAATGCCGATCTTGATCGCGCAGCTGATGTTAGGGGTGGAGCCTGTCATTGGACAGCAAGGCCGCCAAATGGTCAGCCCGCTATTCCCACATTAGAAAGGTGGGAGAAACTTGAAAAGCTTTTAGGCCCGGCACCCGATTGGATGCAGCCACTCATCAAGCCCGCATATCAATTAGGTGAAGCATGGAAAGGACGGGATGTTGTCGGGTACTATGAAAAAGATGGTGGCGGCGTTGGAACAAAACGCTTTGAAACAAAAACCAAAGAGGTCACTGTTACAAAAAACCCGCTGGCTCAAAAATGGATCGGTTGGGGAACAGCCCTAAAACCTGCAAGTGAGCATTGGATACTGGTCCAAAAACCATTTGATCAGCACAACCTTGCAGCCAACATTCTTAAGCATGGGACCGGCGCTATCAATATTAATGCCTCCCGTACTCCAACGACCGACAATATTGCGTCACGGGTAAATCTTGATCTTAAAAAAGGTTCAATATTTTCTGAGAACAAGGAGCGGTCATCCGAGTCCGTTTACAGCCCTCATAGTCAGGGCCGTTTTCCGACAAATTTTATTCTATCCCGTTCCCACGGCGACGATTGTCCAATTCAAATACTAAACGAACAATCAGCCCAAAATCCGTCACGATTTTTCAAAGTGTTTGAAACTGAGCCGCCGTTTTTCTATTGTCCTAAACCTTCACGGTCAGAAAAAGGCGATGCGAATGTCCATCCCACCGTCAAACCCATTGGCCTTATGAAATATCTAATTCAAATGATCACCCCTGCTAGCGGCACCGTTCTTGACCCGTTCACCGGATCAGGGACCACTGGCATCGCCGCCTTAAGAGGTGGATTTAATTTTGTTGGAATTGAAAAAGACCCATCTTATTTTCAACTGATTCAAGAACGCCTGAATCAATTTCAAGATTCGGCTGCTTGAGTCTTGCTTCTTTCATTTCGGGCGTGATCCCAATAGCTTTTGATTTGTTTATCCATCTCAACCGAGTCCCATTCGTTAGGGTACCAGAGATAGTTTGGACCTATTGGCGGAGCTTCTTCTTGGTAATGAAGCAGAAAAGTAAAAACTTTATTTACAAGGTCTTTATTGAGAGTTTTCATTTCATCGTTTGTGATGCGAGAAATTTCGTTCCAAGGAATTTCACCATATGGTGTGACAACTTTCACGTCAGAAAAATCTCCCTTTTCAGACCTGACAGGTTTACCTGAGTGCAAGACTTCAAGGAAAGTGTATCTCATGCAATTGTAGGTAAGAAGTTTTGCAAGTCTCTCGACTTGGCCCATTAACTTTTTTTGAAAACTTAGGGGGTTTGTTCATTAAGGGCCTCCGTTTAATTGTCTCGAAGATTTCCAACGAATACTATTTTTTCAAAATGAATTCACTAAAAATAATTTTTAAATAGCCACCACATTTTTCTTTTCTCTCCCATGAAAGGTTTCCTATGGATTCCTCAAACGATATCCAAGAACCCTCCTCTCAAGCCGACCGCGTAGGCATAAGCCAAGACTCAATTTCATTAATCGATGGATGGCTCAAGCAACTCTCCGAAAAACAAAAAGGATTTTATCCGTCAAGAAAGCAAATTGTAGGATGGCTCATCAATCGCCATCCTACGGCCCTTTCAAAAAAAGAAGAAGATGAGTTAATCGCCAAATTCTACGATGAAGAAAAGGCCCTCAAGTTTGCTCTCAAAGATATTAGGCTTAAAAAACGTATCGGTGAAAAATCTGAACTTGCAGGGGAGATTCTCTGCCAAACTCACAAAAAAGCCACCCCCAAGGTTATGAAAAATTCGGTGGGTGCTCATGGACAACTCAAGTCCGGTTCGAATTAAACGAGTTACAACAAGAGTATTTGATTATCTCCTTTCACAAAGCCGCCCTCAGACGAAAAATGAAATTGTCAGTGCATTCCCCGGAAGACGACAGGATAAAATCCGCGCCATCAAAACTCTCCTCAACCATTCAAAAATTGAGAGTGTGGGCACCGGCGTAAAAGGAGATCCCTATAAATATAAATTGACGTCGACAGTCCCATGCCAGGTTGTCTCCCAAGCGGATTATGTCTTTCAGGGCGAGGTCGTTATATTATGAATGCCTCTGAAGTCCTGAAGACTTTAATGAACGCCGGAGTTCTTGTTGAACCAGACAACCAAAATTTGAAGGTTACGGCATCAGGACAACTATCCGTTGACCAAATCAAATTAATAAAAGAAAACAAAGAACTGTTGCTTACATTTTTTAGAAAGGATAGCTCCACAATAACGGCCTCCCAAGAAGTTGTTTCAGATGGGAGAGTCTCACCAGAGCCCCAATGTAAAAGCCAATATTACTTTGAAGAACGGCAACAAAACGGAGAAATACTTAGATTAACAAAAGAGGAATTTGAACAGCTATCTGACTTTTTTAAAATTCTAATCAAAATGAGTCGAGATCAAATTAGGTTCTAAGCCACATTGTATTTTTACTGAACTGGAATTAACTTTTGAGCATTTGTTATGTCTTCTAAGGCTTTTTTGCAGAATCCGAAAGATACTAAGTGATTCGGTGCCCAATTTTTGATGGTAGCTTCACTTTTCCCTTCATGGTGCTCCTTCAGCGATTCCAAAGCTTCGCGGCCCACTTGGGGGAACCACACTGATGTGATAACTTGGGCAGTTTTTCGGATAGCTCCATCGTGATCTTGTAAGCCTGCTGCGACAAACTCCTTAACGGTATTCATTTCTCGGTTCCACCTAAGAAAGTTATGGAATTTTTCAACGACAGCGTCTCCTGTTCCATTTTTTAACAACCTGTCACGCAGTTGGTGAAAAACAATTCCGGTCAAATTTGCATTTAAGCCTTCATTAGTCTTTAGAAGAAAAAGGCCGCAGAAAATTCGCTCTTCGGTAGTCCTTGAAGGATCTAAAAGATATGTTCTCATTTTAGCTTTTACTTCAGTGATATTTTTAGATTCTATAAAAAGGTGGGCGAATAATTCCAAAGTTTCGGTAGAGAATAAATGTTCTTTAATTTCGAGATTAAGCAAAGCTTTGTACTTATAAAGTTTCATTATATTTTCAATGAGATCCCATCCCGTTAAGCGTCTTTTAATTACAGAATTAATTCTCTCAAAGAAATTTGAATTCTCCAATAGATGCGAAATATCTTCGATATATTCCTGGCGCTTAGCTGTGTTTTCTATCAATTCCAAAGGCTTAAAAAACAAAAGAGAGCTGAGGCGATCATTTGTTTCAACGTGTATGTCGGCCCATAGTGAGAGAGCTGTACTTTCCTTCCAGGGGGGAGTCTCATAGATAAATGCCTTATTTTTCCTAACTGAGCTTAGGGCTGTCGAAAGAGATAAGTCACCTGTTACCAAAGGTGATAAATTTGACTCTGCAATCATTGCCTCCATGACTTCACTGGGCAGGGACTTGTATTTAATGACTTGTAAATTCGGAGGGATTTCTATGGAATCGAGATTGGAGTCTGAGAAATCCTTGATAATAACATTATAACGACGACCCCCGTTCCTTTTTGCCAACTTCGACATCGCGTCCAAATACAGTTGGATGCTAATGGCATATTTGGAATACCCGAAGGCAACCGAGTTTGTAGAAAAATCAACAGCCTGGTGGCCATTCGTAGTGAGCCATTCATTGACAATGTTTTGCCGATTTGGATTAGATTCAAGTAAGCCCTTTGTAATATAAAATCCCGCACTTGAAGGACCAGTATAAAAAATTGAAGGGCCATGACGAATATAGGTGGAGCCGTCATGTTCGTAAAAACTCATTGAAACCTTACTTTTTGCCTCAAGGACGGATCGTTGAGGATGATTATTGCCTGATAATTGGACTGACAGGTCAGCTTCTGGAATGGCGGGAGCGTCGAGTTCTTCATTACCATCTCTGTCAACCAGCGTAACAAATCTATCTTTCTCGTTTAGAAATATGAAATTAATCCCACCTACGGTTTGGACTTGATCTCTCAGACTTGGATTAAGTCCTGGAACCATTGTCTTTACGATTTCTGCTGACGACATGACACTACGAGTTTCATTGTAATCTGTTGTCACTAAAAAATTAACCACAGTATCAGGGTGTCTCTTCTTGATTTCTTTAGCTGCAAAAATATTCGCTGCAACATCTCCGAATCCCCCTGTTTGGTCGCCAGAACCTGTCATTGGAATGCCACTTATAATATTAATGACGTGAGGAGCTTGAATGTCTTCAAGGTAGATTTTTTCTTGAGTCCACCCTCTGGAGGATAGAAGAAATATAATGAGATTTAGAAGAATGAGCTTCATGGTGCAACACCCTTGCCTAATTCTTTCAAAATAATTTCACATGGAATGATTCCGTTGAAGCTTGACCGGTAAGTTCCTTTTTCCATCTTTTTTGATAAAGATTTTAAAATCTCGATTGATGAAAGAAATTGTTTCTCATCTTTTAGGGTGTTCATCTGAAACCCATGATAAAGAGATTCCGCAAAATGAAAACCTTCCCCATAAATTAACGACGCTTCCTCAATCGAAATATTATCTTTATCTCGCAAAGGTGCTGCCAATTCTTCATGCCGCTGTCTAAACCGTTCGTCAAAATGGTGAACGAGTATCCAATCTGAAAATAGAACTACGGAATCCCCTCTGGACACGGGTTGAAAAGTTTCTACAATTTTATGAAGATGAGTAAGGCCCGGTCCACGGTCTGATCCAAACCATGTCTCGTGCCAAAGGTTACTCAAATCTAAGACTGAGAGCTTGTGTCCCGTTTTTTCCACTTCTTTAGCCAAGGCTTCAACGTCCTCAATTTTTCCTAAATCGACTTTAAAGATTTTAATATGATGCCCTATAGCCAATTTGTGAAGGCGCTCAAATTGTTCGTCATCATAATGGTAATTTGCATCTTTAAGGCCATAGTCTTTAACGGTTTGAGAAGGAGGTTCCCGTATCATGCTTGAGGTATGGGCGGCCCTGATTAATCTTGTCCAAGATTCAAAAACGTGAGGATCATTCATTTGAGTTCTTATATCCCCGGCAATTCCTTTTTCCTGGCAACGCTTCATCCAATCTTCATGACTTGCTGAAAATTTTAACCAAAGGAAATCTTTTCGATTATGTGAAATTTCAATGAGTGTAGCATTGAGAGCATCAAACGAAAGCTGCCCATTATTGTAATCGAAAAGAAAAAGATCGGTAATCCCATCTGCGATTGATGCCCCAATAAATCCCCTCTCAGCTCCCACAACCACATAGACGCCTTCCGGGGCAAGAGCCAAGATTGGTTTTGCATTAGAGGGTGTTTCCTCATTTGGAATGATCCAA
>Ga0207149_1063_pt2 | contig 14429 bp, 13 predicted proteins | sample Alteio_BWMinHeat_31_FD_153563 | JGI IMG/M metagenome (GOLD analysis project Ga0207149, IMG submission 153563) | Enriched cells from forest soil in Barre Woods Harvard Forest LTER site, Petersham, Massachusetts, United States -... | ecosystem: Environmental > Terrestrial > Soil > Temperate forest >... | reverse complement strand
ATTCGGAAGGCTTGATCCGGCGCGGCAGCGTGTTGACAATTAGTCGGCAGCCGCTCGCCCTGCAGGGCTCGGCAAGGTACGCGCACTGGACCTCAACGGCTTGATGTAATTATGGTTGACCTTTACTTCTGGGGCGGACCCCTTGCTGCGAAGCGATTGGCGAGCATATGTGAGACATTTAATTTGGGTTTAGCAATTCATAGCGATCGCGAACTGGGAATCGGGACAGCAGCGGGATTGCATTTTTTTGCAAGCACGCCCACCGTTTCTCACCCTTATGATTCGCACTACCACCATCAAGTAGAGGATGTGATTACGGAACCATTCCAGTATAAGAATGGTTGCATGTCTTTACCAACCAAGCCCGGGCTGGGTGTTGAACTCGATCGCAAACAATTGCAGCGCTGCGCGGATAGGTACCGAAAAGAAGGTGATGCGGTTGAGTTCTTTGATCCCTTTCGTCCAGGCTGGACACCTCACCTGCCATTATGGTAACAGGGCCTGGACATCTGCGTGGCCCAGTGGGCAACACCTTGTGAAACGAGTATGTGAGTTGCAGAGACTTCCAGTGAAAAATAATCACCACCAACTTGTCCTGCAATAGGAAGTACTTATGCGCGTCGGTGTGGGCTATCTTATTCAGGAAACAAACAGCTTCTCGCCGGTTAAGACAAGGTTGGAAGACTTCAGCCTCATTTTCGGCCGGGATGTTATCACGCAGTGGAAAGGCACCAAGACCGAGATTGCCGGTTTCTGCGACGTTCTCACTGAGGCTCATCATGAGGTTGTGCCGCTCTTCGCGGGTTGGGCGATCACCGCCGGCCCTATCTTCGAGGCTGAATTTGAGCAAATGAAATCCGTGATTCTCAATCGAATTAATAACGCCGGCAAGCTGGATGGCATGCTACTGGCGCTACACGGTGCTATGTGCGCGGAGAGGACAGACGATTGTGAAGGGACTCTGTTGCGACTGATACGCGAAGTACGCGGTCGGGATTTGCCCATTCTGCTTACTCTTGACCTTCATGCAAATATAACCCAACAACTGATCACCGAAACCGACGCTGTTATCGGGTACAGAACTTATCCTCATATTGACACGTATGAAATAGGCCGGGAATGCGCTCACCTGCTCCTACGGATTCTCCGCAAGGAGGTTCGGCCGGTCACCGTCATGCAAAAAATCCCGTTGATCGTGCCCGCCGAGAACATGCAGACTACGCATGGCCCTATGGCGGAAATATTCTCCACTGGTGAAGAATTTCGAACGAAACACCGGGAGATCCTCTGCGTTTCAGTATTCGGCGTTCAGCCGTGGCTTGACATTGAAGAAATGGGCGCCGGAATTGTGGTCGTTGCAGACCAGGGAGCCTCGGTCGCGCGGAATTGCGCAACCGAGGTGGCGCAGAAGTTTTGGGATTTGAGGCATGTTTTCGAAGTGGAGCTTGTGTCTCCACATAAAGCAATCGAACTTGCTCTGGCCACGCCTGGCAAACCGATTATTCTCTCCGAATCCTCCGACAGCCCAACGGCCGGTTCGCCGGGAGATAGCGCGGCACTCCTTCAGGCTTTGATTCAGCACGCCCCTGGCGTCCCGGCAGCCGCGTGGGTGCGCGATCAAGCTGCGGTGGCTCAGGCTTGGGAGCGTATGCCGGGTGCCCGCCTGGAGACATTAGTCGGAGGGACCCTCGACCGGAAATTCCGCAGTCCAGTGCCTGTCACAGCAGTGATTCGCTCCCTCACAGACGGGCGTTTTACTTTCAGGGGCGCTTGGAATAAAGGCATGCAAATAGGAATGGGGAGGACAGCGGTTGTCGATGTCGGACAAATCTCTTTAATTTTGTCCGAAGCTGCTGTAAGCATGATCGACCCGGAAGTATACCGCAGTCAGGGAATTGAACCGCGCGACAAAAAGATCGTGGTGGTGAAATCCGCCAATGGATTCCGCTCCCAATATGAGCCATTCGCCGCCAAAATTATCATGGTAGATACGCCCGGGATCTGTTCACCCAATCTTCGGTCGCTGCCGTATCGGCGCATCTCGCGCCCCATTTATCCACTAGATCCCATTGAATTCAAGCTTCAGAAAGGACGCGTGCAACCGTGAAGAAACTCAGCACGATTGTTCCTCCTTTTGTAATCTCGGTTATCTGCGAACCAACTCCCGCTGGCGTAGCCTCTGCAATTGAAAACTCATCCAAAAATGGGGCGAGCATCATTGAGTTGAATATTGCACAGATTTTCGCGCGTGATTTGGGAAAGATCGAGCGCTTGATCGCTCAATCGGATACACCGATTTACACAGCATGTCGTCGCAGGAACTTTATGCCATTGTATGGATATGAAGTATCAGAGCTCCAGCTCCTCGATGATGAGGACAGAATTGGACGCCAGCTTCAACTGCTCGATCATTCTGTGGCGATCGATATGGAGTTTGACACCTTTGCGGGTGGCGATGCGCACGTGTTGTCCGGCCTTCCTGCCGCTACAAGAGAATGCAGTCAGTCGGAGTCCTCACTACGTCGGCAGAGTGATGTGATTGATGAAGTTCACTCGAAAGATTTGGACGTAGTACTTTCATGTCATACCGCGTTGCCGCTGACTGAATCTGAAACGCTTCACCTAGCTATGTCCATGCAGGAACGCGGAGCTGATGTCATCAAGATCGTAAATAGTCATACTGACGCCGACTATTGCCCCGAAATTTGGAAGACCATCCTAACCTTGCGATCACATCTCCGCTGTCCTTTCGTACTCCTTTCGATGGGTCCAGGGTCAATCCTTATCCGCCGTATGGCTTGCCATCTGGGTTGCAGCTACACCTTTGCACGCCCGGCCGGTGTCCGATACTTCTATCCCGAGCACGAAACGATCGCTGACTTGGAGAAGCTGTTCTCTTGCTTCCCACCCTATCTCAGTTTTGGACCAGCTTCTGTCAAGAAAACTCAGGGAAGATCGAGTAAAGTCTAATCGAGTGGTAAGCACTTAAAGCATCAACCTTAGGGTTTGTTAAAAACAAAAAGGAAAAGATCTCGTCGAATAGGCGATGAGATTGAATCTGCTGAGAATTACTTAACTGAATACAGGGCCGCTGTATCCGAATCACATTTCAAAAGCCGGGCGGATTGCCGACCAACGATGTAGCCCAGTGGCCATCGCCAATTACTGCTTTCGACGCAGGATAGAGGGTCACTCTCAAAGTATTACGTTGGCGAGGAGGACGGATGGGAGTTTTGACTAATAGGGTAGCCATTGTCACCGGAGGGGCAAGAGGGATCGGGGAGAGTGTCGTGTGTGAGTTCGCAAAGGAGGGGGCACGAGTGGCGGTCGTCGATATTGACATTGAGGGCGCGAGGCGGGTTGGCGCGCAGGTCGATGCCGACGACACTCTGGTCCTGCCTATTTGGGCGGATATTTCGGATGAAGCCTCAGTGGAGCAAATGGTGGAAGCCTCAGTTCGGCACTTTGGTCAGATCGACATCCTCGTGAACAACGCGGGAATATATCCCCGTTATATCTGGCATGAAATGACGGTCGGACAATGGGACAACATCCAGGCTGTGAACCTCAAGAGTTGTTTCCTCTGCTCTCGTGCCGTGTTCCCGCATTTCAAAAGAAGAGAAGCAGGTAAGATTATCAACTTGTCGTCGGGAACCTTCTCGTTAGGAAAACCTCGGGACCTTGTACACTACATAGCCTCCAAAGGTGGGGTTGTCGGTTTCACTCGAGCCCTTGCACACGAAGTGGGAGAATTCAACATCCAGGTAAACGCGATTGCCCCGGGCGCTGTGGAGACGGAAGAAGAAAGGAAAGTGGCAGACCCTCAGATGGTGGCCTCGATTGTAGCGCAGCAATGCTTGAAGGGGCGAGTATTAGCCAAACATATCGCAAGGGCCGCAGTGTTCCTGGCTTCCGAGGACGCCGATATGATTACCGGCCAGACTATAAATGTGGATGGCGGCTGGGCGATGCAATAGGCGAAAGCCCCGCATCTGCGCGAAAATGCACGCTGGGGTGGTGTTCGAGGAATCGTTAGAGGTTGAGCGGCAGTTCGGTCCATTTTACGCCACTTTTTCCTCGAGCGAGTCTTGATTTCCACCCAGAGCTGCTTTCAACATCCACAGATCCCGGTAGCCCATGATCTTTCGGAAGCTCTGCTCGGTCATGAGCAGGGCGGAAGCTGCCCAACAGAGTACCCTCTGACCGTTTTGCCAGATCCACGGTAGCATGCGGCTGAAGACCAACGACGAAGAGGTGGCCTGCTGCCAATACAAGCGAATAGAGAATCGGAAAAATGAACGCGCAGTCACGGGCGCGATTCTGTCTGCTTCTTTAGTTCCGCACGGAACACCTGCTCTCTTTCGGCGACATAACTCTTGTAACCCTCTTGATCGATAAACGGGTTGGGCCTACCCTGTTTCATACGGGCGAACTTGGCCTCCATTCCGTAGTACTCCCCGTGGGCGCCCAGAAACACGTCGCAAGGTAAGGACTTTAAGGTGCGAAACATGCGCTCGTAGTCCCGCGCAATCTGCGGGTAGAGCGTATTGTCCACCAGCTTGTAACCAGGATTTACGTTGGGACTGCCCACCACCACCACGTTGTAAGGCTTGCCGCCCTCCGTCGCCCTCATGGTCCAAGTGGTGCAGCCCTTGGTGTGACCCGGTGTGAGGTGCGCGACCAACACCACGTCTCCGAGCTTTACTTCGTCGCCATCATGCAACACACGATCCACTTTTGTAGGCTTGTAAAACGAATCCGGGGATTCGCCGTATTGGAAATTACCCTTGCCGCCGGCTTCGATCTCAGGCACATCGGCATCCATCACCATATACTCGGCCCCAGTCAGTTCCTTGACCAGCGCGCTACCCGCGCAATGGTCCCAATGCGCATGGCTGATCAGGAGAATTTTGACGTCGCTGAACCGGAACCCCAACATCTCGATGCTCTCCCGGATGTGTGGGACGGAACTCTCGACACTGCTGTTGATGAGGATGTGGCCCCGGGAAGTCGTGATCAGATAAGAGGCGAGTTCTTTGCTCCCGACGTAGTAGAGATTACCGATTACGCGATGCGGCGGAAATGGGTGGGTCCAATCGGGGTTGGCTTGCGCGAGCAGGTTGCCGGCGAAAGCCAGCGTGACGACTAACAAACGAAAGAGCATATTCAAGAGTATACCACTTCTGTTCCACTTTTGAATGGCCACTCCGCGTCGAGGTGACGTAACTTAGTTTGTGTAAAAAGGAAGAGGGTGTTGGTTTTGTTGTGCGAGCAACAAAATCTCCCAAGGAAAAGGAGCCTACACCCTATGCACGGACCACATCGTGGCACGGAACAGTTTCAAGCGTTTGTAGCGGATTTACGCGAAAGTTTTTGGGGCGATCTGCAGGGGAAGACGCGGCGGTTGCTGGAGGAGTTATTGAAGAAGGATTCCGAGCAACAGCGCGAAGAATATCTGGGACTGAAATGGTACGAGCGATGCGAGGAGAGCACGGAGCGGCGGGATTACCGCAACGGGTTCTACGCGCGCGATTACGTGACGCCGGTGGGGACGATCCGGGTGCAGGTGAGCCGGGCGCGGAAGCGAGCGTTTCTGCCGCGCGGGATCAAGGCGCTGGAGCGGCGAAGCCCGGAAGTGGCGGAGTTGCTGCGGCAGGCCTTTCTGCGCGGGATCTCCACCCGGGCGGTGGGCCGGGTGGTGGCGACCCTGACGGGAGAACGGGTGAGTGCGCAGACGGTCTCGCGCCTGACGCGGGTGCTCGACGAAGCGGTGCGATCGTTTCACCAGGCACCCCTGGACGACGATTGGGCTTATCTGATTCTGGACGGAGTGTGGATGAAGGTGCGGCGCGCCTGGGGGCCGCAGCGCGTCCCGCTGTTGGTGGCCTACGGGATTCGGCCCAACGGGGAGCGTCGCCTGCTGGCCTTCATGCGCGCCAAGGGGGAGAGCCAAGCGGCCTGGGAAGGTTTCTTGCTCTCGCTTCAACAGCGCGGGCTAGTCGGCCGGCATCTGTTGTTGGCCATCACGGATGGATGCGCGGGGCTGGCGGCCGCTCTGCAAGTGGTCTATGCGGGAGCGGAGCATCAACGCTGCTGGGTGCATAAAATGCGCAACGTCTTAGAGGCGGTCCGCCGTCGCGACCACGACGAAGTGAAGGCTGGGCTGCAGAAAATTTATGGAGCGAGTAGCTTGGCGGCGGCGCGGAAAGCCTTTGCCCATTGGAAGTGGCGCTGGCAGAGCGTTTACACCGGCCCGGTGCGCCGGCTGGAACGCGACCTGCCGGAGCTGCTCCAATTCTTCCAGCTTCCCCAGCACCTTTGGAAGAAGTTGCGAACCACCAATGCCATCGAACGCTGCTTCGTCGAAGTGCGACGACGGACCCGGCCCATGGTCGTCTTCGTCAATGTGCAAAGCGTGGACCGAATCATCTATGCCATCTTTCAGCGTTTCAATGACGAATGGAAAACCCGCACCCTCCGGCTTTTTACACAAGCAGCTTGACGTCACCTCGTCTAGCTGGCCAGGACCGTGAGCTCGCATCCGGTCCCAGCAGAAAAGAGCATAGATTGAGTGTTGAATGATTTTACTCCACGCGCCATCTCCAGAGAATAACTGTTCTGTGGCCAAGCGAGAAGGAAGTTAGTTGTAACATCCAGCCCCATTGCTCCTCCGCTGAAACCCTGGTCCTTTCCTCGCCTCGTAAAGCGGACTGCATGACCCCGATGAAGTTTTTGCGCAGCACAGTATTGTCCGCTGTCCCTTGATGGCTCAAAGGTGGGAGAAGAGAGATTGCCGAAACAGAATGCTTCGGAAGGTTTCAAATATAGGTAAACATTTGTCCCGTGAGCTGCGCCAACGCAACGGACCTCAACCGAAAAGGTTTTGGACCCCTTTGGACACCCGCGGGGCCGGTAAGTGAAAGCCGGCGAGGGGAATTGGACCCCCGACCTACGGTCCAACGCACCGTTGCTCAATCATCATTTCCGACATACTCACGCCCACTAGAATCAGTAAGCTGGAGCCGGCGGAGGGAATCGAACCCACGACCTACGGTTTACGAAACCGTTGCTCAACGCATAAGCAGGATCAAGTATTGTACCCTTCTATTCCGCTCGACCCAGCGTGTGATGGGCGACTAGTCCCATATCGAAAGCAGGATCTCTGATCGTTAAGGTGGATTGGGTGCCTGGTCGATCTTTCTCTCTCCCCGGCGTTGGGGCTTTGCTAGACTTTGACACAATCTGAGTTTCACGGGTAACACGGGTTAAATCCCATCGGGGACGGCAACATTTTGATCCGGTCACACGTGGCGGCATTCTTCCGCCTCGACACCTCTGGTTGCCCGAGAAGATTGTGCGGCGGCTGAGTGATTCCGCACAGCCAAACCGCGTGCTTGAAACCAAAAGCTAATTGAAGGTATTCACAATATGGCCAGTTTGACTCACAAACATACTGCAGTGTGCGAGCCCGTTGTACGTAAATTGTACGGAAGTGGAACGTTTCCTGCTGTTGTAGCGTTTGTAGCAACAAGTAGATTCAATAAGTTACAGGCTGGAAAGACAAGACGGAGGTTCGACTCCCCCCGCCTCCACCATATAACTGCTCTATTTGCATTTACTTACGTGGAGCAGTTTCCGATTGTACGGGAATTGTACGGTTCAAGAGGGGAAGCGGAAAGCCCAGCGGATTGGCCGCCGGCGGCATGAAATTCTGGTTGGTAAACAACGAATTGGGGAATAGCGGGTCGAATCGCTGCTGGTTGGGAAGATACGCCATGGAAGGAATCGCGTTTAGCACGCCTTGAAATATGGACGCCGCGTTCAAAGCGCCAGTGGGGTTGGTGAGCACAGAAGCTCGCGTCGGAACGCCGCCGCCCGCCAGCAATTGGGAGGACTCCGCGCCGTCGGCCGTGTTTGAGTCAAAAGCCACGGCCAGCAAGGGGTGGTCATAGAATAGGCCCACACCGGCGCGAATCACCCTGGTGCCTTGGCCTGTAGGATCCCACGCCAGCGCCACGCGCGGCGCCCAATTATTCGTGTCGCGGGGGATGCCTTGAAGCACACCGAATGCCTTTTCGGCCCCCACGTTCAAAGAAGTACCAGGCGTGAAGACCGGTGTAAGTTCCACGTCGTATCGGACGCCGTAGTTCAGCCTGACGCGCGGATGAATCTTCCAACTGTCCTGGACGAAGAATGCGATGGCGGTGTTGTCAAATGGTTTATTGGAATTCCCTATCCCTTGGATGAAAACCTCAGGCAGACCCATCCCATAGGATTGCACCGCGGTCACACCAGGCAGCGGCACACCGGCAAATGAACTGGGGAGGCCCAGGTCGCTCGGTGACAAGCTACCGAAGTTATAGACACTGCCAAAGTTCAGTTCAAAGATCTGCCGTTTTTCCGACCGAACCTGAATGAGGTTCACGTCCGGGCCGAACTTGATATTGTGGTGGCCCTTGAGTGCGGGGCACATGGCGGAATCCAGCTTCGTCCAATCCACGGAAGCTCCCGAGGCCGTCGGTGTAAACGAGAGAACCAGGTGCTACGTTCTTTCGCAGGAACGCAATGAGGGTTCCGCCTCGGAAATCCGGGATGACCGCCATGCGAGCGCGTCCGGTCGCGTGGCCGCGCTTCTCCACCGCTACCACGATGAGGCCGGCCTTCCGGCCCCGCAGTTGTCGGCTTCCCCGCAAACCCGCTTGGATACCTCCAATCCAGGCATCGTCCAATTCCACTTCCCCGCGCAGGGGCTCGCGGGCCGAGTTCACCATGGCTTGCCGCAACTTATGCAGTATCATCCACGCTGTCTCGTAACGTCGCAGACCCAGTTGGCGCTGCAAGAGAAGCGCCGAGACGCCGCGTTTATCCGTGGTCATGAGGTAGGCCGTCCAGAACCAAACTGTCAGCGGCGTTTTCGTGTTATGCAGAATCGTTCCTGCCGTAAAGGACACTTGGTACCGACAACCCGTGCATTGCCAGCGCTGCGTTTTCACGATGGGGTAACAACTCCTGTTCCCGCACCGAGGGCAGATGAAGCCGTCCGGCCAGCGGCACTCAGCCAGATACTTCTGGCAAGCTTCTTCGGTAGCGAACATCGACTGGAACTCACGCAAGGTTTTCGGAAACGCTGGGCGCGGCATGCCCATATACTACTAATTGGGGCTTGCTGAAACAACCGGATAAGCATGAGGCGACTACTCGTTACTGATGCCCGGTCGCTTTTGTGGGCCGGCTCTTTGAAGATTAGCTACCATCGAATGGAGCGAGTATCGGATCCTAACTAGGGCAATAATTTACTTGACTCATCCACCAAAGAGGCGGATAGTCAAGGCGGGGGTGCGTGAATGACCCCCGAAAACTATTTAGCCCGTCGGTTAATAAGCCTGTGGGATATTATGAGGCCCGTTAATCCAGCACTGTTCTTGTCGCTAGGGCAATTGCTAGAGGTTTCTTCTTTCAGACTTCGCTCCCCCTTCAAAGATCATCAAGTTATACCTGGCCATGAATTAATTGAAGCAGATTTCAGAGCCGCACACGACAAGACATTGGCCGAGTGGGAAATCGAGTGCGAGGATCTTGAATTAACAGCATCACTTGCCACCGTTCGGAGATTACGGAAGTTTCTCATTGAGCCTACTTCCACATATACGGAATACGGCCACTTAGCGCAAGAGTTTCACGGTCGCTTAGTGGATGAAATGAAGTACCGATTTTGTTGGGCGCTTAGTATAAAGGAAGCTGAGACTTACCAATATTGGTACAAAGGATGGGAACTGATCATTGCTCGGTTTGGGGACTCTACAAGGGATGTTGAAGAGATGAATAAGTGTTTTTCCCTTTCTCGCTATACCGCCTCCATGTTCCATGCACTGCATGTGGCGGAATGGGGGGCAATTGAACTGGGAAACTATATCGGTGTGACCGATCCAAAGAAGGGATGGGGGCCTACCGAAAAGAAACTGAAAGAATTGATTAAGGCAGGCCACTCGCAATTGCCGTCGAATCTTTCCGGAAAATTTGAATTCCTAGAACAAATTGGCCGAGAAATAGATAGTATGGTTCTTGCATGGCGTCACAAGGTAGATCATGCTGTAAATCATTTGGCGATTGTTCCAAACACTGAATTTACACCTGAAATCGCGGAGCACATTATTAGCTCCGTAAGAGTATTTATGAATCGCCTCGTCGAGGACATTCCATGAACAGTCCAGAGTTTGAAAAGTTCGATACTGTGGTACGAAAGGTTCTCTCTGTTTCGCACAAGGAATTGAAAAAACGTGAGAAAAAATACCAGCGCCAACGCGCAAAGCTCAAGAAGAAAAAAGCGGGTTAGGACTTTGCCCGCTTTCCTCTGGCTTGGCGTTTGGATTCCTTCTCAGTTAGCGCACGTTTCCGGGATTGGAGTTTTGCCAGTGAGTTTATTCCAAGTGAGGTGCCTACCGATGACGTGCGATACGGCCAAATCGAAGCGCCCGCCGTCATCCAAATCTTCACGAGTGTTGAAGCGGAATGCTTGCTCATCGAGGTAACGGAAAAGATGGAACGGTTCGACACTGACATAGGTTCCTTTGATGGTTCGCTTCAAGAGGCTCCAGTAGTTTTCGAGTCCGTTGGTGTGGACGTTCTCCACCGCGTAGGCTTTCGCATGGTCAATGACGTTATGAACGTACTCAGCATTCAATCCGGTGTAGGCAACCCACGCATCGGTGAAAACTTCCGAGCCAGGCGCAACATTCGCGAGAACCTTACCGCGAAGAGTTTGGCGGGTCACATCGGGAATAACCGAAGTGCGAACTTTCCCGCGCCGTTTCAGGATTCCAAGAACTGCAACTTTATCCCGCCCGCCAGTACCCATGATTTTTGCTTTCCGTTTGCTGATATGCATATTGCGGGAGAGTCCGCCGATGAAGGTTTCGTCAACCTCAACTTCTCCGCCCAACTTTCCGCCGTCCTCATCCTGCAAGGCGAGCCGGACGCGGTGCATCATAAACCAAGCGGTTTTTTGAGTGACGCCCAGATCGCGCCCAACCTCATAAGAACTGATTCCGTTTTTACAGTTGGTCATCATCCAAACGGCGACAAGCCATTTATCCAAACCAATCGCGGAGTCCTCAAAGATGGTTCCAACCTTGACGGAGAATTGCCGCTTGGGGTGATGAGTGGAGCATTGCCACACTCTGCGGGAAGGATTGAAGGTTACTTTATCCGAATGGCAAGTTGGGCAAGTCACGCCTTTGGGCCATCGCTTCGCCGCAAGATATTTGACGCAGTTCTCAGGATTCGAGAAGTAAATCACAGCCGCTTGAAGGGTCTTTGGTTCGCTCATGGTTTGTGTCCTCACAACCAAAAGTATAGCAAAAACCTATGGATGAGTCAAGTAAATTATTGCCCTAACTAGGTCCTCAAACTGCCGGTCATCAGTTCGCGTTGTTCGCCGGTCTTCATCATTTCGTCCCAGGTCACTTTGCAGCCCTGATAAGCGGCCGTGCGGCCCAGGATGGTAGTCAGAAGGGCGATGGCCCGGGTGCACCCAACACCGCCAAACTGTTCGTGCCGCTTTTTCTACAACCAAACCGCAAGACTCTGGAATCGGCCTGTTGCCCGGCTGTCAGATTGCAGAAGCTCACGGTGGCACGCCTATTCTCGAAAACCGCAAAACCAAACCCGGCTGCCTGGCAAGATTGCGGCTGCCTCTCTCATAATTGTGAATGGCAAAAATGCAATGCCGGCATCTGAAATAAAATTGCCCATTCCTTGGAGACATGTATGATCACATCTGCGGGTCGGAGGAGAGAAGGATGAAATCAATTACGCGACGAGAGGCGATAACGCGTGCGGGTCAAATGGGAACTGCTTTGGCAATTGGTATACCGGCGGAAAATGCCGCGCAGAATGCAAAGCCTGAAACACAACATTCAGCCACGCGCAAACTGAAGATCGTTGTCGCCGGCGGCCATCCCGGAGATCCGGAATACGGTTGTGGCGGTACGATAGCCCGCTATACTGACTTGGGTCATGAGGTTGTTTTACTTTATTTGAATAATGGACAGTGGCCCAAGGTAAAAGGCGGAGCGCCCGCCAGCACCCGCCTGGCTGAGGCCGCCAAGGCGTGTGAGATTTTAAAGGCGCGTCCCGCATACGCCGGACAACTGAATGGCAATGCTGTGCTCGATGCCGCGCACTTCGACGAATACCTGAAAATCCTGCAGGCCGAACGGCCTGACGTAGTCATCACGCAGTGGCCCATCGATCAGCATCGCGATCATCGCGCCATTTGCGCGCTTTCTTTTGACGCCTGGCTGCACATGGGAAAAAAGTTTGCGCTCTACTATTACGAAGTATCGAATGGGGAAGACACGCTTCAATTCTCTCCCACTCACTATGTCGATATTACCCAGACTGAGCCCCGCAAACGCGCCGCCTGCTACGCCCACGCCTCACAAACACCTGACAGGAATTATGCGTTACAGGATCAGGTCGCAGCTTTTCGAGGGATTGAGTGCGGCTTCAAACGCGCAGAAGCGTTTGTTCTCCAGATACAAAGCCCATATAAGGGGTTGCCGCCCGCGCTCTGACGGCGGAGCCAATACTCTGCTAGCTGATTTCCACGATACCTTTGCCTTCCACTATTCGGATATATAGATTGGTTTTCAAATTGGTTAGCCTTTCAACACGCTTACTTGGCGCAGGCCAATGGATTTCGAGTTCATCGATCTGACCCGCGGCGCCAATACCAAGAACCTCCCGCAGGTCGTGTGAGGATAGATAGCTCCCGCCGTTGTTCTTCAGCCGCTGTCGTGATTTCCCTTCCGCCTTCCAGACGATACGAGCGCCGATAGCGTCACGATTACAAGTCACGCCCTCGAGCTTCAGGCCGAGCCAGTTATTGCCTTTTGCCGCGTTGTTCTTCAGCAGCACGGGAGGCCCGCCGTTGGTTCCAATAATCACATCCAGCGCGCCGTCATTATCGTAGTCGCCCACGGCGAGCCCGCGCGCCGGATAGAATTTTTCAAATGCCGACCCGCCCTCCTCACTAACGTTCTTGAGCTTTCCGTCCGCGCCCTGATGAAAAAGCAACAAAGGTTCTTTGTAGCGCACCTGCCTTGAATAGCGGTCAATCATATCGTCCGGATGACCGTTCGCCAGGATCAGATCGAGGGCGCCATCGTTGTCGTAATCGAAAAACTTGAGACCCCAACCGCTCAAGAGCCTGGTTGACTGAGCCACTCCGTGCTCGTGAGCAACATCGGTAAACGTTTCGTCTTTATTGTTGTGGTAGAGCGAGAACATTTCCTGATCGACGTTGGCCACAAATAGATCCTGCCAACCATCACTCTCCAAATCGCCGGCATCAACGCCCATTCCGGAACGAGCTTGACCGTTGTCGCTGAAACCCACCTCGGCCTGCAACGCTATTTCTTCCCAGCGATACTTTCCCGTAGTATCCGGACCGCGATTGACGAACAGAAAATTTTGAACTGTATCGTTGGCGACGAACAAGTCCATCCGCCCATCGTTATTGATATCGGTGGCCACCACGCCCAATCCTTTGCCTATGGCGCGAGCAATTTCCGTGCCCTTGCCGACTTCCGTAAACGTCCCGTCTCCGTTGTTGTGGTAGAGAAAACTCGGCGTTCCGCGAAAAACTCTGGGGATGCAATAGTAGTGGCTTCCGAGCTGGTTGTCACCACAGGCAAGTTTCTGTTTCGCGCCGTAGTCAACGAAACTGCAGACAAACAGATCGAGGCGGCCGTCATTGTCGTAATCGAACCACACAGCGCTGGTTGTCCAGCCGGGCGTGGCGAGGCCGGCCTGCCTGGTTACGTCGGTGAAAGTGCCATCATGATTATTCTTGTAGAGTATGCAATTTCCGTAGGAAGTCACAAAGATGTCCGGCCAGCCGTCGTTGTCATAGTCACCGATGGCCACACCCATGCCAAAAGTGCCGCCGGGAACACCTGCTTTCTCGGTGACCTCAGTAAACGTACCGTCGCGATTGTTTTTGTACAGGGCATTCCGGGTGGGCTTTGCGGGAGTCCAGAAATCACAAGGCCCGCTGTTAACCAGATAAATATCCATCCACCCGTCGTTGTCAAAATCCAGGAAGGCGGCGCCCGGACCCATGGTTTCGGGTAGGTAATGATTTTCAGACTTGGCGTTTTCGTGAACCCATCCGATTCCACTCGACGCAGATGGAACTTCGATAAATAAGGGCGCGCCCGGGTTTTCTTTCCCCAGGATCCGCAAACCGTTCGAGGCACCCCACGCGAGGCCAAGCCACAGTAATTCCCGTCTCGACAAATTCATTCGGAGTCCTACTGAAGAGTAAACGCCACCGCTTCCTCGGCCTTCTCAGCCCCTTGGGTCACGATAAAGCGTATCCCAATTTCACCGGTCTCGAGTTGAGCGATGGGAGCGGTGGCTACATA
>Ga0207149_1100_pt1 | contig 14469 bp, 2 predicted proteins | sample Alteio_BWMinHeat_31_FD_153563 | JGI IMG/M metagenome (GOLD analysis project Ga0207149, IMG submission 153563) | Enriched cells from forest soil in Barre Woods Harvard Forest LTER site, Petersham, Massachusetts, United States -... | ecosystem: Environmental > Terrestrial > Soil > Temperate forest >... | reverse complement strand
TTTTTCAAGAACATCAACTTCCTGCGTTAATTGTTGTATTGTTTCTTCTTGTTTTTGTATTTCATTAAGCAACAAAACCGGAAGCGCTTCATAGCGTACCGTAAATGGTTGCTTATCTTTATCCTTAACAACAAGCGCTGGAAGTATCTGATCAACTTCTTCTGCTATCAGACCAAATTGCACCGTATCAAAATCATCATTATTATACATAAATGTTACAGGACGCAAATTAAATATATCACAAGACACATCATTCATTTTTTGAATATTACTCTTAAATCGCTTCGATGATGATACGGTACCTAACTGCCCATTAGAATCAATAACTACTGGTATTGCATCCGCTATACCTGTTACAATACCGCGTATTGGTTTAACAAAACAACGCGTATGATTACTATTTCCAATACGAATAGTATCATTTTCATCAGCAGGAGAAAGGCCCTGTCCATCAATGTAAATATTATTTGATCCTGTAGTTGTTACTGAACCACACATAAATCCAATAAATAAGTTATTTATACCTGTTGTAAGATTCAATCCTGCCTGATACCCTATCGCTACATTAGAAGAACCCGTTGCACTACTCAAAGCATCAAACCCTAAAGCAACATTGCCACTCCCCGTTGTATTAGCACTCAATGCATTGGTACCAGCAGTAACGTTATTGTTACCAAAAGTATTTGATAGCAATGCTTGCGACCCTAAAGCAACATTACTTGAACCACCTATATTATTAAGAAGTGCTTGATAACCAATTGCAATATTACGTACACCAAAAGTATTTGACTGCAATGCAAAACTTCCAAGCGCAATGTTATCATTTCCTATGGTATTACTCATAAGCGCATTTATTCCAACTGCCTGATTATCTGAACCAAAAGTGTTGAATTGCAATGCATTATTTCCTATGGCATTATTGCTGCCGCCAGAAATATTGAACTGTAAAGCATTATGACCTAAAGCATTATTATTATTTCCAGAAACATTAGAATTCAATGCGTTAGTTCCTAAAGCAGAATTTGATGAACCTGTCATAGTAAAATTACCAGCGTCTTTTCCAGCAAATGTATTTCCTGTTCCATAATTATGAATAAAGATTGAGCCGCCTTTCACAATATTACCTACAGCCGTGCTCACTGAATCATTAATGCTAATATTACATCCAATAGTTAAATCACAAGGAACAATAGAACCATCACCCGTCGCACCTTGTGCACCTGTTGATCCTGTTGCTCCTGTTAATCCAGTTGCCCCTGTCACACCAGTTGCACCAAAAATCGATGCTCCAGTATTTCCCTGCGAACCAGTAAGACCTGTTGGACCAGTTGACCCCGTTGCTCCAGTTGGGCCAGTTGCACCAGTAGCTCCTGGAGTACTAGGACGACCATCAACATAAGCTTTTGTTGCTGCATCAGTAGGATTAGTTACAATATAATTAAGTGTCAAAGAGTTACTCGCGGCCCCATCAACCATCGACAACGTATCCACGCATAAATTTGGTATACAACTACCAACAGTTACATTATTAATTATTACATCGTTAGCAGATAATGTTCCACTTATGCCCTCATCAACAACTGATAAATCTTGCACGCACAAATTTGAAACACAACCAGTAACAGTTAAATCATTAGCTGCTACATCATTGATAGACAACGTCCCACTTGCTGTCAAATCTATCACTGATAAATTTTGTACACACAAGTTTGACATACAATTAGCAACCGTTAAATCATTAATAATCACATCATTCGCGGACAATGTTCCACTTGCTGCAAGATCAGTTACTGATATATTTTGCACGCATAAATTTGACATGCAATTAGTCACTGTTAAATTATCAATAACAGCATCAATAACACTCAATACACCGACACTCAAGTTATTAATAGTTAAACTACTTGCTGTGTCTAATGTCTGAACAACCGCTTCATTAATAGATAACGTCCCACTTACTGAACCATCAATAACAGAAAGATTTTCTACGCATAAACTTGGCAAACAATTAACCACATCAAGATTTTGTGTAACAATATCCTGTGCTGATAAAGTACCATCTACAAGCACGCCATCTTTGAAATGAACATCTTCATAAAAACGAGATTTTTTATGGACGCGCAATTTTCCATCAATGATTACAATACTTTTAAATAGTGCTTTCCCCAAAACAGAAAGTCTTTCATTGATTTTTACTAAACGTAAATCATGATGACGCAAAAGTGTTTCTTCATCTATTGTTAAATCACCTCTCATAACCTGATCAATAACAATATCAAGTCTCATTATAAGTTCTTGATTATGACGCGTTTGTTCTTGCTGCACTAGAAATTCATCCGCATACTGCAATACTTGCACAATTTCATCATACAAACCAACAACAAAACCTTCCTGCAAGAAACGTGTTAATAAGTTAATCGGAGATTCAATATCAAGATCCAACTTACTAATATCTACCATAAGATCAGCTATATCACTTCCATCTCTATCCAAATAAATATACAAGTTACCGGAATTTTTTGTTTCAACCGTATCATTTGCATCAACAAAATCGGCTATTGCTGATAATGGAAGCGGTGATATTAATAAGGAAAATGACAAAAAAAATGACAGGAAATGAGACAATTGCATACACTTCATACCAACCCTTTTTTTAAAAATATATACTCTATAACCTCATAACAAACCATTCTAAAAACATCAAGATTTTAACCAAAAGAAAATGACCCCAATATTCATTAGAGTCATTTTCCTCAAAATTGCCCGTACCAATAACTAGAATTTATGCCCGCACAATAAATTTACTCATCTGATCATGCAATACATTAAGTGAATCAATAAGATCATCAACTCTATTATCCAATTTTCCAATCGTTATTTGATGTTTTTTCATCACATTAAGCAAAAATATTGGTAAAATTTCGTAGCGCACAGTAAGCGGTTGTTCACTTTCATCTTTAATAACTAAAGCAGGAAATACTTCATCAACTTCCTCTGCTATTAAACCAAATTGTATCGCTTTGGATTCATCTGCATTGTACATAAATGTTACCGGATTAAGATCAAAAATTACATCAGAAACATTGCCCAACGGAGTAATATTACGTTTAAATCGTTGAGATGATGATACAGTACCTAATTGCCCAGAAGAATCAACTACGACAGCAAGCGGCACAGCAGATACCGTTGTATTACGTATTCCTTCAACAAAACAACGAGTTTGCGTATTACCAATACGAACAGTACTGCTTTCATTCGCAGGAGAAAGACCATTACCATCAATATAACAATTATTAGATCCGGTTGTTGTTGATCCTCCCACGTTAGAACCAATCATGTAATTACCACTACCCGTTGTAACAGCAGCACCTACATTGTTACCAATTCCAGTGTTAAAATTCACTGCATTTTGTAATGCATGAAATCCAATAGCTGACGACCCTCCAGATTGTGCTGCACCCTCACCAACAGCAGTGCCATTACCAGCTTGATATCCAATTGATGTATTAAAAGCACCAGCTGTCGTACCTATCATTGCATCTCTACCAACTGCTACATTATTATTACTAGCACCGGTCAACGCTGTAAGAGCATTAGTACCTACTGCTGTATTATTAAGTCCTATACTATTGGCTACAAGAGTATTATGTCCTATCGCAGCATTATACGTAGATATTCCATTATTAGTAAGAGAATTTACACCTATAGCCGTACCGTAAGTACCTGAATTAAGCAAAGCACCATTTCCAAAACCACTATTAGATACCGTTCCAACAGTTATCACCGATTCACCAAAAGCAGTATTTGATACATTTGCCAATGGCAATGAACTTTTACCAACAGAGACATTTGATAAAGAAAAATTATGAATAAATAATGATCCATTTTTAATAACATTACCAACAGCCAAATTCAATGAATCGTTAAGACTTACATTACAACCAACAGTAATATCACACGGAATAATGCCTGATGATCCGCCTGATGGACCAGTAAGCCCCGTATTTCCCGTAGCACCAGTTGCACCCGTAGCACCGGTTGCACCAGTATTACCAGTAACCGCCAATCCAGTTGCACCCGTAGGCCCCGTTGCTCCTGTTGAACCAGTTACTCCTATTGCACCAGTCGCACCCGTTGCTCCTGTTGCTCCAGCAGGACTAACAAACGAATCAGCGTAAGCTTTATTAGCCGCTTCAGCAGGAAATATTATTGGATAATTAAGAGACAATAAACTACTCACTACACCATCGGTAGCAGAAAGTGTATCTACGCATAAATTAGGTATACAATTAATAACCGTTAAATCATTAACTACCACATCATTAGCTGATAATGTTCCGCTTACTGCACCATCAACAATCGATAAATTATCGACACATAAATCTGATATACAATCAACAACTGATAAATTATTAATCACTGCATCATTAATAGACACTGTTCCACTCGCTGCCCCATCAACAATTGATAAATTATCAACGCACAAATCTGACATACAATCAACAACTGATAAATTATTAATCACTGCATCATTAATGGATGCTGTTCCACTCGCTGCCCCATCAACAATTGATAAATTATCAACGCACAAATCTGACATACAATTAACAACTGATAAATTACCAACAACAGCATCTACTGCACTCAATGAATTTAATGTTAAATCAGATACCGTCAAACCACTCATTAAATCTAATGTTTGAATTACTGCCTCATTAATTGACAAAGTTCCACTCACTGAACCATCAACAACTGATAAATTTTCAACACACAAACTTGGTATGCAATTTACCACTTCTATATTTTGAGCTACAATATCCTGTGCAGATAGCGTACCATCCACCACAACATCATCTTTAAAATGTGCGTGTTTATAAAAACGTGCTTTTTTATGAACACGTAATTTTCCATCAATAATTACAATACTTTTAAACAATGCTTTACCCAAAACACTCAATCTTTCATCTATCTTTAACAATCTCAAATGATGATGACGTAAAACAGTTTCTTCATCCATAGTCAAATCACCACGAAGCGCTTGATCAATAACAGTATGCAATCTCACTATAAGATGATGATTATCAGATTTCTTTGATTGATCTTCTAACAATAAATATGCATATTCCAAAACATTCATAACAGCATCATAAGGCCCCAATGCTCCTCCATCCTCTATATAGCGGGATAACAAACACACCGGTGAATCTTCATTCGGATCTAACTTACTAATTTCCATGATAACAGCAGCTATCTCGCTGCGATCTTTTTCCAAATAAATATAGAGATTTTGGCTAATCCCTCTATTTGTTGCATCAGATGATTCTAATATATCGGCTATAGCCGAAAGCGGAAGCGGTGATATTAATAAGGAAAATGACAGAAAAAATGACAGGAAATGAGACAATTGCATACACTTCATACCAACCCTTTTTTTAAAAATATATACTCTATAACCTCATAACAAACCATTCTAAAAACATCAAGATTTTAACCAAAAGAAAATGACCCCAATATTCATTAGGGTCATTTTTCTTTCTTACACAAGCAATCACATATATTTATGCTTTAGCTACAAACCTTTTTGTTTTTTTATAAAAAGATTGAAGCGCTCTTTCCATATGATTAATCTTATCTTCGAGTAAATTAACCTTAGTCTCTAATTGACTAACATAATTGTTTAATTCACCAATGTGATCATCAAGCCCAACAATATGATTTTGTTGTTTTTTCATTTCATTCAATAATAACACTGGTAATACATCATAACGAACGGTAAACGGTAGTCCATCCGCATCTCTAATGACAAGCGCAGAGAATACTTGATCAACTTCTTCTGCAATAAGTCCAAATTGTGTTCTTTCTGTTGCATCTTCATTATAAGCAAATGTCACTGGATTTAATGCAAAAACATGAGAAGAAGCATCTTTCATTTCTTCAATATTATGTTTAAATCTCTTTGATGAAGATACTGTTCCAAGTTGTCCTGCAGAATCAATAAGTACCGGGATTGCATCAGCAACTCCTGTTGTTACACCACGAACACCCGCTACAAATGCTCTTGTTTGTGTATTACCCAATCGAATAGTATTACTTTCATTGGCAGGCGAAAGACCATTACCATCAATGTAAACATTGTTATTACCTGTTGTTGTGCTACCGCCTACATTGCTTCCAATAATCGTATTATTAGCTCCTGTTGTTATAACTGCGCCTGCACCAGCGCCAACTACTGTATTTTGCGCCCCTGTAGTGTTGGCAAGCAGCGCATTTATACCTATAGCAGTATTACCCGCACCAATAGTATTCACTCGTAATGCATTCGCACCCATAGCAACATTATTACTACCTGTTGAATTAGTAAGTAATGCAGCTAAACCAACCGCTGTATTATTAGTTCCCACTGTATTAACTTCCAATGCACCAGCACCTAATGCCGTATTATTAATGCCCGTAGTATTCTGTTCTAATGATCTATAACCAACTGCCGTGTTATTAAATCCAATTGAATTTACCAATAATGAATTTGTACCAATTGCCACATTATTTTGACCAGTTGTATTTGACGCCAACGAAGAACTACCCACTGCTGTATTATTAACGCCTGTTACATTATTAAACATTGCTCCTGAACCAACTGCTGTATTAGTTGAACCAATAGTATTAAGGCGCAATGCATTAAAACCAACTGCAACATTATCAGTACCCGTTGTATTAGAAAGCAAAGCATCAAAACCGACAGCGGTATTATCAATTCCCACTGTATTAACCTGCAATGCACCAGAACCTACTGCTGTATTAAAATTGCCAGTTGTGTTTTGCCGCAACGCCTGATAACCAACTGCTGTGTTATCTGAGCCATCAGTATTTGTCACCAGCGCATTTGTACCAATCGCTACATTATGTATACCTGCAGCATTTGCTTGTAATGCAGCAAAACCAACTGCCGTATCATCAGTCCCAGTCATAGTGAAATTACCAGAACTACTTCCAATGAATGTATTATTTGTTCCAAAATTATGAATAAATACTGTACCAGACTTAACAATATTGCCAATAGCAGAACTTGATGTATCGTTCATGCTTATATTACAACCTACCGTTAAATCACAACCAACAACAGTATCCGTCATACTCACTTCACCTGCAGAAAATCCACCAGAACCATCACGCAATACAAGAGTATTTGGGGTATTTGCACTATCTCCTGTGCCGCCCGTTGCACCAGTAGCTCCTGTTGCCCCCGTAGATCCTGTCGCACCAGTTATTCCAGTAGCTCCAGTAACACCGGTTGCGCCCGTTACACCTGTATTTCCCGTCAGACCGGTCACGCCAGTATTTCCTGTATTACCTGTTAATCCAGTTGCACCCGTATTTCCCGCTGCACCTGTTGCTCCCGTAAAACCAGTAAATCCAGTCACGCCGGTATTACCTGTATTTCCCGTAGCACCAGTCACTCCCGTTGCTCCCGTAGAACCTGTTGGACCTGTCGCTCCCGTAAAACCAGTAGCTCCTGTAAAACCAGTAAATCCAGTGTTTCCTGTCGCGCCTGTCACACCTGCACCTGTATTTCCCGTTACACCAGTAAGTCCTGTAGCCCCAGTATTACCCGTATTTCCTGTTGCACCGGTTTGACCAGCACCTGTATTGCCGGTTGCACCTGTTACACCAGTATTACCAGTATTGCCCGTTAATCCAGTTGCACCCGTATTTCCCGCTGCACCCGTTGCTCCCGTGAAACCAGTAAATCCTGTATTCCCTGTTACACCCGTCAATCCTGTATTTCCCGTCAAACCAGTTGCACCAGTACTTCCCGTACTTCCCGTTAAACCTGTTGCTCCGGTCGCTCCCGTTGCACCAGTGTTACCTGTATTTCCCGTCACACCAGTTGCCCCTGTCGCACCAGTAATTCCTGGTAAACTATCAACATATGCCTTATTTACAGCATCCGTAGGATTTACTGGAACAAAATTTAATGTTAAATCATTACTAACTACACCATCAACTACTGAGAGATTAATTACGCATAAATTTGTAATACAATTTTCAACTGACAAATCTTTTGCAACAACATCATGAACTGATAATGTTCCATTGATGCGCACTCCATCTTTAAAATGAGCATGTTTATAAAAACGAGCACGTTTATGAACACGTAATTTTCCATCAATAATTACAATACTTTTAAAATTTGCTTTGCCATAAACAATAATTCTGTCCCGTATTTTCAGTAATGGATAATTGCTACGCGTGAGCGCTGCTTCATCAACATTCAAATTACCATTTAAAACCTGCTCAATTACACCATCAAGTTTTTTTGTAAGTTCTTCAACATTAACGCTTCTTCTTTGTGATTCTAAAACACCATACGCATGTTTCAAAATATCCATAATTTCATCACGTAAAATTGCACTTGCACCTTCTTGAATAAAACGAACAAACATACTTACCGGAGAACCTTCATCTAAATCAAATTTTCCAATTTCAGAAATAACGTCAACAATATTACTGCGATCTTTTTCCAAACAAATATATAATTTGTTTATTTCATTTTCATAATTCATTTGTTGTTCTACAACAGCATTAACCATTGCTGATAAGGGCAACGGTGCCACCAACATAGAAAAAGATAGAAATAACCCCAAGCTTTTGCGCTTCATACCAAATCCTTTTTTTTAATATGCTTTATACAATTCTCTTACAACCTCATAGCAAACCATTGCAAAAACATCAACTTTTTACACAAAAAGTGGCCTCACATCGAGACCACTTTTTTACCTCATAAAAAATTTAAACTCTGTTAACAAAATCTTTCGCCTGTCGAAGAAGCAAATTTGCTGCCTTTTCAACATCATTAATTTTACTTTCCAACATTTCCACATGTTCATTAAGTTGCTTAACAACAAGTTTTTGTTTTTTCATTTCGTTCAACAATAAGGATGGTAAAATTTCATAACGAACCGTATATGGCTGACCATCCTCATCTGATATCACAAGATCCGGAAATACTTCATCAACTTCTTCTGCAATAAGTCCAAATTGCAATGCCTGCGTCTCATCATTATTATAAATAAACGTAACAGGATTAAGACCAAAAAGAGAAGCTGAAATATCTGACATATCTTCAATATCATGCTTAAACCGCTTTGAAGATACTGTAGTTCCCAATTGACCACTTGCAGCTACACTTACTGCAATTCCCCCTGCAGCCGTAACACCACTAATGCCTTTAACAAAACAAGTAGTTTGCGTATTGCCTATGCGAATTGTATTGCTTTCATTTGCAGGATTAAGAGAATTACCATCAATATATATATTATTTGTACCCGTTGATGTTGTTGCTGCAATACTAAATCCAACCATAACATTATTCGTGCCTGTTGTTACCGCAGCACCCGCACTAGAACCAACTGCTGTATTATCAATACCTGTTGTATTTGCCGTTAATGCACTTGTACCAACTGCTGTATTTCCCGTACCTACAGTATTTGCTGCTAATGCACTGCTTCCAACTGCTGTATTATTAATCCCCGTTGTGTTTACCGCTAATGCACTTGCTCCAACTGCCGTACTACTTGTGCCAATAGTATTTGCAGCCAATGCACTCACACCAACTGCTGTATTGGTTGTTCCGGTTGTATTTGCGGCTAATGCACTACTTCCAACCGCAGTATTTATACCGGTGGTATTTACCGCAAGTGCATTAAATCCTACCGCCGTATTAGTACTCACTGTAGTAGCAGCAAGAGCATTTCTCCCTATTGCCGTGTTGTTAGTTCCACTCACATTTGCTGCCAAAGAATTTGCACCAACTGCTGTATTGTTAATTCCCGTAGTATTTGCTGCTAACGAACTATTACCAATAGCCGTGCAGTTAATTCCCGTAATATTTGCCGTTAATGAACTTGTACCGACAGCAGTAAGTCCCGTACCAATTGTACTAACAGCTAAAGATGCTGAACCTACAGCTGTATTATTCGAGCCTGTTGTATTCGCTGCCAATGAATTAAATCCTATTCCAACGTTATTAATACCTATCGTATTAGCAGCTAATGAACTAGACCCAACTGCTATATTCTGAGTTCCTGTTGTGGTAAGCTTCAATGCATTCGCTCCTACAGCCACGTTATTCAATGTGGTATTTGCAGATAATGCATTTGCTCCAATAGCAATAACAGGTCCACCAGTAATATCAACCAATAAAGCATTAGCGCCCACTGCTACATTATTGCTTATCACCGTGCTTGCCGCCAACGCACTTGCACCGATTGCAACAATATTAAATGCTGTAGTATTTGAGGACAATGCATTTGCACCAACTGCTGTATTATCAGTCCCGACTGTATTTGCAGCCAATGCATTTATCCCAACTGCGGTACCTCTAGTCACTGTATTTACAGCAAGTGCATTGGACCCAACAGCCGTACAACTAGTTCCCGTCGCATTTGCCGCTAATGCCTTAAATCCTACCGCTGTATTATTACCTACTATACTCAGTGTACTTAATGCATTTCTACCAACAGCTGTATTATTTGTTCCAACTAGGCTTGCAGCCAATGCACCTGAACCAACTGCTACACTATCAGGATTAGTTCCATTATTATTAAGTAACGCCAATGCATTCAAACCCACCGCTGTACCATTGCTATCAAAGACATTTGCTGCCAATGCATTCAAACCAATTGCCGTATTATTTATACCAAAAGTATTTGACTGCAATGCACTACTACCAACCGCTGTACTTATACCGGTGGTATTAACCAAAAGTGCATTAAATCCAACCGCTGTATTGGTGCTTGCCGTGTTTGCATTGAGTGCATTTCTTCCTAATGCTGTATTACTCGTTCCTACCGTATTTGCTGCTAACGCACCAACACCAAACGCGGTATTGTCAATACCTGTTGTATTCACTCCTAATACACTTGCACCAACCGCTGTATTATTTGTACCTATGGTATTTACAACCAAAGTACTAAGACCTATTGCAGTATTACCTGTTCCCGTTGTATTTGCTGCTAATGCACTGCTTCCAACTGCCGTATTTATACCGGTGGTATTCACCGCGAGTGCATTAAACCCTATCGCTGTATTATTGCTTGCTGTATTGACATTTAATGTATTTCTTCCTAATGCTGTATTACTTGTTCCTACTATATTTGTTGCTAACGCACCTGAACCAATGGCTGTATTATCCACACCTGTTGTATTTGCAGTTAGTGCACTCACACCAACTGCTGTACTATTCGTTCCTGTTGTATTTACTGCTAATGCATTAGAACCAATTGCTGTTCCGCCAGTACCAATTGTATTTGCAGCCAATGTACTAAGACCCACTGCCGTATTATTTGTACCCGTTGTATTTGCCGCTAATGCACTGCTTCCCACTGCCGTATTTATACCGGTGGTATTTACCGCAAGTGCATTAAATCCAATTGCTGTATTAGTACTTACCGTATTCGCATTTAATGCATTCCTACCCACTGCTGTATTACTTGTTCCTACTATATTTGTTGCTAATGCTCCTGAACCAACTGCTGCATTATTAATCCCTGTTGTATTTGCTGCTAATGCGTTTGCACCTACTGCTGTACTATTTGTACCTATGGTGTTTGCCGCTAGTGCACTAAGACCAACTGCTGTATTACCTGTTCCCGTTGTGTTTGCTGCTAATGCACTGCTTCCAACTGCCGTATTTATACCGGTAGTATTCACCGCAAGCGCATTAAATCCAACCGCTGTATTAGTATTTACGGTATTTGCATTTAATGCATTTCTTCCTAATGCTGTATTACTTGTTCCTACAGTATTTATTGCTAATGCACCTGAACCAATCGCTATATTATCAACGCCCGTTGTATTTGCTGCTAATGCGCTTGCACCTACTGCTATATTGTTTGTACCAATAGTATTTGCTGCCAATGCACTAAAACCCACTGCACTATTATTTGTCCCCGTTGTGTTTGCTGCTAATGCACTACTTCCAACTGCTGTATTTATACCGGTAGTATTCACCGCAAGCGCATTAAATCCAACCGCTGTATTAGTACTTACAGTATTTGCATTTAATGCATTTCTTCCTAATGCTGTATTACTCGTTCCTACAATATTTGTTGCTAGTGCACCTGCACCAATCGCTGTATTATCAATACCTGTTGTATTTGCTACCAATGCACTTGCACCTATTGCTGTATTGTTTGTACCAATAGTATTTGCCGCTAATGCACTAAGACCCACTGCAATATTACCTGTACCTGTTGTATTTGCCACTAACGCATTTACACCTATTGCAGTATTTACTCCAGTAGTATTCACTGCCAATGCATTAAACCCAACAGCCGTATTATTGTCAACAACCGCTACATTCAAAGCGTTGCCTCCCACTGCTGTATTATTAGACCCTGTAGAATTAGTAATAAACGCCCCTACACCCAATCCCGTATTGTTAGAACCGGTTGTATTCGCTGCTAATACACCAGAACCAATAGCCATATTATTGGAACCGATCGTATTTGCCACCAATGATCCCATACCAATAGCACTATTATTTATACCAGTAGTATTTGCTATCAATGTATTTACGCCAATAGCACTATTATTTGCACCCGTCGTATTTACCGTCAGTGCATTTACCCCTACTGCAATATTACCAGTACCCGTTGTGTTAGTAGCCAAAGCACTCGCACCAATGGCTGTATTAACACCTGATGTGTTTCCTATAAGAGCATGATATCCTATTGCCATATTACCCGCTGTAGTACTTGCCAATAATGTACTATCCCCAATAGCTGTGTTAGTATCGGCATTACTACTTGTTGCAGTATTATATCCAATAGCTGTATTACCCATTCCGGTAACATTAGATGCTAATGAATTATAACCAATTGCAGTATTTACGCCGGTAGTATTAGAGACCAAAGATTGATAACCTATTGATGTCACTGAACCAGCAGTAGTAAAACGTGATGAACCATATCCTAATCCGACTGCATTAGTTCCACTACCATTAGAGAAGGCAAATGTTCCACAACCAACAGAAAAGACACCTCCTCCTAAAAGAGCCACGGACCCTATCCCAACTATAGAAGAACCGCCTTCGAAAGATGCACTATCCCCTACGCCAATTGAATTTGTTGCAGTAATACCGCCACCACCTATAGCTTGATGTCCAATCGCTACAGAGCTGCTTGTTCCCACACCAGAACTTGTCATAGTATTTGGACCGATAGCAATATTTTTGCTCAGTGTTATTCCACCAAGAGCTAGATAACCAACTGCAACGTTATCATTACCTGTTACATTAGTAGTTAAAGCTTGAGATCCAACCGCAATATTACGTGCTCCTGATGTATTATGTAATAATGTACTAGCTCCTACAGCAACATTATCCGTAGCAGCACTTGTCAAAGTACCAATTACACCTGCATTGGTACCAAGATACACCGTATTGGTACCAAAATTATGGAGAAATATTGTTCCACCTTTGACAATATTCCCAAGACTTGTGCTCGTTGAATCAACCATACTGATATTACAACCAACTGTTAAATTACAACTAACGATTTGATCAGACATACTCAAGGATCCACTAAAAACATGACCAGAACCATCGCGTAATACTATAGTGCTTGGCGTATTAGAAGTCGTTGCTGTTGTTGCAGAGTTTGCAACCTTACCAGCAGTAGAAATTGTTGCTAATTTACTATCAACAATTCCAGCAGACGCAGAGACGTCTGCATTCACGATTAAGGAACTAGAAAGATTCCCAGAAGCATCATTATGAACAACTCCTGCTGTAGAAAAACCATTAATTGCAACAACACCTGTTGGTGATATTGTCATACGCTGATTCGCAGCAGTACTAAATGATAGTGTGTTTGCAACTGCTGCCGATAAACCTGTTGTTGTACTTCCTGTAAATACCAATGATGGTGCTGCTGCAGTACCTGCAGGAAGTTGTAACGTCCCCGTCATAGTGTCACCAGCCTTAAGTACATTGTTTGATGCAGAACCCGTTAAATTTGCAGTGATTGTTCCTGCACTGAAATTTCCTGACGCATCACGCGCGACAATTGCACTCGCAGTATTCGCACTTGTTGCTGCATTGAGAAGAACCGTTGCCGCAGCAACGTTTGCAGCAGTTTGACCACCTACTAAGCTCACTACCGTTGCACTTTGCGTTCCTGTCACATCACCAGAAAGAGAACCGGTAAAATTTGTTGCTGTTGTTGCTGTTGTTGCATTACCACTTAAATTTGCAGTAATTGTTCCTGCACTAAAATTACCTGATGCATCACGCGCAACGATTGCATTTGCTGTATTGGCACTTGTTGCCGTTGTTGCAGAATTTGAAACTTTTCCTGCTGTTGAAATTGTTGCTAATTTTGTATCAACAATTGCTGCTGATGCAGAGACATCAGCATTAACGATCAACGAAGTTGTTAAATTTCCTGATGAGTCATTATGAACAACGCC
>Ga0207149_1099_pt1 | contig 14785 bp, 12 predicted proteins | sample Alteio_BWMinHeat_31_FD_153563 | JGI IMG/M metagenome (GOLD analysis project Ga0207149, IMG submission 153563) | Enriched cells from forest soil in Barre Woods Harvard Forest LTER site, Petersham, Massachusetts, United States -... | ecosystem: Environmental > Terrestrial > Soil > Temperate forest >... | reverse complement strand
CTTCGGTAGACACTTCGATTACAAAAAGTGACCTACCGGAGGTAAGCAGTGAAAGAGCAGTACAAGAAAGATATTCGAGGAAATTGATAATCCTAAACGATGTAAGAAAATCGAGTCGCTAGGGTCTCAAGGCAGTGTCCAATGTCAGGGGCTCACTCTAGTAGGGATATTTTCTAGAACGGGCGATGAGCAAGAAGAGGGCTCATCGTCAAGGTCCGGCCGAGTAGGGATCCATGATTGAGGTCCCGAAAGCCTGAATAGCTCTGAGTTTATTATGGCCTGAACAGAGCAAGGTCAGATTCTCAAGGCTAGTAGGCCCACCCAATGCAAAAGGTTGGACGTGTTCGATTTGTAGATATCGTTTAGCTTCACACCGCTCACCTGAACTAGGACTCGTATATGTGCATCGCGCCCCAGCTTTAATCCAAACCTGGTGCTTGATCTCAGCTGGAACATAGCGCGATCTTTCGTTGGACTGTGAATGCAGCAGACCCTTGGAGCTCGTAGAACCGTTGGTCTTTGCTGAGGCTATGATCTTCCCAGGAACTTTGATCTTCGTAAAAACTTTGGTCCGCGCAAGACCTTTGATCTGCGCAGGAACTTTGGCCTCCGACGGACCTTTGATATTCTCAAAAACTTCGATCTTCGCAGGAGCTTTGGTCATCGCAAGATCTTTGGTCTTTGCAGGGACTTCGGTCTTCGAAGGCACGTTGCTCTTCGTAAGATCTTTGGTCCTCGCAAGACCTTCGATCTGCGCAGGAACTTTCGTTTTCGCAGGATCTTTGGTCTTCGCCGGGGCCCCAGCATGAACCTTGATCTTCGCTTGGGCGTCATGTTGCGCCGGTGTTTCAAGCTTTCCCGGAGAAGCTCTCATTGCTTTAATCTCCGGATCTCGCTTTTTTAAGGCGTCATCAACCAGAGATTCAATGAGATCCCTCAAGGTCCTATTCTTGTGGGAGGTTAGGTCTTTAAGCCTCTCCATTTTCTTTAAAAGCGGTTCATCAATGACAAGTTCTAGTTTAAGATGTGTGCCGGAAACGTACTTAAGCTTCTCCGTTTGCGTCAAAGTCTCAGGAGCTAAGGTCGCCAAGGTCTTTTCGATTTCACGTTTGGACTTTGATTCAAGATCAGAAAGAAGGTCCAGTTTGTCTTCTTTTGAAAACCCTCTATCTTTCTTTGCCTCTTTCTCAAAGAAATTCTGAACCTGAGAGGCTGTGGTTAGACTCAATGTGCCCTCTTGGAGACTTTGAGTGACTTCGGGAACTTGACTCACTAAGTCCAAAGCCTTGATCCTTCGATGGGCGCTGCCATCGTCATATTTGAATTCTTTGACACAGTACTGATGGAAGGAAGAATATCCTTTCTCAAGATGAAGCCTCCGAGATCTCACCTCCCTTAAGAGTTCAATAATTTCTAAAGTGAGATTTCTTTCAATTTGAACTTTGCCTTTAGTCAGATCCCAAAGATCTCGGTCAGAGATTTTCTTGATATCCATGTGGGCGTCCTCCACTCTTTATGTCAAGAGTTTGAAAAGAATTTGAAATCGACGTCACATTAACATGAGTTTTTTATTGATCGGCTTTATGTCGTCTCAAACGGAATTAAAAAACCATTTAAAACGTAAAAGCATGTTTAATATTCATCGAAACTATGTGGCTTAAGGGTTTTCGCTATTTTCATTACAAAACATTTAGCTACGTCAAAGAGAGAGCTCCGCAAGTGACGTCAATATAAAAATAATAATACTAATGAGAATTGTTTTTAAATTATTATCTTCTGACAGAGGCAGTGGCAGTGGCAGTGGCACAGACACAGCCGCTGGTATTGACAGAGCTACAGACCAGAGCCAAACCCAGCCACGGATCAAAGCCACAGCCACAGGCCAGCGATAAAGACCAAAGCCACTGGCACAGACACCGGCACACGAAACCTTTGAAATATGTCTCCCTCATCCCACAGTCACGGACCAGAGGCACCGGTATCGGCACAGCCGCTGGCATTGGTACCAGCACAGGGGGCACGAAACCCTTGAAACATGTCTCCCTCATCCCACAGCCACAGACCAGAGCTAGAGCCACCGGCACAGCAACAGTCACAGCCCGCAGCCACAGATCGGAGCTAGAGCTACTGGCCAGCGACAGCCGCGGACCAGAGCCACAGCCACAGACCAGAGCAAGAAAAGACCCGACCTCAAACACAATAGTTAGCAAAGAGAATCAACAATGATTGGCGCGATCCTCAGGCCAACACTATGTCGCCGAATCCTGCGCTACCTTTAAAACCTCAAAATCGCGACCGCTCCTCATCGAACCGCAAATTCTTAATCAACCCAAATTTTTCGCTCCCACTCTCGTTACTCTCGCCCCCCTCGCCACCCTCACCACTCTCTCACCCCCTTCGCCACTTTCGTCACCTCGCGAATCGAATACCAGCGACTCGAAAAACTCACCTTTTGACACGGAACCAATTCGGCCATGGCCCCCATTTGGAACGGTTTGAAAAGGCCGTTGGGGAGTATTGCGGGAGTCTTTAATCCACAGGTCCAGGGCTATGTGGGACGTTTTGAGGAACGACCTCCGTACGATTGCTGGAATGTAAACGTGATTGGTAAAATCCAACGACCAAGTAACCTTTACTGGTAATTTTTAACATGGGTGATGCCGTCATCAACTTTCACATTCCCCTGATCGCTCACCCCTCGCACGGTGAGGATACCACTTCAAAAGGTTTTGATATGAAGGAACGTAGCCAGTTCCTGACATCAGAACCGTGTTCCGTGCTTGATCAGCCAGTCCTGCCAAGCGCCATAATCTCGTTCCCCAAAGCTCTCTCCGCTTATATTCTTCAAGATGGCATAAGCGGGATCATGGTTGTTGGGCTGCTGAAGTTTTAGCATGCTGATCAAAACAGCCCCGGACGCAATAATGGGCTGAGCGTTCTCTTTCATCAATGCAAGGAGCACAATCGCATAAGAAGCTTTGTTGCGATCAGTTGCCTCAGGAAAATTCAGAACTTGAAGAAGGGGATCCACCGGAATCTTGATCTCCGGGTGATTCGCCGCAATGAGAGCCAAAACACGAACGGCATTATTTCGTACAACCGATACGGGATCCCTAGTTGCTAAAAGCATATCCTTAACGACTGAGTCTCCATTCTTTAAATGGGCAAGTAAAAATGCCGCATTCCCACGAAAATTGGATCGCGAGTCCTTTTGTAAAATCGTCACCAGCTCTTTTTCGTGGCGTGGCACGCGGGAATTGAATTGTTCCAAATAGGACGCCAATTGAGGATGATCAAAACCAAACATACAGTGCCAGACTGGGCATTTTTTCTCTGGAGCGAGCCGACCAGACCTTAATAAATCCATTCCCTTTTTGAAATACTGATCCATAAGGTCAATAAGTCCGTCAGGGTCAGGATAAAGACCCTGCGGTGGAAGAGAAAAGGCCAATCGAACCGGAGCATCTTCAGGTTCAACGACATCGATTGTCACATAGTCCCCTATATAAGGGGCATTGTAGTAGCTGATCAAAGAGATATTTACGTAAGCGAATTGAAAATGGGACTTTATGGACGATTGAATTTGTGACGCGAGCTGGGTTGCTTCGTCATACTGATGTTGATCAAGCCTGGCGGAGTAGGCCGCGATTTGAGTCCCATAGTCATGTTGGACCTGCAGGGCCGATAATCGTTTGGAGCCGAAGGTATCAATCGCCCGCAGTTTCATATCAGTCAGTTTCGCGTGGGCACAGGCCGCGGAAAGAGCAATCAAAGGAAAAAGAATTTTTATAGATGGATTTCTAAAGGCCACGGGCCTCTTTATGACATAAATAAACCGAGTCGGTCACCATAGAAATGAAGATTCAATCCGATTTTCGCCTTTTTGGCAAAAAGTTTCTGGGCGCCTGCAAAAAACTCTCAGTCAAAACCTTACACGCCCGGGCGGAGGACCTGCCACACGACGAGACCCCAGTGGGTTAACGCCAACCATGAGAAGAGGGCCGTGAGGCAGGTGTGACCGATAACAAAGATATCACCTTGGGGCCAATCAACGTGTTTGAAGTATGAAAAATCAACAATGATCCGAACCGTCCAAAATAGAGCGACAAAGAGGCTGATGGCAAAAGAACTTGAGTTAATTTCCAGCAGGCTCCGTGTATTTAAAAGATCCACCAAGGCAAAAGCCACGATACAAAAAACAATATATCCTCCGTAGGTCCAAAAAATTTTTTGATTGAAACGCCCAAGGCGGGAGAATTCATTTTTCCAGCCAAGTTTTCCTGGGACTTGAAAACTGGCCATCAAAATAAGAAGGTGACCTGCCCCACACGTGAGAACCAGCCAATAAAGGATTTCTTTAGTGCTCATCGCCCGAAGGGCTTTGTGGCCAAATTCAAAATAAGGAATGATAAAACTATTCAGAAAAGGCGACGGAAATAAAAAAGGAAGAGGAATCAAAAGCGACGCCCATATCCACAGTTTCTTTAAACTTTCCCTCGATTTTAAAAAAGGAATGGTGGGCTCTACCCAAGTTAGAAACCCCTGGAGAACAAAATAAAAAAATGGTCCACCCCAACCGCCTTTGGCGGGGTAACTAATTCCTACTTCGTGGAGAAGCCCTGAGAAAATGAAAATACCAAATACGGTGAAGGACTTGTTCCCGTTCTTTGGAAAAAGGGGAAGAAAAAGGCGTTTATTCATGTCCACGAAAGCGAGATTCCACCTTTGTCCCCAGAATTCCCTTAACGATGAACTTCGCAATGGAGATTGAAAAAGGGGTTCCACGGGCCAACCCGATGTTCTAACAAGAGAAAATAAAATCTCTGAAAACCCAAGGTGGACAAGCAGAAAAAAAGACAGGAGTCCCAGGTACGCTCCAAGATCACAGTTCAAATCATCCCACACGAAAAACAAAGCAAGCTGTATCAGAATCCCCCCTGTGAAAAACAGAAATCCTGTAACAAATCGATCTCCCACGGCTTCTTTGGCAGAGGGGCCCCGACAAAATGATTCGGGTCTCATCCCTGGCCAAAAGAAAAGATAGAGGAGCCAACCTAAACCGCTGGGAAGTGGCTGTGAATTCTGAATATTGCGAATAAGGGCCCCAAGTTTAAGTAAAAACAAAAGGCCCACGGTAGCCCAAATTAATTTTGAAACAGGGGCGACGACAAAGATTGCCCCAAGGGGAAATAGAAGCAGACCAGGCAGGAAAGGGTACGATTTTTTCACAAGGCCTCTAGTAATTCTGCGTTTTTAAGAATTTCAATAAGTGTAAAGACTGACCTTCTCGCTCCCGGGACCTTCAACAAAATCAAACCCGCTGTAAGATAAGAAACACTTCGATCTAGGAACTCCAGCGTCTTCTTAAATCCTGGAGATTTATCCCCGATCCAGTAAAAGAGAATCAGAAGATGGAACAACCATAAGATTTGCGCTAGCTCACGCTTGAGGCCTAAAGGGATTTTGCCCCTGGATCGGTCAATAATTTGTTCAAAGAGGTTTACCGAGGCCTTTCTAATGAAGCGATGGTCCTCGTGGAACGGAGATAAAATATTTTCTCGATCAAAGGAGAAACGCTTGAGGACTCCCAGAGTTTCCCGGTGATCCTTGAGTTCTTCAAATCTCTGACGAATCATTCTTTTTAAATTCTCAGCGAGAGGGGCCCCTTTAATAATCCCTTCGCTGGCCCCCGCGAGATGCTCCTGAAGACTCTCAGCATAAAAGGCGGCGACAATTTCTTCTTTTGAACGAAAATAATAATAAAAGGCCGGGGCTGTTACACCCGCTTCTTTTGCAAGATCCCGCATGGTGCAGGCATCATACCCCTTCTTCTTAAAGGCCTTTAAGGAGATCTCGAGAAGGTGCTGTCGGGTACGATCAGATTTTCGTGAAGAAGGAGTGTCCTCAAGGGGCTCATTTTTTAACATGTTAAAATATTAACACAGGAGGCCTTTACGTCCAAGCATTTTTTAACATGTTAAAAAATACGGAAAAAGAAAACGGACCATGAGCCTGACACGAACCTCAAGAGCGATACGACTCTGTTAAAATTACAACCAAAGTTTTGTTGATTGCGTGGCTTGAGAAATTTTGATAGGACCCGGGCCGATGAAATCTAAAGTATATAGCCTGTTGTTGTTTCTTTCGTGTCTTCTTTGGCTCGGAGGGGCCCCGGCAGGGGCGTCAGATACTCCTTTTCCCTTAAAGACATATTGGGTCTACGTCTTATCGGAGTCCGCCGACGAGATTTCGTTGGTTCGCCTCGACAGGGAGGGCGCTCGTGTTGAACGTCGGTTCAAGACCGGCAATATGCCATCAGATCTCAGTGGTCCCCACGGAATCGTGGTCTCTCCCGATAAGCGGTACTATTACGTTTCCTTAGGGCATGGTCGCCCCTACGGTACGGCGCTCAAATATTCTTCCGAAAACGATAGGATTCTAGGCCAAACGACTCTTGGTCTCTTTCCCGCAACCGCCAGTCTGACCCCCAATGGAGAATTGTTGTTCGTCGTGAATTTCAACCTTCATGGCGACATGGTGCCCTCTTCTGTGTCCGTAGTTGCCACAGAAGATATGTTAGAAATTGCTCGCATCCCAACATGTGTGATGCCTCACGGTTCAAGAGTCAATCCCCAGGGCACCTTTCATTACTCGGCGTGTATGATGGACGACCTCCTGGTTGAACTCGATACGAGAGCTCTTAAGGTATCCCGCCACTTTCTATTGACAAAGGGTTTAGAAAAGGGAATGGCTGGTTCACCTTCCGGTGAAAACCCCATGGTTCATGGCGCTGCTGCCTGCTCGCCCACCTGGGCTCAGCCGTCCGTTGACGGAACTTCGATTTTCGTGGCCTGCAACCGTTCAAGCGAAATCGTAGAGATAGATGCCAATACGTGGACGTTGAAGCGTAGGATTCCGGCACGCCCGGGAGTCTACAATTTATCTGTGACAAACAAGGGTCGTATGGTCGCTACAAACAAGCGAGACCAATCTATTTCGATCTACGATTTAACCACAGGCAAAGAATTGTCTCGGATCCCGACTTCCAAAAAGATCGTTCATGGCGTGACAGTTTCTCCCGACGATCTTTATGCTTTTGTCAGTGTCGAGGGAATAGGCTCAGAGAGTGGGCTCGTTGAAGTCGTGGACCTCACCCGTCTCGAAATTATCGCCGAAGTCAGTGTTGGTCCCCAAGCCGCGGGGATTGATTTCATGAAAATGACCCCACCCTAATTTGAAAGGACTCCCCATGAATTTAAGAGCTCTCTTTTTCGTTCAACTTTTCGTGTTCTCAGCACTGGCTTGGGGACAGACACCGTCTCCCAGTCCGTCAGATGTAGAAAAAGTGGAGGTGACTCCCTCTCTTCTTGAAGTAGAGGTGGGCCAAGATGTGCAATTCACGGCAGTGGCCAAAGATAAAAGCGGAAGAGCTTTGCCAGACAAACCTAGCAAATGGTTTTCTTCTCCATTTGAGATCGCCGGTAGTGACGAGAATGGCAGGTTTCATTTTGTAAGAGCCGGTACGGTCAGGGTCGGTGCCATCATCGGCGGAAAACCTGGTACGGCCCGTGTCCTCGTTCGCCAGGAAGCCGTGGCCCGCATCGATGTGGACTTGACCTCCCAAAATCTTTACGTCGGAGATACATACCTACCCATGGCCATTCCAAGAACTTGGGAAGGTAATCCCCTTCACGAGGTGGGGATACAATGGATTTCTTCGGTCCCTCAAGTCGCCTATGTGGATTCCGTGGGCGTCGTGCATGCCATAGCCCCGGGAACATCACAGTTGAAGGCCGTCTCCAAGGGTGTATCGAGCCAGGAGATCACGCTCAACGTGCAACCAGCTCTGGCTTCCACCTTCGGAATCGAACCCAGCGTCGCTGAAATTCGAACCGGGGATGTCATCCATTTCAAAATCGCTGGGGAACAGACCAAGCTTCAAGTCCGCTGGACGATTTCAGGCAATACGGCCACGATGACGGCTGATGGGGCTTTTGTCGCCGAAAAACCGGGGACCTATATTGTCGCGGCCCTCGCCGGCGGTCATATCGCCAGCACAGCTGTTCATGTAAAAGCACGAGGCATCCGAAGACAATTAGAATTGGTCGGGCGCGCGTTCGTGCCGGATGTTCAATTTGCCGAGCAATGGATATTTGGAAAATATGCCTACCTCTCGACCATTTCTGACCGACTCTTTGTCTATGATATTTCAAATCCTTCACTTCCGAAGCTTACGGAAACACTGAAAGTAGATGCGAGAATCATCAATGATGTGAGTATCACCCCGGACGGGTCTATTGGAGTCATTACCCGCGAGGGGGCCTCCGATCGCAAGAACGGTATCATTTTTCTCGATACCACTGACTTGGCCCATCCCAAGATACTCTCCCAGTACACCGCGACGGTCACCGGCGGCGTTCATAGCGCTTACATTTATGGAAAACACGTATTTATCACCGACGATGCGACTGGCTCAATGCGTGTCATCGACTTTCAAGATGTCAAGGCACCCAAGGAGGTCGCCCGTTGGCAGGTTCAAAGCCCCCTCAATGAATCTCAGATCGGTCGAACCCGGTATCTTCACGACCTTCAAGTCGTCAATGGGATCGCCTATCTCGCGTATTGGCGTGATGGACTTGTCATACTTGACGTCGGCAATGGCATTAAGGGAGGTTCGCCTGAAAATCCAAAGTTTGTAAGTCAATTCCGCTTGAACTACGGGGAACTCTACGGCGGTGACTGGGTCGCTGGATCCCACGCCGTTTTTAGATACAAAAACTACGTCTTCATCGGAGACGAAGTCCTCTCCACAATGAGCGATATTTTCTCCAAAGAACGGGTCCCCGCGCGCGGCGCCGTTCACGTCATTGACGTGTCAGACCTGGAACACCCCAAAAAGGTTGCAGAATATCAAGTCCCGGAAGCGGGTTCCCATAACGTCTGGGTCGAGGACGATCTTCTTTACATGGGATATTACGGAGGAGGCGCCCGCATTCTTGATGTCTCAGGCGAGCTTTTGGGCGACCTTTACAAACAGGGCCGCGAAGTCGCCAGCTATTGGACAGGATCAGCGGAGGGATTTCGTCCCAATCTTCCCTTCACATGGGGCGCACAACCCTACGGTGGTTTGATCTATTTTAATGATATAAATTCAGGTCTCTGGATCATGAAGTTGGGTCATTCGAAGGATTGAAATCAAAAAATTTTTGAAAAGCCCTCAAAATCTCTTCAAGGCCGGTCCTTAGTCTAAACCTTTTGCGGATCGTCTGGAATGAGATGCCGAAAAATGGGACTGTAAAGATCTTCCAAAATAGGCATCCGACATTCTCCGACGTCTGTGGTCTCGGTAAAATCGACATTTTCGTATTGTAACAGAGCAAGAGGAACCTTTTCGTCCGCCTCCCCCATGACTAGGACCGCCCCGGCGGCCAAGGCATCCACGACAGAGACTTGGGTCATCTTTAATATGCTCCCGAAAATGTCTGGCTTGCCAATAAGATTCCTTACTCCTCGAATTCCCCAATGAGAGAGAGCCACCCCGGTGACTCCCTTTCGAAGAGGGCTTGTATGCGAATCAGTGAGAATAATTCCTAAGTTTTTAATTCTATATTTTTCTTTTAGCTGTTGCCAGATTCGGAAGGCACTTTGAAACGGATCTTTGGGGTACAAGATGTAATATTCTCCGGCTGCGTTTGACTCGTCAATTCCCGCGGAAGGAATAAAAAGACCATGCTTCACTGTAAGGTGACAGCCATGAAGAACTTCTCCCAGATAAATATCAGCCTCCTTCTTCACAAGTTCATCTTTTGTGACGTCGGCTTTCCACACAATCCGATTTTCCGCCAGGCTTATGATCTTTGAAGTGATGGCCAAAATATCATTTTCTCTGAGCCCCCGAAACCCGAGGCTCTCCGTGACGAACTCCGCCAAGCTTGAGCCCAGGCCGAATACCCTTGTCTGTATTGGAAATATTTGTAGAGATCCGTTCATCGTTCTGATTCCTCAACCCATAAGTGATTAAACCCCCTAAAAGCACGAATATGGGCCAAGGGATTATGAACTCTCAAAATATCCACTCCCTTTTTCGCCAACCCCAGGGAAATGCCAAGGCTTTCTAAATCTCGCTCTGAGGGAGTGACAGAGGAGATCCCGTCAATAAACGATTTTCGTGAGTGTCCCACCATGAAGCGGCAGGGAAGCGAAAAAAGTTTGTCGATACTTCGTAAGACAAAAAGGGACTGAAGCGAATCTTTGCCAAACCCAATGCCTGGATCCAGGATGATTCTTTCTGATTTAATTCCATAATTTTCAAAAGAGCGCAGTTTTTCACTCATCCAGTCCTTAATCTCATTGAGGGCATGAAGAGATTTGGACAAAATGTACTTTGGATCGGCCGGGACCGTGAGACTGTGAGTGAGGACATACTGACATTCACTTGTTTTCAATAAATCATATGCGCCTTCACTCTTTGCCCCACTGACGTCATTAATAATGGATACACCCAGTTCGAGCGCCCGCCCCGCCACCTCCACGTGCCGAGTGTCAACACTGATCTGGGGTTTAATTTTTCTTTCGCCAAACCGCCGTCTTAGGTGTTTCAAAACGGGTTCCAGTCGCAGCCATTCATCTCGCCAACTGAGGGGTGTGGCGTTGGGCCTGGTTGATTCTGCACCAACATCAATGATTCCAACGGAACTTTCGATTTCGTCTAAATATTTATCTATGTCAGACAAACTTAAAAAAGAGCCGCCGTCAGAAAACGAATCTGGCGTAATATTCAATATGGCCATCCACAGCGGACAATGCCCGGGGTGCTGACGAGCTAACTCATGAAGTGTCTGGTCACTATGGGGCAGTTTTAAATCAGGCGCCAAATCTTTGAACGGATCCAATACGAAGGATCTCTCGGAAAGACTTTTGTGAGGAATTTGCAAGTCAGAAGTTTCAAAACGCCGATTTCCCCAATAGAGAATGTCGATATCAATAGCTCGAGGAGCCCATGTTGGCCCCTCCTCCCGCCCCAATATTTTTTCAATTTCCTTTATTTTTTTCAGCAGCCACAGAGGCTCTTGACGGCACACCCCCTGCAGGACAAGATTGAGATAGGGTTTGTTCCAATCGCTCTCAGCCCGCTCGGGTAGTAAGGCAGGATTTTCGTACACAGGAGAAATCCGAATGGATTCTCCATCAAGAATCTCCTGGACGGCGTTCACCGCATTTTCCAGATGACGGAGTCTATTTCCAAGGTTTGAGCCCAATCCTAGAAAGACTTGGCTCAAAGGCTATCTCCAAAACAAAACTTAACCCCACCAAGAAGCCCTGAAATGGGCGGTTTCACTTTGTGCACTTCCACCCTCAGGGCAATCTGTACTGGTAGGCGCTTTTTTAGATTCTCATGAGTGAGATAAGCTAGGTGTTCGACTGTGCAAAAGTCTTTCAGTTCACAAGTAGAAAAGATTTCCTCAGAAAGCATCGCATAGCAAACGGCATCTTCCAACTTATCACTTTGGCATACCACCAGGTCCTCTCGGAATCCAAGCCTCAGGCTGATACGCACCTCCTGCTTTGCCCTTCTTTCTTCCTCCGTACAACCGAGATGAACAAGACAGCTTAGATCTTTTAAAATCAATTCACTTTCTGTCTGCATAGCCCGCCTTCATGGACTTCTGACAGAAAGTCCCACAATGCAAGTCCGGCTCGCCTTCCAGCATCAAGAGCTTGCCCTCTCTCAAGGGGGGGCACCTCATCTAACATCTGGGCGCATGATTCAGAGTGATGTTTATCGGCAAGCTCGTGTACGGAAAAGAAAGCCAGTGTATCGGGCTCTTGAATTCGGTAGTTGTTTCTCAACCCCTCGATCTTGGCCTTGGCGATTTCTGGCACTTGATATTCATAGGCATATACGGCGGCCAGCCCCTCGGCATAGGAGGATCGGCATAAAGACCAATAAGTTGTTACTAGGGCCTTTGCCCTTTCTCCGATAGGCGAATTCCTGAAATCCTGGTCACTCAAACCCAGACCCATGCCAAATTGCTTCCAAAGTTGAGGATGATCTTTGCCTCCGGTCGCCCCTTCTTCCTCCATGAGATTTTCAAGGAGATGTTTCCTCCATTTTTCGGTTTCACAAAAACTATGGACGGCGCTGACGTAGCGTGGAAACGCCTCCACGTGGGGAAGATATTGAACAGCATATTGTTTTAATTTATCTAAACTGAGTTCTCCCTTCATCCACGCCCGATAAAAGGGGTGATTGAGGAGAAAATACGTTGATAAGTCATCTTTTAGTTGATCCGAAAATCTCATGGCGGCCTCCTTAAGTAGGTGGACCCATGTTAGGTGGGAGTTCTTGATTTATGAATCTAAATGATCTAAACAATTCGTTTAATGAAACTTAACGGTTTGGATCTTAATAAATTAAATATCTTCTGTTCTGTCGTTAGACACGGTGGGTACAAGGGGGCCTCAGAAGACCTGAATCTAACACGTTCCGCTATCAGTCAGGCGATGGGCGCCTTGGAAGGATCTTTGGGAAAGGCCTTATTTCTTCGAGTGGGAAATAAAATGACCCCAACTCCGGAGGCCATGAGATTCTTCAGGGACGCACAGCAATACCAAAATCAGATCCAAAACTCGGTAGCCACTTTGCTGGGTCAAGACCGGCAACTGGTGGGATTGATCCGGGTGGGGGCCTACCTAGAATTCACGAAAACTCAACTCATGCCCGCCATTGAAGATTTCTTGCTCCAACATCCAAAGGTGCAGATAAAATTCACTTTCGATTCTCCCTCCCGACTGGAGGCCATGCTGGAGAAACATCAAATTGATTTATCAATCTCTATCTTTCCGCACCGAGGAATCAAGGCCATTCAATCAAGAAAACTTTATCAAGAGGAATTGGTTTTGATGGGTCATCGAGATTTGGTGCCATCATCCCCAGACAAGGAAGCCCTTAAAAGACTCTATATCATCGACTACTTTCCTAACCACATTTTATTGAAAAGATGGTGGGCCACTCATTATGGCGGAAGTTTTCCGAAATTTTCTTTCAGGTCTTATTGCGCGACGGCAGATATGGTTTTTGAGATGGTCAAAAGAAAACTCGGGATCGGTGTGGTCCCAAAGTACATTTTAGAAAGTCATGGATCAGACGATCTCATTGTGATAAAGCCGACCGATCGAAAACTGATGGACTTTTTGTGGCTTAACGAGATTAGGAATATTCAAACCTCCCATGCCCAAAAGGCTTTCATTAAATCAGTGGATCGTCGCCTCGGGTTTTGAGGAAATAGATCTCGATGAGGCACATCTAATTTCGCCCGGCCTTTACCACCGGAGCCACTCTCCAAAGAAAATTAAACATCGTTTGATAGGCCTGGGCCTGAAACGCGGGATATCTAAAAATATGGCTTTCTTCCGGTATTTCTAAATATTGAACGTCCTTTTTCATACCCTTTAAGGCTTTGTAAAATTCCCGGGACTGCCTTCCGGGCACACGTTTGTCTTTACCACCGTGCATAATGAGAAGAGGGACGCTCAGATTTTGAGCCCACGTTATCGGAGAGCGGTCCAAGTAGAGCTTATAAACCTCTTTGGAAGAAAAGGGATCGCCCATACTGCTCACAGTATTGTCAGGAACATTGCTTTCTGTCACATCAATCAAAAGATCAGATATCCCACATTCACTAATACCGAAGCCAAATAGGCTTCCGGGCCGGGTGACGGCCCAGTTAGCCATGTACCCACCGTAACTCTCCCCATAGATTCCAATGCGAGCCGGTTCAATTTTGTACCGATCAGCGAGGTACCGCCTCCCATACTCATAATCAAGGGCATCCCCGCCAGCCCAATCATTTCTGTTAAGATTTTCAAAATCTTTCCCATACCCGGTGCTACCCCGAACGTTGGCCGCCATGACAGCGTAACCAAGGTGGCAAAAACTTTGAATGGCTTGATCGTATTCGTGAGTAACCTGTTCGCCAGGGCCTCCATGAGCATATATGATCCCGGCGGGTTTAGCCGGAGTAAATGCAGGTTTGAAAAGAATGCCGTGTATCAGGCGAGTTTTCCCATCGGGAGTTTTATCAAACGTCGGATAATCGACATCCTCATAACTGCACGGGGGTAAGGTCATCGATGTCGAAGCCGGATAAAAACTCTCCGAAATAATGTGGCGAGCATCCCGGGCTCTAGGGTCAACTATGACGACAAACTGCTTCTGTGTTTTCGTCGAATTCGCAGAAATGGCCCAACGCCCGTCTCCCATGGCCTGTTGGAAGTATCCTATTTCAAAGGTGTAGGCACTGGTGTCCATACTTAATTGATGAGAGGCCGGCACCTGCAATGGATCGCCATCAAAGGTCGTATCATACAGAGTGAGTTCGCTCCCCTTATCGTCGTGATCATTGAGAATCACGCGCCCCGACGGCTCATCGTAGATACCATCTTCAACTTCAAAGCGGCTTTGATGAACCTTCGTGATTCTATCGCTGACGTTATCGTAATAGTAAAGGGACTGTTTCGTCATCCCTTCATCACTTATAAAATAGAGGCGACGGCCGTTCCAACCCAAGGGAGTTACTTGACTTCGTTCAAGAGCAGGGTCAGTCACGATTTTCAACTGTCCCGAGCGACGATCGAAAATCGCAAGATTCTTAAGGGAACGTTTACCACCCGACATGACCGTAAGACCGATGAATTGCTCTTGAGCATCTACGGCGGGACTAAGATAAATATTGAATCCTATTTTATCGGTGTCGCAAAAGAGAGTTTTTTCTTTGGCTCCATC
>Ga0207149_1098_pt1 | contig 14869 bp, 14 predicted proteins | sample Alteio_BWMinHeat_31_FD_153563 | JGI IMG/M metagenome (GOLD analysis project Ga0207149, IMG submission 153563) | Enriched cells from forest soil in Barre Woods Harvard Forest LTER site, Petersham, Massachusetts, United States -... | ecosystem: Environmental > Terrestrial > Soil > Temperate forest >... | reverse complement strand
TATAGTATTTTTTAATGTGATCTCAAGAGTTTAAAACGTTTGACACATGCCTTTTATATCTCATAAAATTGGAATTCGGTATAAACTTGAACTAGAACCACATTTTTTGATAAAGAACAGGCTTATGGCACCATTACCTCTTAGCAATGATATGCAAGAAACACAATTTAGCATAGACAAAGAACTTTACGATTCTACCTTGTCCGTTCGGGATGAAATGAATCTCATCGCAGAACGCCTTAATAAAATGGACGAACACAAATCGAGTGTCTCTGAGGCAGTATATTTTAAGGTGAAATCGGATTATCTCGCTTTCTACGATAAGGTAAAAAAGAATTTTGAAGAAAAAAAGAAAGAAATCCAATCCGCTCTTCAAGCTTTATATAAAGGTAAAAAAGAACAGGAAGAAGAACTTAAAAAGCACCAAGAAATATTAGAAGAAGCAAAATTCCGAAACTTCCTAGGCGAATTCAGCGATAAAAAGTTCAAAGAAGTTGAAAGCCGTGAAAATTCTGAAATTAAAAGATATGAATCTCTTCTTTCTACACTCGAAGCAAACATCAAACAATATGAAGAATTAATTGGTGGCCCACTTCCCTCTGTAAATATTCCCGAAGAAAGTCCTAAACCAAAAACAAAAATCCCTCTTGTAGATGAAAGCGTTTCCGTAGCTAAGGATAAATTGGATGAAGAAATGTCTCCTCTTTCTAAGATTTCAATTTCCTCTTCCGAAGAGGGCTATGTTTTAGAGTCTGAGGGTGACTATTTTCAAAATGAAAACCTTGATGAAAAGGTTCCCGAAAGTCAGGACAACACCCATGCACTTCCGGCGGAAAATTTGCCTAAACTGAAAACGAAAAAAATTGCTCCCGCTCCTGACCTTGAAGAACTCCCCACTAACAAGCAATCCATTAATAAAATTAAAACGGAAAAACCAAAAACAGGTTTGGGATTTGATGATTCTATTTCATCCATTTTAAAAAGCATTCCTCTGGAAGAAGATGAAAAACCAGAAGAAGCTTCTACTGAAGCTTTCTCCCATTCAGAAGAAGTCCCTGAAGTTCCCGCAGAAGATGTCTTTGATGAAGACATGGAAGCTTCCATTTCTTCGACGGGCAAAGCAAGACTAGAATGCCTGGAGGGAGACACCAACGCACCCGAATTTGAACTGGACGAAAACACTTCGATTGGTCGCTCTCCTTCCAATGACATCGTAGTCAAAGAACCAAAATTCAGCCGTCAGCATGCTGCTATTAATAAAATTGATGGGAACTATGTGATTGTTGATTTGAAAAGCTCGAATGGAATTTTTGTAAATGGTCGCAAGGTAGAAGAAGTCGTTTTGGAAGATGGTGACGAAATCGCTATTGGTAACACGAAGTTGTTGTTTCATTCCACCTGAAACAGTACTTGCCAAAAAATGAATCCTTAAGTAAATAAGCCCTCGCATTCATAATGCGGGAGTCCTACAGTACGAAAAGCAGGACGCCTGCCTGTAATTGCAGCTCCTGCTTTAGGCAGGTTCTGCTCAACATGCGGGAGTAACTCAGTGGTAGAGTGCAACCTTGCCAAGGTTGACGTCGCGGGTTCGACCCCCGTCTCCCGCTCATTTCGAAACCTCGGTGATTTCTCCGGGGTTTCTTCTTTTTTAAATTTTTTCAATAGGTTAACTGATTTTTCAGTTCGTCCGTAAACTTTCATTTCACCCCAATTTGTCCGTTTAAAAGTAGTTTCGTGGCACCCAGATGGCACCGCGAATTGAACGGTGTTTCTAAATTGTACGAGATCAGAACCTGTCGAGTGAAGATATTTTTGCAAAGTTTTAATATCCTGATGTCCCGTTATTCTTTGGATCTTTCCTAAATCCATTCCGCTTTCAACCAAATGGCTTGTGTAGGTATGTCGAAATCCATGAGGAATCGCATCGAAGATTTTTGCCCTTTTTCGGATTTCTCTAAAATGATCGCTAAAAGTTGTTCTCGGGAGATTGTGAATTTTTCCTTCAGGTAATTTTTTTATAATTTCAATCACGGTGTCGTTTAATGGAACCACTCGACTTTGCCTTCCCTTCACAAAAGTCTTTTCTGAATGAGTGATAAAAAGCACTTTTCTTTCAAGATCAAAATCTTCTTTATTCAGGTGTTCAAGCTCACCTAAACGCATTCCTGTATTTGCTAAAATGGTTAGGGATGATCTACAACAAGAGCAGGCATGTAACAGAAGCTTTTGAACTTCTTCAATAGTATAAGATCTTCTAATGCTTCGAGGGAGTTTGGGAAGAGCATCTACAAAATCTACAGGGTTCTCAGAGGCAAATCCTCTCTTGATCGCCCACTTAAACAAGCCTCTTATAGCCAATCTGTCCTCATTTGCAGTCTTATTAGAAAGTCCCTCATTTAACCGAGATGTAATCAAATCGGAAATATCATGATGTGTAACATCGCAAATAGGCTTCCCTTTGAAATAAGACTTTAAATGGGCAAGACGGTTATGGGTTTTGATGAGATGACTTTGAGATTTAAAACGGAGATATTCTCCTTCGTAAAGCGGTAGGGCATCTCCATACGAAATAGCATCTATCCATCCTAATCGGTTTTTAACTCTTTCTTCACGGTCGCCCACAATTCTCAAGAAGTCCTGGGCATTGGGTCTGAGGTGAAAAAACTTCCTGCGTCTTTTCCCACGGGCATCGAAGAAAGTGACTCTCCATCGCTTTTTATTTTTATCGAGAGCAAGTTTTGCCATAGATTAACCTCATGTTGAATTTCTTTATAGCCTCATGCACTTCAGATTCCAAGACTAAGATTTTTTTACCTACACGATAACTTGGAATTTTACCCATATTAGCCAATTCATAAAGTTTTGTTTCACCCAAAGGAATTGTTCTTCTTTTTACAAGTTCAGGAATGGTAAGATAAGGTTCTAAAGAATTTATCTGTGTGCTCACTGCAGCACCTCCACTGTTGCACCTGGAAAGGTTTTTAAGGCCATTTCATGAATATGAATATCGTGGAGAGTCCATTTATAAATGGAAGTGTCTTTGGGTAAACCTAATCGAATAAGATTCTGTCTCCAATGTTCAAAAAGATCATGTAGCCATTTTACATTCTTTCCTTCACTTTGAAGTTTAAGATAGGGCTCATCATCTCCTACGAAGTAAGTCCTTCCGTAAGTAGGATCCTCCACTCGAATGATATAAGGCCCATTACAAAGATCTTGAGGGGTGAGCTTCAGAATGCTTTTCAAGCCTAAGATTAGGTATTGAGCATCTTCGTAAAGAGCAAAATGAACTGTTCCTTTTGTCACAGCCGTAGGAATTTGAGAAGGAAGGAGGGATTTTAGAGGACTAAAACTCATTCGCCACACTCCCTTCTACAGGCTCGTCTTCTGCTTTTTTTCCCTCCGAAAATACTGGTTCGTGAGATCTTGGACCTTGCTCAAAAAGTGAAATATTCTCCGAACCAGAATAAGTCTTTATATCTTGAGAGCTTGTATCATTTTTTAGATTCTGGTTTGCTGGTTCGCACTCTATATTGCGTACTAGCGAACCAGTATTTTTAGAAGCGAGGGAATACAGGTAAGGAAAGTTCTTTTTTCCTTCTCCTATTCGAGTAATTTTTCTTTCTTCTCTTAGTTTTTTGAGAGCCTTTTTATAATAAGACCGAGTTCCTTCAATTGATTCATCGATCATCTTTTCTGGAATGGCTTCTTCTTGTTGGGATAGAAACTCAAGGATGGATTCTCCCAATCGATCTATTTCACATTGTTCTTTGTTTCCTCCTAAACTGGAGATCCTTGTTTCTTTGTCAAAGGAAAGAACAGTTTCTTCTAAATCTTCTCCGGACCGTTGAATCGAAGAAATAGTCCGGTACTTCTCGGAGCGATTCATCTCGAGTATTGTATCCACCGTTCCTACGATTCCAATAGAGCCCAAGGCTGAATCAATTCCTTTGCTCTCTCCCTTTTTACTGTGATGAAGCAAACAAACGTGGCTTTTGACTTCTCTTGATATTGCAAGCAAAGGTTGAAGACCTGTGATGACTTGGGAGTAATCATTGAGGTCTTTAATTCGAGTCAAACGAGCTAAAGTATCGACTACAATCAGAAGAGGCTTTTCTCTTTCCGCAATGCTTCTCACTTGTTCTAAAGCATCTGAAGGAGCCATGCCCGCAAAGATTTTTAAATTGAGATTCTCTTCCTCTTGAGCTCCCATGCTTCTAAAGTGAGATTTTACATCTTCTCTTCTTTCTTCGAGGGCGAGATAAATGACTAATCCCTTTTCTGTCTCTCTTCCCAGAAAGCTCTCTCCTTTGCTCACTGCAAGAGCCAATTGCCTCGCTAAAGTGGATTTACCTGTCTTGGGTTTCGCAACGATTAAAGAAAGGCCCCCTTTGGAAAATAAACCTTCTACTGTCCAATCTATTTTTTCTTCTGGTTCAGCCAGAAGATCTTTGAGGGTTATGAGTTGAATCGTTTTTGATGAGGATGAGAGGACTTGTCTTTGTATTTCAGAGATGGGGATTTGGGAGAGGAGGTGGCTCGCCCTCACTAATCGAGCGAGATCTTTTTTAGTTCCACCCAATTTCTTCCATTCAGAGATATCTTTTCCAAAAGGCAATGTAACAAGCTTAATCGCCTTCGCAATCCCCCAAAGCTTTTTAATAACATCATTGCCATGATTAAAACCCACTTCATCGTTATCGGGAATAACGACGACACTTTTATCTCTTAAACATTCTGAATACTCTTCTTTCCATTTTCCTGCTCCCATGGAATTACAGGTCGCAGGAATATTCCAAGCACTTAAAGTCTCTGCGTCCTTTTCACCTTCTACGATATAAACAGTTTCAGATTTTAATATTTCTGGAAGCTTATAGAGAACGGTGTGAGTTCTGTTAAGACCTGGAGTCCAATGTCCTTGGTCATCGAAGTGAAATTGTCGGAAGCTTTTGGGGAAATATCTTCTTACTTGAAAAAGAGCTTTTCCATTCTCATCCTCATAGGTGTAACGAGCAATCTCTTGAAGAAAGGAAGTTTCAGGAATTTCTTTTTTGATTTGTGTTTCATTGTCTGGAGCTGGAACCGATAAAAGCTTTGCAAGCTGAAATACATTCCCTGACTTCTCACATCCGTGACATTTCCATAATCCTTCTTCGAGATTACAGGAAAAAGAAGGATGATGATCTTCGTGCAAAGGACAAAGACCTAAAGCTTGGCCAGAAGAGTTTATTCTTAGTTTCTGAATATTCGCTTTAAAGAAGTCAGAGTATTCCATAAAATCCCTCTTCGTCTGATAGACAAAGTTTTTATTAAGCGATTTCCACCTCTTCCTTCACAAAAACCTTTTCTTCGGGGAACTGAATCAATCTGGCAATCTTCAATAGACGCTCATCTCCTGCTTTCACACGAATGTGTTCATGGAGGAGATGATTGAGGATGTTGGGAGTAATTCCTGTCTTCCAGGCCAACTGATATTTGTGAATGGGATAAATCTTCAGGGCATTTTTGAATTCTTGAGAAACCATATTTTACTCTCCTTATTAAAAAAAACATCATGAGGTCACGATCTTCAAAGGACAGAATATAAAAGATGTTTTGAACTCCACAACGGACAATAGCGGCCAAATGCGGCCACAGGAATAAAAATCATCATCAATGAGAGGGAGAATATAGAAGACCTTCACAATCTCGCAACGGACATACGAAGACTTTGGAGGACTTATGAGGACATTCAAGGATTTTCGAAAAAGCATTTTTTGTTTTCTCCTTATTTAATCAAAAAACAATGACGATGATTTGATTTCCAAAGAGTAGAATACCGAAAGAAATGAAAAGCCCCAATGGACAAAAGTGGACTAAAGTGGACAAATTAGGACTTAGGTGGACATTGAAGAAAAAAATCATCATCCATAAGTAAGAAAATACAGGAAGGTCTTTCAAGCCGACAAGTGACAAAGAGTGCCAAAATGTGCCAATTGGTGACACGCTTTTGCATGAATACTAAAAATTTGCTCTGGATGAGAATTTTACATTCGAAAAAAATCAGAATTTGATTTCATCATCTTATTTTTAAGATCGGATTTTTCACTTCTTCCGTTTTTCTCTGAAGATTTCTTAAGAAAAATAATTTAGAATACAGATCAGATAAAAGAATGGAATTATTTTATGTTTCGAAAATTAAGTGTGCGACTCCCCATTGATATGTATGAAGACTTAAGGGATGAAGCTCTCAAATATTGTATCTCTATTACAGATGTCGTTCGAGAAAAGCTTTTTCGTTACCAGAACCCGAACTTATATCCACCTCAAGCAACAGCCGAAGTTTCAAATCTTCAAGAACAAATTCTAGAGTTATCCACGCGGCTTTCAAAAAAAGAAAATGAATCCAATGAAAACCGTTTAACCATTACCGAAATACTTTTCCTCCTGCGGGAATTTCTCTTTGAACGAAATGCTCAAATTTTAAAGAAAGTCGATGAAAGAATGGACAAACGATTTGGAAATGATAGGAAGAAATTCGTATAAAAAAATCCCCATCCCTCGTTTTCATTCCGACAAATCGAAACTACTCACAAGAAATGGGGCACTACGTTCTTCGGTCTTCCCATTAAAATTAGGACGACCCGGGTGATGAATCTGGACTCCCTTAAGCACTCTCCTATTCGTTTTAGGAATAGAACTCTGGCTTAAAGAATTCTGGGAGTATTGGGGGAAAACGGCACGCCCGCCAACATTATTGTTACTGTTGCCGGGATTGTTGTTGTTCCGGTTCGCGGCACGCAGGTTTCTCGGATTATTGTTGTTCCAGGAACCACCGCGAAGCACTTATGATCCATCCCCCGTTTGTTGTTGAAAGATAATATCTTCCAGCAACAATTCTCTTAATTTCATCGTATTGGCATGCCGAGAATGTCCCAACCATGCGCAAATCGATTGTCGAACTTGGCTTAAATCCAAAATTCCTTTCCCATATTGTTTCTGTATTTTTATCATTCGACGCTTGAAACGAATGACGTTCTCCCTTTTTAATCTTCGTTTATTTTGAAAAATTACCATCCCCAAAAAGGGGAAACCTCTCTTGCTTTCAAAGATCCGACATTTATTTTCATGAAGTTTTAATTGGAGTATCGCCAAATATTGGACCATGCTTTCTTTGATTTTCCATAAGAAATCCTTCTCATTGGAGAATGCTAAACTATCATCCATATAACGGAGATAATGCCGGCACTTTAGTTTTTCTTTGATGTGATGATCGAGGCCATTGAGGTAAACATTAGCAAAAAACTGAGAAGTCAGATTACCAATAGGAATGCCAATGGATGGATGGATGGATGGATGGATGCAATTCAGGCTCCAAAGAATGGGAATCCAGTATTTTCTGAATTAACCACAATGTATTTTTACAAGCAATCTTCTTCTGAATCAAACTCATCAAAACCTCACGATTGATATTGGGAAAATATTTTTGAATATCACATTTGAGGACATATTTGTTTTTCTGAGCAAAGCTTTGAGCCCTATCAATCGCCTTGTGAGTGCCCTTTTCTTTCCGAGTCGCATAACTGTCGAAAATAAACATCGGATCAAAAATAGGCTCGAGAATATTGTGAATGGCGTGATGCACTACCCGATCTCGGTACGGGGCCGCACTGATCAGCCTTTTCTTCGGTTCGTAAATCTCGAAATGAAAATATTTTCCAGGCTGGTAACTTTTCTCTGAAAGTTCCTTATGAAGAACCCACAACTCTTTTTCGAGAAAAAAGTTGAAACGAAGGGTAGCAAGCTTAAATCGTTTACCCTTTTGTGCAAGCTTTGCGGCTTTATATAAATTTTCAAAGGAAATGATTTGATCAAAAAGATGTTTTCTGGTCTTCATGGCTTCGATCTTACATGTTTGATCCAGCCGCCCAGTTGATTTCCAATTTCATAAAGTTTGTGAGTGAGATTTTCGAAAGATTTCATTTCCAAAATTTTTAGATCCTTCGAAAGCCTCAGAAAATACCTTAACTTTTCTAATTGAAGGTTAATCCGAAGCAACACACTCAACTTATCCTTACTATAAATCGCCTCCAAAAAATTTTCCAGAATTGAAAAGGATAAAAGCTCTATTTTTTCTCCCAACAAATAACGGTGACTTTTGGGAAAACGTGAAGTCTTCTGCATCAAAAGCAAAAGAAAATCATAAAACCTCTCCAAAATTTCGGGAGTCTGGTTTTTCATGCAAACCCAGGGTAAAAGTTTAAGAAAAAAAAGTGTAATTTAGTCCTGGGGGAAAACGGCACGCCCGCCAACATTATTGACACCGTTGCCGGGAACGCTGACGCCCCGGTACGCGGCACGCAGGCTTCCCGGAAAAAAGCAGTCGCCCCAGGAACCACCGCGAAGCACTCGAGTAGAGGCAGTCGCAGGACCTGTAGGATCTCGTAAAGCCTCTCCTGCGTTTGCGGGTGTATAAGGACCATAATTATCATTGCCCCATTCCCACTCATTGCCACTCATATCTCTAGCTCCAAAAGGACCAGGGCTACCTTCCATCACAGGCCGAGTAGCAGATCTTTCTCTTGTCACTGAACTCCAAATTGTAGGTTCTTCAAAAGCTCCACTCTCCGTTGAAAATACACGCCGTGCTCCAATCGCTTGCCCTTCTCTCAACATGCCTTGAAGTCTTGGATTGTTTGGATTTGTAAATATTTCCGTTCCCATTTCCATTGTCGTAGGATTCAAGATCACAAGATTATCATAGCGACCGAAGCGGCCACTTTCATATCTGCCATTGATCTCAGGACCTGATGTAAACTCTGCAAGCCTATTAGAAGGAACTCCTTCAGCTCTCATTTGTTCCGTCACATTCACAATCGGACCTCTGGCTTCCAATTCCCATTGGGCTTCCGTAGGCAAATGACCGCCCATCGCATCCGCAATCGATACCGATTCTGCCCAATTGATATTTACGGCAGGTTGTTCAAAACCTTCAAAGCCCTGTTGCATTTGAGGGGGACGTTCCGGAACCACACGCTCGATGGACAAAGAATCTTGTCTAAAAACTCGGCCTCCACTTGATACACAATCCGCTCTTCCTCGAAATCCAGCTTGTGAAGAAACTCCATGATCTCCAATCCAAGCTCGAAGCTCTGCTTCGCTTCTCCCTCGCTGGACCACTCGAGCAATTCCCGCTTCATCCCTTCCGATAATAGCAAAGGGGGTTGAAAAATACTCTCCCCAATATCGTAGCAAGAGCGCATTTGTAAAAGGTGTACGTAAAATTCTAAAGGGGGAAACATCTACTAAATGAGGAGTCTCATTCTCATAGCTACCTGGTCCTCGAGAGCCTCTCACGTATCTTTGACCTGGAATACTCGCTACTTCTTCCGGACGGGGAGCAAGAGAGTTACTTGCAGAGGACATTAAAATTCCAATGCCCATTTCAGGTAATCCAGAGGCGGGTATAGCCGCTGCCATAGAAGAAACTGCTGCCGTCGCAGAGGCAGGGCTCAAGCTCATCTCACCCGCGTTACTCGCTACATTCTGCGCCATTGTTAAAAAGTTACCACCCCCACGGGCCATGTTTCTGGCACCCATCAGCATCATTCCTGCTGCTCCGGTCGTTAGAGTCACTTGTCTGGCTACTTGAAAGGAACTCTGATTGTTCAAACTTCCATTCCCCCAATTCGAAACAGTATTCGCGATAGATCCTACTCCCTGCACCATCCCATGAATTACAAAAGATCCCACAGCCCCTATCGTATGTTGCCAACCTTGAGGTGAAGCTTGGATGGCTACACGAGCCATATCTTTCATCCCTACCGGAACTCCCCACAATAACTGACCCGCAGACAACACAGATCCGGCAACACCCCCTAGCCAATTCGGAGCATGATGGGCTTGTAAAAAACGATCCGTATTATTCGCGGAAAGCTCAAAGCCATCATTCAAAGTATGTTCTTGAAAATATTCTTGCACCGCACGGGGTGCATCAGGAATACGAGACAAAGAATTTAAAACAGAATCTAAAATTGGCATGGGGCAGCCTCCAAATAACTTTTATTGAAAGTGCCCCTTATTGCCATTATCGAATGGCTTTGAAATTGGTTGCTAGGTGGAAAGTAAAAAATAAACAAGCAATTACCAACAAGTTTACACTTCTTAACAAGGCTTAATTTTTCAAAAATGAAATTCTACCCCTCAAGGTTTGAATTCCAATATTTTCAAAAAGCTTCATTTCAAAAAACAGGCTCCCTTCCAAAAGCCAAAATTTGTCCTTCTTTGTCTGACAAAAAAATCATTTAATTTCAATGACTTGTAAAATAGCGGACAAAGGAGGACAAGAAAACAGGTCTCTTAAATGAGAGTGGAACTCAAATCCGACATGGATTTCAAAGACTTAAGCAAAGCACGCGATTTGCGTCAGGTGTGTGTATCATTTTCAAGGGAGCGTAGCTCATGCCCCATGAGAGCATGGAGTTTCAAAATCTAAGAAATGTGAAAAAAGCAACGGGCAGGTTTACGAGCAGAGAAATATCAAAAGTGAAAATAATATTTTTAGATAAGAGCAAGACACCCGAAGAAGCGGATGAAAAATAATAAAATGCAAGAAGCTGAAAAAAATATTCTAAGCAAGGTCAAAGTTGAGAAACAAAAAATGAAATGGTGAGAATCTCCAAACAGTTTTGCTGGATAATGAACTCGCATCGCTTCATTTTGAAAACAGTCTCTACCTTAAACATCATTTGCCACTTTCTGAAAAATATATTCTTCCTCTCAAGATCAGAAGAAATCATTTTTGTGAAATGGATTGAGCCCCAAGATTTCAAAAGATTTTTAATTCTTCTTTCTCTCCTCGACGATGATTGAATCGCCCAATAACCCAATGCAGTAAGCAATCTCACGACAAGGGGATTGCGGGCCATAGTCAGAAAAATTTAAAAGCGATTAGAGCTGAAATCTTTGAAGAAACAAGGAAAGATCAAGGAAGATATCGATCGTTGCCTATAAACCAAATTTAGATCGTGAAGTTGATATTTAATGAAGAAAGGAAGATTTTCTTCAGAAGCTCTTTTCTCAGACTTGCCAAGTATTCGAAATCATTCAAGCCAAGGTGTTAAGCAAAATGACGGTGTGTGACTTTGACTCAATATTGATAGAGTACCGAGATTTAGATCATTGCAGGTTATTTTTTTGTAAAATTTTTCAAAAAACCCATTAATTGGGAGGCGTCCAATATTTCTACTTTTTGTTGAAGGGCATTAAAAGAAGATAACGACTCTTTCCATTTTACTTCGTAAAGCTTCACTTTTTCCTTTTGAGGAATGACGAGGTCTACTTCTTTTTTTTCTTTCGTGGAATACCAATAAAAAATCGGGGAGACTTTTCGAGAAGTACCCACCACATAAAAATTTTCAAGAAGTTTTCCTCGGTTTTCAGAGTTTGTCACAAAGTCTTTAGCCCATTGGGCAATATTCACGATATTTTTTTTCCAGGCGTAAGCTAAATGGTACAGGATAGGATCGATCAGGTAAATTTTACGAGCTTTTTGAAAGGCAGGTCCTTTCTTCACTGGATCATAACAATAATGAAGATGACACAAAAAGGCTTCCTCAAGATGCTCAACATATTGAAGTGCTGTTTCATGACTTCTGACAGGTGTTTCTTCGATGAGAAGTGGCCAGGTGAGTCTTGAAGTCAAGGTTTCGGCAATTCTAAAAAAAATATGCTTTAAGGTTTCTTCAGCAAGTTTGAAACGCAAGGCATCACCTAAAATCCAGTTTTTATAAGTGCTGTAAGTTTCATCCGTAACGTAACCCCATTCTGCCCAATCTCGAATGGCATGAGGAAAGCCCCCGGTGGTAAGAAAAATTTCCAATAACTCGTCAGCACTTTTGCCCTGAAAACATTTTATTCTTTCGTAATCAGTAAGATCAAAAGGATGGAGAGCAAGATCTAAACCGTGTCCCCGTCGACCTGGAAAGCGCTCAGAACTTTCTTTAAGATCTCGAGCATTCGATCCAGTGACCATAAGAGAAGCTTTTTCAAGAAGGCCTGTATTGATTAGCCACAGAATGGCTCTTTGCCATTCTTCCACAAAACTAATCTCATCGAGAAAAAGATAAACCATTTCTTGTTTTTTTTCATTGAGCCATAAAGCTAGAGTTTCTTGTAACTCTCGAAAGTTTTCAATTCCTTCACAGCTTAAAAAAAGAATGCTTTTGGGAGGAATTTTTTCTTCAATCAACAAATTTCGAATCCACTGTTTAAGTAAGGTAGTCTTTCCAACTTGCCGTGCTCCTCGAAGAATATGAAAATGTCGTGGCTTAAAAGTAAGAGAATGAAGTTCAGGCCTTTCGGCATAAGCAGAATGTTTTAAAACCTTGAGCTGTACGTCTTCTTCAATCATCGAAGGATTTTCCCACCAAGGATTTTGAATCTTAAGAAGATTCGAATTCATAAGCTATTTATATCACAGTGAATTTTAAGTAAAAGCATTTTATGCGATTAAGATCGCAAATATTGCCATGCTACTGTTTATAGCTTTTAAAGGATTTAGAAAGCAAAATGGCACCTATCTGGCACCGTACTTTTTATTCATTTTTATTTTTAATAACTTAGATGATTCAACCGCGGGTTCGACCCCCGTCTCCCGCTCATTTAGTTTTCTGGCCAGCCAAAAGCTGGCCTTTTTATTTTTAATATCCGTTTTATCTCCTTCGTTTCTTATAGAAACACTTCCCCATTTATGCCGATAATACCCACGAGGTAGTATGCGTTCTGTTTATATTCCTATTATTATTTTAACTTTATATTGTGGAGCTTGTTCTTCTTCCAATCCATCGGGGCAAAACTCTTCAGGTCCTGTTACAGGAGATACTTCAAATCCTACTCAAACAGGTCCAGGAACAGGCAATCTCCCTCCCCCCACCTTTCCCGAACAAGGCAACCCAAGCTTATCTGAAAATTTTGCAAGCCTTTCCACAAACTTCAATAGTACAAAATCAATTCCCGATGGAATGATTCAATTTGGAATTTTAAATGGAGAAGCCCAGGATTCTAAAATTGCACAGCTCATTATTCCCGGTCATCCGGAATATGGCCAAAATGACTTCAAATCCCCTCCTGGCGTACAATTAGAAAGCCTTCAGAGTTTTGCATTTGGAACTTTCCGTAACCACTTGCAGGCTTCCGCTTGTGCTCAAGCGAACGAAGGAGTGATCTATGGAATTTTTACTTATCAAAATGATGGGAGTGACAACAATGTAAATGGAATTATCGACAACAATGAAATCGACATCGAAATCTCCTGTGATTCACCCGACACTATTTTTCTAACACTCTGGACAGACTATAGCAGTGACAGCTCCTTCAGAAAAGTAACTCGAAAAATAAATCTCAAAACGGGGTCTTATATCGAAACAAAAGCGGGTGAAGAAAATCAATGGGCGCTTAATCAAAGCGGGCAGCTGACTACATTCCCAGGTATTTCAAGCATTGGCGAATGGTTGGATGTAGGATTTACATGGAAATCAAATAAAGTTGAATTTTTTCTTTATAGTAATGGAATTCGTTATTCACTTTGGATCTACCAAGATTCAAATCATATCCCTCAACATGCAGCTCCTTTTCTCTATAATGTCTGGCATACTCCTACCTTATGGTCCAATGACGGAATCGCAGATTATCCAAGCAGTACCGTCTTACTAAAACTTGATACTTTCTCTTATTTTCAACCTTAAGGTCCAAAAGATCGTGTAGGATTTCTTTTATCTGAATTTGCGATGGATGCAGAAGGCGGATTATTATTCACAACGCTACCGGATGGCAGTGCGAACCATGGAATTAAAAACCCCGCAGCAGCCCCTCCTCCTGCAGATACTCCATCCGCAAAATAAGGGTCCCAACTTTTAGGAGAAAGCACATGTGTAAGTAATGACACGCAACCTGTACCTGCTGTTGTGCTTCCTGCAAGAAGAAAGGGATTCCTCTCACCAGGATTTGTTTTTTGAAAAGCTCCCACCGCAGTCAACACAGCACCTATCGCACAAAAACTTCCTTCTGTAATGGGCAACCAACGAGTAGGAGCTCCTTTTTCTTTTTCAACAGGGAGAGAAACAAATGCCTGCATGGGCAACACATCATCTTTCGGTTTGGGCGAAGGAAATAAATGAACAGCCGCATTATTTTCTGCGGGAACAACTTCTGTTCTATTGTCTGCTGAAGGAGCCATCACCAAAGGAGGTGGCAGTTCAGGGGGCAAAGGCGGCAGTTCATCATTAAACACAGATGGAATAGGGGCAGAAGGCGGCAATGGAATTAGCAATACAGGTGGCAAATCCCCTTTCGCTTTTTGTAATTCTCCCACATGACTGTCCTGCTTCAACCATTTTAATACCAATCCCAAACGAATTTCCATTTCTCCTTCTACCTGGAGAGTGGTGTCATGATCTGAAGTTTCGAGAGATTTCGCAAGAGCTTCAAAAAAATTATAGCGACTGAAATCAAGCCCTTTTGCAGCATCTACAGAAGTAGGCAAGGGCAAATCCTCAGTGTGTTTTCCCGTTAAACTCCTTAGGGGAATTTGAACTAAGACATCCTTTGCCGCATATAAATCTCTTGAAAAACTCCCCACGGTTTCAAATACAGTCTTCAAGTCGGGCTCACCTAGATAAACATAGCTCAAGAGTATTGCGAGCACTTCTTTAGATTTTGGATATAAAGGATGAGTAGGCGGCAAACCACTTAATTCCTCCGAAATCTTTTCCCCAAAACGCAGCATGCTTTGCAGATAAGCAATTCTACTGAGGATGGTAGGAGTGAGAATTTGACTTCTTCTATGACCTACAGGATAAGTTAAATGTTGATATAAAAAATCCCTCTTATC
>Ga0207149_1097_pt1 | contig 14937 bp, 20 predicted proteins | sample Alteio_BWMinHeat_31_FD_153563 | JGI IMG/M metagenome (GOLD analysis project Ga0207149, IMG submission 153563) | Enriched cells from forest soil in Barre Woods Harvard Forest LTER site, Petersham, Massachusetts, United States -... | ecosystem: Environmental > Terrestrial > Soil > Temperate forest >... | reverse complement strand
CTGTAAATATCTCAGTACCAACTGCAAACATCTGACCTATGCGTCCTGCAACAGTTGCTCCGGGAACTGTTACGGATAAATGCCCCGCTCCATCAGTTGTTCCAATATTTATAGAAAATCGTGACGATAGTTGATCAAGGATACCCATGTAACGAGAACCGAAACGCTTTCTGAGTCGACCCCGAAAGACATACATATTCAGCAGGAGCTGAAATGCATCATCGGGAATGAGCCATGGCTTGAGATCCGTTTCCCATCCTGTGTTGATGGGAGCGATCATGAATCTATCGTATGCCATCTTAATATCCTATAGCATAGTACTGGAATGTAGTCGCTGCGGTAGCTACGGCTGTTCGTTGAGACCCATAGACAACCATCCCTACACTGGAGAATGTCGTGAGTTGTGCGAATGTATCGGTGCCAGCTCCGGTTGTCGTTACTCCAGCAGAAACCACCGTTGAGAATACGGGTATATTGGCCGCAACAGGAAACAATATTGTCGTACTTCCAGTTGCGACAGAATTACCCCATTTTATGAGCATTCCCGATGGAAGATACGCCCACCCTGGTGTATTGTTTGCTGGGGCTGGATTTGTGCTCAGGATAGACGCAGACATTGGGAATGTAACGCCCGATGACTTGGTTATATAGAGCTCATTGATAGTAGTAACAGGGCTATTAAGGTTTATGAGAATGGCCCTATAAATAACCAGCCATCCTATGGTTTTGATACCCAGTTCGCTTACACATTTGATGTTTCTTTAGGAAGATGGGTTCGTACACAAACGGGTGGAGTTCCGTTATTTACAGGTACTAATTCAAACTTCTTCTGGGCAACCACTTCTCGCGGTGCAATTGGCAATGAAAAGGTTCTGTTTGTAACCAACTATAAATTTGATTTGGTTACAGCGGGCAATGCAGATCATATGTATTATCTGGTTGCTGGTGCATGGGCAGACTTTTCTCCATTAACCATATTCCATACGGATGGTTCGTTTGTTCAGACAGCTCGAATAATAATAGGTTTTAATCAGAGGTTATTGCTACTCAACACGGTAGAGCAATCGGCTGATGGAACGACTATCCAGCAATTCGTTAATAGGTGTCGCTACTCATTCGCCGGTTCACCATTTGCGGTTAATGCTTGGCTTGAGCCGAATAATACTAATGGTGGTGAGTCATGGGGTGGTGGTGGATTTGTTGATGCTACTACAGCTGAGGCTATTATAGGCGTTGAGTTTATCAAGAATCATCTCATCGTGTTCTTTGAGAGTTCAACATGGGAAATCGTAGATACCGGTAATCCTAATGATCCTTTTTTATGGCAACGACTCAATGTTGAGTTAGGATCAGAGTCTACATTCTCAACCGTTGCATTCGATAAAGTTGCCTTAGCAACTGGCGGGACTGGTATTCATGCATGTAACGGTTCAAACGTTGAGCGTATAGATAATAAGATCCCCGATAAGATATTCGGTATCAATGATTCCTCAACTGGGGTGGCTCGCATTTGGGGCATTAGGGACTATTTCACTGAAATGGTGTATTGGTGCATGCCGGTAAACTCGCAGCCATCCAATCAGCCTTATCCATCATCGGTACTTATTTACAACTACAAGAACAATTCTTGGGCACTTAATGATGACTGCATTACCGCATTCGGCTATTTCCAGCAGCAGTTAGCATTACAGTTGCAATTCTGGGATATAGAGCTACAAGAATCGCATTGGGAGCTTGGTGGTGGGGACGTTGCTGGTAACGTAAGACAAGTTATTGCAGGGAATCAGCAAGGATTTGTATATCTTGTCCAATCTGATGTGAGCGTAAATTGTAGTGCCCGACAAATAACCAACATAGTTATCACCGCTGGGGGAAATGGCGCAACATTTACGGTGATTGATCACATGCTAGGCGTTGGAAACTATATTTCACTGATTGGCATTGTGGGTATAACTAATATGAATGGCAATATCTATAGTGTTGTCACAACTCCTACTGCTAATACATTTACCATTCAAAACACTAACCTTCCATTGACCCTTTGGACTGGGGTGTATCAAGGTGGTGGTACGCTGGCATTTACCTCGAACATTCAGGTTGTTTCAAAACAATGGAACCCTTATGTAACGCAAGATCGCAACATCTTCCTATCCAAGATCGATTTCTCGGTTAAGTCTACTGAGAGTGGACAGGTGACTGTTGATTACCTTGTTGGATCCGGGGAGCAACTTCAAATCAACCAGGCTCGGCAATCTGGGACACTTATAGGAACTGGAGTTCTTGAGACCTTCCCTTATCCATCCGTTCCGAGTGAAACTGGTCAGGATAGGTTATGGCACCCGGTATATTTCCAAGGCGATGCTCAATGTATTCAGATTGTTATCAATATGACTGATGTACAGATACGAAACCCTGATATATCTGAAGAAGATATACAGATTGAGGCGATGACCTTATATACGATGCCAACCAGTAGCAGGTTAACATAATGGCGAACGATGTTGTTTCTGGATCATTTGTACCCACTACTAATGTATGGGATGTAGCCAATATATCTGACATTGATGTTACGAGCCCAGAGTTTAAGGAACTTTTAATAAGACTTTACCAAAACCTTAACCTTATGAGCACGGTATTGAATACTAAGGACACTGGGTATTATAACTTGTCTCAGTATAGCTGTGGCCAACTCTTCTTCCCTAACCCTGCAGCCAACTCTACGAACACAAATGCCAAGAATTTTAGGCAGGTTCTGAGGAAGGTTATTAACTTTGGAACTCTGCCTAATGCTGCTGTGGCTACGGTGGCGCATGGTATTACTACCACAGCATTTACTCAATTCACTCGAATTTATGCGTGCGCAACTGATCCTGCTGATATGGAGTATTTACCGATACCATATGCATCATCAACTGCAGCAAATAACATTGAGTTGAGTGTCGATAATACCAATGTTACGATAACTACCGGATCAGATAGAACAGCTTTTACGAAGTGCGTTGTAGTTCTTGAGTATCTACAATATTAGGAGATAGTGATGTCAGAACTATTAGGTGCGTTAACAAATCCAGCCTTGGGCCCAGTAGTCGGCAATGCCCTTACTGGTAGCGGAAAGAGATGTAAAAATTGTGGTAATGGCGGTTCTCATAATAACCAATCACAACAAGGCCCAGGCATGGCGCCAGTGAGTGTAAATCCACAAGGTTTTGATCAGGCACAGCTTTATGGAAATCAGTATGTAAACCAACCAAAGCCTGATAGCTCTTGGTGGTCTGGAACGCCAGGATATAACACAGCAACACCCCTCAAGACGCCTCAACAAACATATGCTTCTAATATTGCATCTCAAGCAGTAACCGGATTACTACAGCAAGGTATGCAGAATAACTTTGCTCCAGATTATTCTGGATTTGGTCCCATCGCCCAACGAGCGCGCAGTAACTTTGCTAACGATACTCTGCCGAGCATTGCAACAAGATTTGCTTCTGGCGGAAAAGATTCCAACCTGGAGAGAAGTGGTTACCTTGCTGAACTTGGTAAGGCTGGAGCAGGATTAAACGAGGGACTTGCTGCCCAAGAATCTCAATGGGGACAAAATCAGCAGCAACTAAGGCAGAACCTTATAGCGCAGTTATTGAGTGGCGGCGGTACTCAGACATTTGAGAATGTTCACACCGATCCCGTTAATGGATTTAAACAGGATGCGCCACAATTTATCGCGGCATTAATCAAGGGTCTCGCGACATTAGTTTAAGGAGATATCATGGCAACAAGAGTACCTGGACATCAAACATTTGGCAGTGCATTAGCTCAAGGATTGGGTTCTGGCTTAGACACGCTAGCCAATATAAAACTCAAAGAAGTCATTGAACGTCAAAAGCAGAAGCGCGATGAAAAAGTTTTACGTGAGGCAAACTTTACTCCTGAAGCTGCGGCATTCATTTCAACATTGCCATCAGATCAAAGATTGAAATATATCGAGGGTCGGCCAGGATTAATGAACCAACCCGAACAGAATCAACAGTTACAGCAATTACAACAAGGGTCATATCTACCCCAAGAACAGCAACAACTTGGCCAACAAGATATCTTTGCATCACTCAATCCACGATCTCAAGCCAATCCAGCGCAGCAACAATTAGAAAGATTACGGGGATCATCAGGCGAAGGATTCCTCAATAGTCTACTTGCTGGACAAGGACAACCTGGAGCACAACCAGGATTGATGCAGCCACAACAAATGCAACAACCGCAGAAATTACAGCAAGCGCGGCCTCAAGTCTCCCCACAACAAGCACAACGTAGGCAAAGTGTAGCCGAAATATTGACTGCCCCCGTGGTTTCAGCGGCAGAGCGAAATGCAGAGCTAAAAAGTTCTCAGGCCGAGAGAAATGCACAATTAAAGGATCAACTCAAAATAAATGCTGAGGGCAGAGAAATAGCAGATAACTTTTCTAAATTTGGTGCAGTTGCTGAAGATATTAAGAAGCAGATTCCAAATTTAAAGAAGATAATTAACAGCGGGCACGGTGGAAGTAAGACTTGGGCCGGAATTGTTGGTCTTGGTAAAAAGTTGGGACTTGATCTATCATCTCATCTAGCAACTAACGATGCAAAAATAGCCTCAAGCAGGGCTATATTCTTTCCACTTATAGCATCTATCCTTAAGGAAAACTTCACTGATCAGGAGTTTAAGGCGTTTGAAGAAAAGCTGCCAAAGGAAACTGATTCAGATGAGATACAACTTTATAAATTAGATAATATCGGATTAATACTTGATGAGGCAAAGAGAAGGGCCCATGCTGCTGAGAGGCTTACGCAGAAGTATGGAAATAAATTCCCGACTAATTTTAGGCAAGAAGTTTACAAGGAAGCCGATAAGCACTCCGCTAAATCTAAAAACCCTGAGATAGATTTATTACCAAACCCTGCAACCGAAAGCCCTGATTCCTCGTTTGAGTTATCCAATGGTGAAGTGGCTAAGATAGTTGATGGTGAGTGGAGGATAGTATAATGCCTATAAAGAGATTGTCTGGATCAACAACTAATCAGGATCTTGGACCTGTTGCTAGAACTATAGGAGGCGGACTTTCGGGTCTGGCACAAAACGCACAATCACTTGCGGGTCATGTATTTAGATACGCAATGCCCGGATGGGGATCAGCGGGAGGCGAACTTCTTGACCTATTGCCGAACATTGCACAAACAGGAAGACGGGTTGGTGGCGTAACCGAGGAACAGCTCAATCCAAGGGGATTTAGAGAGGAAGTGGCACAGGGCGTACTTAGCCAGGGACCACTTGCTGCACTTACTGGCGGTGGTGGTGTTGTAAATGCGCTTGGAAGGACTGCCGCTGGAGTTACTGCTGGCGCTGCCGCTAAACATTTAGGTGCGGGAAAGCTTGCCCAGGGCGCCATTCAATTAGGAACAGAATTATTTGCTCCAGGTCTTTATAATAAAGCAAAGTCTTTAACCGAAAAGGGCTATAAGATATCTAAAATAGCCAAAGAATTACATCCGGCCCAGCAATTAAAAAGATCGCTTTATGACCAGGCACAATCATCACTTAGGCCAAATGAGCGCGGCAGCATCAAGGCATGGGAACCCATAAAAGATGCCATTAGGAAGTTTAACCGAGTTGAGACTGATGATGCGGTTAAAAATGTAGTTAATAAGGCGATGGAGAATATAGAGGGTAACTTCTCGCAAACTACAAAAGATGCGAACATATCTGATGTATGGGGTTCTCTAAAGGCACTAAATAAACAGATCTCTTCTCTGCCGTCAAAAAGTGGTGCGCGACCCCACCTCGAGCAAGCTGCTGGTGGTCTAAGTAATATACTTAAAGATTACCGACCATTTAATGAGCCATTCTGGAAGTTTAGGACTGACGCCAATAAGATTCATACCATTCAACAATGGGCGCCCCTATTTAGTCAAATGGGTGAAACGCTAACATCAAAGGGAAGTCTTCTTGGAAAGTTTAAGTGGCCATTTGAGAAGTTCTTAAAGGCGATAGGCGAAGGCCAAAGAATGCTAGGTTACATAAAAGTTCCAGCTGCTCGACATTATCTTGGTAAGGCTATACATCAAGAATTGAACAGCCACCCGTCTGCAGCGGCAAATTCACTGCTTAAGTTCCTCAAGGAGAACGAAAAAACTGATAAGGGTAAACCTTCAGGACCAAAGAGGATTTCTGGAAAAACTATTTCTTGATATCGTGGTGTGAGTCATCATATCCATAATCACACCCATCGCCATTTATTAGGTATGATATATATCCCCACACCAAGCATGCACCGATCCAAGCCATACCAAATGCTATGCTTAATATGCTCATGGTGATGACTGATATAATAATAAATAATATAAGACCTAACATATTATTTTCCTGGATGCATATATAATGCATTATTTTTAACTTTATAGGTGCAAGTCATATCGCAATCTATGCTACAACTTGCACAACTATAATCGCAGTCTTTATCGATACATCGCCATCCTATAAACATATCTGCCATCTTATGCATACCAAGATGCATATCTCTCATCTTCTTCTCAAGAATTCCGACATCTCTTCTATTTTGTAACAAATCTCGCTCTACTTCGTTATACACTTGTAGGAATTGTTGGTTATCCCATATATTATCTAGCATGATGTTTGTACCTAAGGAGTTGATATGAAGTTATTCGTTGTTGCTCTTATAGTTTCTCTATTCTCATCATCCTCATCTTGCCTCGTTAAACTCTCATCCAAGAATAAGTGCGTTGCCTATGAAAATATTATCATCGAGGCGCGCAAGCGAACCATTCACATATTTGTTATTGACCGAGACCATAGCCTTGATGAAATAGCTCGTCTCGGATCACCACTTCCCATAAGATCAATAGCCGTTGTCGCCAATCAATACCTTCTAGCCTTCGCTGAACTCGGATCCATTCGTCGCATCTATCAGTGGAATATCGATAATCCCGAAAGACCCTATCGTTTGTACCATAAGACGGCTAGTCTCTAGGGATTAAACTTACTAAAGTATTCATACTCTAAAACATCACCACCTGCTTTTGGTGCATTAGCACTCTGTATAATCATCGAATTTACTGTAGCACATACGACAAATCCAAGCAGGAACGATACTCCACTTACAGAAAACATTTCAATTCTTGTCATTATTACCACTCTGCTGTTCTCGTACTAAATGATCCAATAAGATCCTTAGTACATAATCCTTTACGGACATTCCATTTTCACTAGCCTTGACCTTAACCTTGAGATGTATCTCTTCCGGTATTACTACCATCTTCAACTTAGCCACACGATCTCCTTTAAAACCATATATAAATAATATTATATTTTTATATTAATTATGTCAACTATTAACTTGAATGCATAAACTGGACCGACTATCATCTGCTTTGATATGGATTTATTCACTTAGGAGAGATATGTCAGTTAGTTTAAATCAGCCCAATTTGGCGTATGGGCAATCACAAGGCCTTGTGGGTGTGATGCCATTAGTACAGGAAGTGTCCTCTATTCCAGGTATAACAACCCGTGGAGTACTTGGCCAGACAGTTATTTATGTTGCTCCTGATGGAACCAGAGCTGCCTATATGTTGATAGGGGTAGCATTTGGAAACTCGATATGGGTTTCTCTTTCTGGCGGGGATGCATTTTTCCACAACCTGCTTGTTACGGGAACATTAACCGTTGATGGGTTGGCGACTTTTGATAATAACGTAAATATAGCAGATGGCGGCGCATTGCAATTCTTGGGCGCTGGGGGCATATCATTTGCGGGAACGGCAGCAATTATATTTAATGGTCCTGCGGGCGGAATAACCATAAACAACGACAGCATAATAAACCTTGATGGAACCACGCCGGGATTATACGCATTAAATATCGGAACCCCGACGGTTTCAATTGGTGGTGTTATAGGTGGTATTGATGTTGCCCTCGCAACCACTGATGGTGCCATAATAACTGGCGGCGGCATTCTTGGTGGATCGGTGCAGGTTGATAATGATTTGTCTGCCGGATTTTCCCCGGGAACAATTCTTGGACTTACTCATACTAGAAATACCACTCAGGGTGTTGGTGATATGACAATATTGTCCACCAATGGCAACCCAGGAAATAACGCTGGCTATTTCACATTCTATATTGGAAATACGCCTGCATATGTTCCTTATTTCCTTAATATCGCTCCTTAATTTCGAAAGATGAACATGGATCAAAGATTAATGGTTCTACTTGAGACCGTAAAAGAAAATGGAAAATTCTCTTTCTCGGTTCAATATGGCGTGCCTTTTCAAGCAGCGTACGATGCCTTAGATGAATTCAAGGCTGAAATGCAGGCGATGGAGAAGGCAAAGCTCGATAAAGAAGCTGAAATGAAAGCGAAAGCCGAAGCCCAGACTACCGACCAGGGGTGATGTATGAATTTAAGTGCAATACGAGCACAATTTGAGCCCATGAGGGAGGTTGGATTTGCTGATATAGGAGCTGATTATTTTCCGGTAGGCGCTCCTTTTGCTAATCCTGCTTATCACGTAGTACTACAGAATCTTACCGACCAACCGGCGATATTCTCATTTCTTCCAGCAGGACAAATACCTCTTGAAGATGGAACAGATGACCATATTGTGGTTCAGAGTGAAGTTGCGTATGTATTAGATATAAATACTAACAGAACCAATGTTGCCTCTGGTTATATATTTGCTCAGGGCACACAGGTATGGGTCGCTGCATTTGCGGGTGCTCCTGCGTCCGGTGAAGTGGTTCTCTCTGTCCTTTATGGCGCTAGTTAGGAGATTGCTATGAGTTCATTATTTACCGTCAAACCTGGCGGTGGTGGTGGTAGTGGTATCACAACCATAAACGGAAACGTCGGCCATGTTTCTGGTACAACAGTAACATTTACTGGCGGAACTAGCGGTGCGGTATTTACGGGCGATAATGCTACGACCATGACTGAGTCGTTCAATTTCCTGTCTCTTCCAGATACCACAACCTCATCCGTTGGATATATAAGTATCGGCGGAGAGCCATTCATTCATGGATACCCCGGAGTTGCTGATTCTAATACATTTGTAGGTGCATTCTCAGGTAATTTCACCAATACGGGCTCAGAAAATACTGCCGTTGGCGCAAATTCTCTTGAGTCGGTTACGACTGCCGAATCTACCTGTTCGTTTGGATTTGATAGTTTAAATGTCCTTGAGTCGGGCAACTATAATACCGCAATCGGTACACAAGCGCTCTTGCAGTTAGTATCGGGAGCTTTTAATACCGCAGTTGGTCCTCAGGCGGGAATAAACCTTGCTGGTTCAGAATCTAATAATATATATATAGCTTCTCAGGGAGTAGCTGCCGAAAGCAGAACTATGCGACTTGGGGTTGGTAGCGCAGACCTTGACCCAACAAAGACCTTTATAGCAGGTATCGCGGGAAACTCTCCTGGTGGTGGTGATCAGGTCGTCTATGTAAATACATCGACTGGTCAAATGTCCTCAGCGGCATCAGCTGGTGGATCGGTGACCATTAATGGTGATGCTGGTACCCCGATATCAGGATCGACCTTAACCTTTACTGGTGGTACAAGCGGAGCTGTATTCACAGGTGATGGTGTCACAACCATGACTGAATCCTTCAACTTCTTAGCCCTTCCGGAAACAACCTCATCATCGGTTGGATATGTATCTATCGGCGCTACGCCATTCATGCATGCATTTGGTGCCAACACCGATAATAATACATTTTTAGGATTTGGTGCCGGAAACTTTACACTCACAAGCGGGACCGCAACCGACAATACAGGCATAGGCCATCAAGCGCTCTCGTCATTAACGACTGGCGCTGTTAATACTGCCATAGGGAACGATGCAGGATCATCGATAGATGCAGGAAGTCAAAACGTAGCCGTAGGCCAGGTAGCTCTTGTCGGCTGTACTTCTGGTAATCAGAATAGCGCCTTCGGAACAAATGCTCTCGACAATGTGATCACTGGTTCTAATAATATCGGCGTAGGATTCGCCACAGGAAACGCATTCTCTGGTGCCGAGAGTAACAACATTCTCATAGGTTCCGTTGGTGTTTCTGGTGAGAGCAATGCACTGCGCATCGGAATCCTTAATGATATTAGTGATGTAACTACCGCATTTATAGGTGGTATCGCAGGCAATACACCTGGCGCTGGTGATCAAGTAGTGTATGTAAATACATCTACAGGACAAGTTTCAGCGGCCAGCTTCCTAGCACTGCCGGAAACGACTTCATCATCGGTGGGATACATATCTCTGGGTGGCGTTATCTATTTCCATGCCTTTGGCCAAGATTCAGATGATAACTTATTTGTGGGCAATGGGGCTGGAAACTTTACCCTTGTAAGTGGTACAGCATCTGGAAATACTGGAGTTGGTGCATTCGCGCTCTCTGGTCTTACAACAGGATTTGCTAATGCTGCTTTCGGTGTCAATGCAGGAGCTGGTATAACTGGCGGCGTTCAGAATGTGGCAGTTGGGAATGGCGCGTTAGCCCTTGGAACCTCAGATAATAATACTGCGGTAGGACAGGATTCATTGTCATCAATCACAACTGGCGTTGAGAATACCGCTCTGGGTATAGTATCTGGTGCTGCTTATTCGAGTTCCGAGTCATTCAATATCTGTATAGGATCTCCCGGTATCAACGGCGAGAGTAATGCATTGCATATTGGGGATCTGAATGGACAACCCACCACCGTGGCATATATTTCTGGTATCGCTGGAAATACTCCTGGTGCATCAGATCAGATCGTCTATGTTAATACCTCAACACAACAACTCTCATCAGCAAGTAGCAGCTCTACCCTTATCACAACCTATAACGTTGTTGGTGGTGTAGATACGACAGCTACTTGGACCAAGAATGCTCGAACTAAAACAGTCACTGCTATCGCATGGGCCGCTGGTAATGGTGGTGGATCAGGTCGACAAGGATTAACTACAGCATCTTCTGGCGGTGGTGGTGGATCTCCTGGTGCCGCATATTATATGACAGCACCAGCATCGTTCTTTGGAGCTACTGAGACAGTTCATATTGGTGCAGGGGCAGCCGGTGGCGTCGCTCAAGCAGGCGCTAATACTGATGGTAATGCAGGTTCCGTTGGTGGTGCAAGTGGCATCGGAAACATTCTCACTCCTCAGGGTACATCTGGTGGTGGTGGTGGCACCGTAACTGGTGCTGCAGGTACGTCGGGCCTCAGTCGAAGCAACTATGCCATATCCATAACCTCTGTTGGTGGTGGTCCTGGTGGCAATGGTGCCGGAGCAAATGGCCAGGTTGTTACTGAGATAGGCGTTGGCGCTACTGGCGGTGGCGGTGGATCTGGTGCTAACTCAGCCTCAGCTCAACAAGCTGGAAATGGCGCAGCAGTTCCCGCTCTTAATGGAGGGACAGCACTCGTTGCTGCAGCAGCTGGTGGAATATCATCTGGTACCATCAATGGCGCAGCTGGTGGCAACCAATTAACAACCGGTGGCGTACTTACTGGCGGAGCTGGTGGAGGCGGCGGCGGTGGTATGGTCGCAGGTACTGCGGGTACTGGTGGCAAGGGTGGATTCCCTGGCGGCGGCGGAGGCGGAGGAGGAGGTTCTCTCAATGGAACCAATTCTGGTGCAGGCGGCGCTGGTGGAGATGGTCTCGTTATAATCATCGAACAGTTCTAGGAGACTCAATGGATGGTAATTTCGGACAAAACTATACAGGGGTGCGGGCAACCACACCCCCCAACTTCATAAAGAAGTTCGATAGAGCGCCTACAGCTAATGATTTCCAGAACTTCACCGTTGGTGATGAATGGGAGTGGTCGACTCCACAAAGGGTGTATAAGCTCACCTCGATTATTTATGTTGAAGCGGCACTATCACTCCAGGCAACCTGGAAAGAGTTCACCTTTGATGGGACTTCTGCTGCCGATGAATTTGTTACCGATGCAGGTACAGCCATACCTGTATTAGGCGTCATTGATATCCTTGGTGGCGCTAACATGAATACTGCTGGAGCAGGTAATGTTGTCACCATAAATCTTGATACCTCGATAGCACAGCCAGCAACAAGTGCTGATGGCACCATGGGACTATATAGTCTTGGTGGTAGTGATTTCATGCATGACTATGGAACATTTAATACATTTATTGGTGGCAATGCTGGAAATAGAACACTTACGCCAGCTGATGCTGTACGTAACACTGGAGTAGGATTTACTGCATTACATGCACTTACTATTGCTAGTGATAATACTGCAGTGGGATCTGCTTCTTTATCTAGTGCCACAACTGGATCACTTAATACTGCAATTGGTGTAGCGTCATTAACTACTACTACAACGGGTTCTTCTAATACTGCGGTTGGGTATCAGTCGCTTACTAATGCAACTACTGGCAATAATAATACCGCGGTTGGTAGGGATTCTTTGGCGGCCCTTACAACTGGTGTTTTTAATGTAGCTATTGGAAACTTTTCTTCTAATTTAGTCACTGTGGGATCTGATAATACTGCATTAGGATTTGGATCATTAAGTACTATAACTACCGCTAGCTTTAATACAGCAATAGGGCACAACGCGCTCAATCAGGCAAGTGCAGGAACTAATACCGCAGTTGGATCTGTCGCGCTCGGCCTTCTTACAACTGGCGATAGTAATACGGCGGTAGGGACATCGGCAGGAGGATTTCTTCTGACTGGTGGATCTAATATCATCGTCGGTGATCTTTCGGGTCAATCATATGTTGGAGCAGAAAGCAGCAATATTATCATTGGAAACAATGGTGTTGTTACAGAAAATAACACTATTCGGATAGGAACCCAGGGGGCAGGGGCAGGCCAACAGAATGCTGCCTATATGGCTGGTGTGTATGGATCGGCTGTCGGTGGAACTAATGCATTTGTTGTGGTTGATAATACCGGAAAACTTGGTACGACAGGAGTAACTCCTGGGGCCGCCATACCATTCTTTGGATATTCGGCAGCGACTGCGGCGGATGTGAGTGGAGCGGGCGTATTGTATCAACTCGGATCGGCTTCAGCATTAACTACTCTATATGATTTTAGTGGTGGATTCTTTCCCGGAGATGGATTGGGAACGCCAGCATCATTTACGGCGCCGGTTACCGGATATTATTCGCTTTCTATGACGGTAAGCACCTCTTGGGCTGACGGGACAAACGCGTCATCATCATTTTATTATATAAGTAGCGGCGCGAATACTTGGTATTTATCTCAACAATCTGGTACTCCTGCATCTCCTCCAGGATCGCCTCCTTATCTCGATACTGCTTCTGGATCAGCCCTTATCAATATGACTATTGGCGATGTCGCTGTATTTAATGTTGTTATAGGTTCAGTTGGGCTAGGCGCGCAGAATATTTCAGTGACAGGCGCAGCTGCACCTTTATATGTTACATATGTAAGTGGATCTAGAGTCGCATAGTCTCTATACTAACAATACGTACTCCTTGTTCAGCATAGCTTCTTAGATACCCTTCTTAATGCTGTGCTGAACTTGGGGAAACGTTTATTCAGACTTTATGAACTGTATCTTTTCTATCCCTGACTTTTTATTATCCCCCGACTCCTCATATAGCTTTACGACTTCTTCCACAAACAATGGATCGATGTAGAATCTATAGAATGCCTTAACGAGTATTTCGGGCAGGAGGCGCCAGTCGGGCTGGTCCATGTCTTTGCTCATCTGGATACTAATAACGTCACCTGATTGATCCTTGACCCTCCAGATGGTCAAGTAGGGCGCTTTGTCGAATTTGGTTGGCATGGTGTACTTAACAAGATGTGATGATGGTGCCGTCGTCGCTTCATTCTCGATCATTACTCTCTCCTGTTATATCACTTACAGACTGAGCCCTTATTATCATCAGGATCTTCCATTTGATCAACCATGCTGCGCAACTCGTTGGTGGCAAATTCTAGAGTTCTATAGACTGGGCCTTTCTTTTCATAATCGGTTTTTGTTCTCAATAAATCACGCGCTGATTCAGATAAACGATTTAAATATTGTTGCTGAAATGTGAAGCTTAGTGGGGAAAAGTCTCCACTATTATTACACATAAAGGCAAGCATCACATGACCTTCTATTTCTGGTATCCCGCGGAATGAGTTAGAACAATATGTTGCGTCACCATGAACTACCAGCTTGATGCGGTTCTCGCATGATACGTAGGGACTATCTATTTTGATCGCAACATAACCACACCATGCCCCCGTTCCATCCCTTTTAAGAAAACATCTACGACCTTTATATTCGAACTCTATCAGTTCCATTCCGGGTTCATTAACCCATGGTCCATCATCCCAATTCTTTGGATCTGACCATTTATTATATTCAGCATCAGTCATTTCTTTGCCCTCAGCAGCAGCAGCTTGAATATAAATGTCTGCTTCTTGATGATCCTATAGCCATTTGAATCATGCACTCTCTAGTCAGTTCTTCATGTGATAAGGCACTTAATCTTTTTCTCTTTGCATCCCACTCTAGGCGATCGTGATGAATTGCGGCAAGGAAAAAACCTATTACTAGGACTATTAGGGATCCAAAGAAAATAAATCCTCTTGTATTGTGGGTCATTTCTTTGCCCTCAGTATTTTAAGTTCTTCTTCCCTGATGCTCTCCTCGGCATTTCGTATAGATGAGGCGATTTCTTGCAGGCTACTATTCATTTCTTCTACCTCTTCGAGGATGAGTTGTAGTATCTCGTCAGATGGCATATCGTCATATGACTTATGAGCATTCATTTGTTGGCATAAGATTAATGCTAGTGCCAATGGTATTAGTTTTATCATTAATCACTTTCTCGATTTGATCTACCAATGAATACAATGAAATCAACCATTCCGAATTTCATATATCTCATGATGACCCAGAGGCCATGGAACGA
>Ga0207149_1095_pt1 | contig 15036 bp, 12 predicted proteins | sample Alteio_BWMinHeat_31_FD_153563 | JGI IMG/M metagenome (GOLD analysis project Ga0207149, IMG submission 153563) | Enriched cells from forest soil in Barre Woods Harvard Forest LTER site, Petersham, Massachusetts, United States -... | ecosystem: Environmental > Terrestrial > Soil > Temperate forest >... | reverse complement strand
CGGTACAATTCTTCATAATGGTGGTACAACTAAAAGTTTGGTCAGCAATGCAATAATTCTTCAGTTCAATGCGAATGATGTCTTAAACCTATTCAATACTCAAAATTCCTCATTTCATCTCTCAATAGATATGCCATCTGGTCAGCTTGCGACAGTAGCGTTTCTCATAATTACCCAGCTCTTTTAAGTATATCTTTCGAAAATCATACATATGAAAGAGCAATCCTGGTTGTATAGACATTTGTGAACATAGTAACTCCTGTCTCACTGTGAAGTCTTAAAAATATTACATCAAACTAATCTCGTTGAGTGTTATCAGAGAAAAGTTTTTTCTAATGTGGGCAGATCAAGCATGAGCAGATCAACCATCTATCGGGGCCACGGATCTAATGGAAAACCCCAGCCTAATCCCCCCAAGAACATCTTATTGTCTATTTATAAAATCCCATTTTCTATATAGAAGGAGTTGCAAAACTCATACTCAACCTTACCAGCTTTTTCAACACCTTCGACTTTTTATAAAAATTGCAATATTGCTGACCAATGCAATAGGGGCAAACGATGGAATCCGTCAATCTTCAGATTGTCCTGATCCTCACAATCGGATTTACCCTTGCCTGCGTGCTGGGGTATTTCACGCAGCGGATCAAGATGTCGCCGATATTGGGCTATCTGCTCGCCGGATACATGATAGGTCCGTTTTTTCCCGGATTTGTAGCCGATTTGCATCTTGCCGAGCAGCTCGCCGAAGTGGGCGTCATGCTCATGATGTTTGGCGTTGGCATGCATTTTAAATGGCAGGATCTCGTCGATGTAAAAAATATTGCTTTTCCAGGCGCCATCGGCCAAACACTCATCGCTACACTCGCTTCAGCCCTATTCGTCCATTACATCTGGGGCTCCTGGCAAGCCGGCATTATCATGGGACTTTCCATCGGAGTCGCTAGTACCGTCGTCCTTGTCCGCGTCCTTTCCGATAATAACTTACTGAATTCGTTGCAGGGGCATATTGCAGTAGGGTGGTTGATTGTCGAAGATATTTTGACAGTCGTCGTGTTGATTTTACTTCCCATCATCGTGGCAATTTTGACCGGCGAAAAAGTTTCTGTCACGGAGATAATCAGTTCCGTCGCGGCCTTAATCGCAAAATTCATTTTGCTTGCGGGACTTATGTTCACACTGGGAAGGAGAATTGTTTCGTACATCCTTTATAAAATTGCCCAAACCCGCTCCTCAGAACTATTTACATTGGCGGTTCTGGCATTAACATTTTTAATTGCTACGGGATCCGCGCTTATTTTTGGCACATCTATAGCCCTTGGTGCCTTTTTGGCGGGAATGGTCATTGGTCAGACCGACGTCAAGCATCAGGCGTCAGCCTATTCGTCGTCCATGAAAGATGCGTTTGTCGTGATTTTTTTTCTGTCAGTAGGAATGTTATTCAATCCGTCTGCGATTTGGGAGAATTTTTCTCTATTTATAGGCATTCTAGCCATCATTATATTGATCAAACCCATGACCGCCTTTGTCATCGTCATTTTAATGCGTTATCCCATTGCAATGGCCCTTAGCATTGCCTTTGCTCTCGCTCAAATTGGGGAATTTTCCTTTATTTTGGCTGAAGAGGCAGGAAAGTATCATATATTTCCTGACCCGGCCTACGACGTGATCGTTGCCTGCGCGATCATATCGATATCGATTAATCCTCTTCTGTTTAAGTTATTGGATTACTGGAAACCGTACCTTGATGGCAAAACATCGATGGAATCCGATAATCCCAATTTTCCTGAAACCGCAAAACAGAAGACTCGTGCTATCGTCATTGGATTCGGTGATATTGGGCGAAATGCAGTTGTAATATTAGATGAGCTGGGATATCATACCGTGGTTATTGAAAAAGAATTAGAAAAAATCAAGGAAGTAAAAAAGCAGCAATACCCTGCGTTTTTTGGGGATGCCTCATTTCCTCATTTGCTCGAGTTAACGCATGTCGAATTGGCCAGTTTATTGGTGATTACCTGTTCCGACCTGAACACGACGCTTAATATCGTGAAATTTGCACGAGACATTCATCCGGGCATCGTCATCATGGCATTTGCCCAAAATGTCATGGAGGAAGATCTATTGAAGAAAATGGGAGTGGAGGCAGTCTGTTTTGATGAACTGGTCAATAACGCTTTTAGGGAAAAGTTGACAAAATTAGAGGAAAAGAAGCACGACTTCCTCGATTCCGAACATTGGTAAAGGACGAAAACATGGATTTTGAGATCAGATCTTTGCTTACATTGATTAATGAAGGACTTACATTCTTTCTAGTGTTTCCGGCCATAGTTTTGTTAGGACTTTACCTGACAGTCAGGTTGAGATGTTTGCAGTTATCTAAATTGAAAATGAGTTTTTCCTATCTCATTAAGAAAGAAAGTGGAAGCGAAGGGAATATTAGCCATTATCAGGCGATTGCGTCTGTCCTTGCCGGCAATTTCGGCACAGGAAACATATCGGGCATGGCTGTGGCGGTGACGACAGGGGGACCTGGGTCGTTGGTGTGGATGTGGGTGATGGCTTTTCTTGGGGCATCGATCCAATACGTCAGCTGTGTGTTGGGAGTCAAGTACCGTGGAAAGAACGAAGAAGGGGAGTACATTGGGGGACCCATGTATTATTTGCGGGATGGGTTGGGATTTAAGAAGCTTGGTGCCTTTTTTGCAGTCCTCTCCGTGGTTGGAGCCTTGACGGTGGGCAATTTCGCCCAGGTCAATTCGGTTTCGCTTCCTTTGCAGAATATGGGATTCAATCCATTGATCTGCGGGATCCTTATCGCCTTTTTTGTAGGGATTGTTCTTCTGGGCGGGATACAGCGGGTAGCGTGGCTCGCTTCCTTTGTGGTGCCCATCAAGGCAGCTCTTTACCTGGGGACCGCGTTGGTCATCTTGGGAATGCATGCTGAAAAGATTATTCCGGCCCTTAAGCTGATGTTTTCAGCGGCCTTTGATTCCAAGTCTGCATTTGGGGGACTATTGGGATTTACCGTCGTCAAAGCAATATCTTCAGGTTTTGACAGGGGGCTTTTTGCAACCGATGCAGGAACTGGCATAGTGCCGATACTCCAATCGAGTGCACGCACGACAAATCCGATCATTGATGGAGTAGTGACCTTGGTAGCTCCTTTTCTCGTGATGCTGGTCTGTACGGCCACTGGGCTGGTTCTTTTAGTGACGGGTGTGTGGGAAGATCAGGGATTGCAGAGCACGAACATGGTGATGCAAGCATTTCAGGAAGGGTTGGGGCATTCGTTTGGTGGGTATGTCGTAGTGATAGCCCTGGTGATGTTTGCATACACAACGATATTAGCCTGGGCATGCTGTGCGGAGAAAGCGGTGGGATATCTTTATGGAACGAGATCTGCTCAACGATTTAAGTATTTATATGTGTTATTGATCCCTGTTGGTGCTCTTCTACATGTTGATTTGATCTGGAAGTTGGCTGATATCTCTATTTCGTTGATGTTGGCGATTAATTTGATTGGGGTCGTTGGATTATCCAAGGAGGTCATTGGGGACAGCCGAAAGTACTTTTTGCGTTGCAATGATGCTGTTACATAAGTGGTTGCTTCTGAGGGTGCAATTAAAAAAAGCCCCGATCGGCAAGCCACTAATATCGAAAAGTAACGTTAAGGGTTACTCAGGAGTGAGGGGATGAACCATCCTCTCTGTGTTCTCTGTGGGCTCTGTGGTTGTAAAAAATATAACTACCACAGAGCCCACAGAGATCACAGAGAATGAAGATGGCAAAAGAAACCAATTAACCCCGCGCTTTTAACGGAGTCCTTACGAGACCGAATATCGTGCGAGACCGAGTCCGTGTCCGAGACCTAATCGTTACCCAAAAGAGCCTGAAACCGCGAAGCTCGCGAAGCGAGCGAAGAAAACGCGAAGAGAGTTTTAGAGGCTGACAGGGAATATCTGATGGGATGATTTGTGTGCGAAATTTAGTTATAGGATCATAAAAAAAATTTAGCCATATTATAAATATGGCCAAATTTTTTTATGATCCTATAACTAAATTTGGCAGCAAAGCATCCCGTCAGCTATTTCCGTCAGCCTCTAAAGCTCTCTTCGCGTTTCCTTCGCTGGCTTCGCGAACTTCGCGGTTTTTAGACTTGTGGGTAAGTATCAGGACCGAGACCGAGCCGTGTTTGTGAGGATTACGCCTATTAAGAAGAGGCGGGGTTTTCGGTACGTCTACAACATCTTTGAAAAGGAGATTTTAACTGTTCCCACAATTTGGAAATACTGCCCAAAATGTCTGGCGAAGATTTTACATCTTTTGCTTTTTTGACTTTAGGTGTTTTTACCGGTGGTTTGTCAACATCATATTTCTCCGCTTGTTCGTTGAGGTCTGCCAAGTTTAAATTTAATTTTTTAAGCTTAGCATCAACCTCATCCAACTGCTTTTTCAGCTCATCTCTTTTTTGTTCATTGTCAGCTTTTATGCCCTCAGTCATTGAAATCCGCTTTCTAAGTTCTACCCTCCCATCCACCTTGGTATAAACCGCATCTGCACCTATTTTAACAAATTCCCCTAAAACAGGAGAACCTCCTTGTTCATGAGGCGTCACTTGTGCATCTTTTCGTATTTGTTGTTCTGTCTCTTCGCGCATTTTATCCACATCAGCACATTGTGCCCGGACACTTTTTCTCACGGCACTTTGTGGGGCTACATGTTCGATTACGACTTGTTCGACAACTCGAACATTCGGGACTTCTTTCACTGTAAATCTGTGTGTTTGAGCTGCATCAGGTCCATTTCTATCGAAAAATTGTGCAGAGTCCTTAGGATCAATAAATGTTTTGCCAAATGCTACAATCCCACAGAAGAGGGCGCGAATGGCTTTGTCGCTGTAAAGATAAGACTGGTTTGCCGTTTCCCAAAAATTGTAAGGAGGAGAGCCCGATGCGTAAGTATAGACATTTCCTATACCTTTTGCGATTGCCAATCCTCCATAAACTATCCCACCGATGCAGTATGGAATAGATAGGAGAATATTAAAGATGCTCTTGCAAAACATATACAAGCGAGGAACTTTATCCTGGGCATATATCTCACACTGTTTAAGCCAAGATACTGGTGGTGTGGTTTCTTTTGGATCTTCCCTGTTTGTTACAGGAGAATCCATGTGATTTGCCTGATTAAGATTAGCCTGATCATTCATATCAGTAGGGTTCACTGCAGGTGACGCCATATTAACACCTTTTTTTAGGTTAAGAATTAATAATAGACTATATTACATCGAAACAGCATTAATAGCTATTTTTTACACTATTGCACTATAAATTTGTCAACTTGAGCTCTGCGTTTTTTAAGTTTTGCTTCCATATCAGCATTCATAGTTGGGAATACTAATACTGGATCTTTCTTTGGCATGACTATTTCTTTCCCTGATTTTGCACCTTCTTCTTTTTTGTCATGTTTTGGGTTAACTTCTGGTTCTGGAGGAGCGTTTGGATCAACTTTTGGGTTAGCTTTGGGAAGAGCCGGTTTTGGATCAGGTTTTGTATCCTGTTTGGAGTTGGCTTTTGGTTCTGGTTTCAGATCAGCTTTTGGATCCGGTTTTGGAGCAGCCGGTTTTGGATCAGGTTTTGTATCCTGTTTGGAGTCGGCTTTTGGTTCTGATTTCAGATCAGCTTTTGGATCCAGATTTGGAGCTAATGTTGGGTCGGGTTTCGAATTAGGGTGCGGAGCTGCGTTTGAGTTTAGATGTTTTTCAGTATTAGAATCTGACGGACCCAGCTCAGCACTATTTTGATGTGCAGCAAATTTTCTTTCTTTGCGAAGGCCGACTTTATTCAATTTTACACCCTTTCGAATAGCTTCCAAATGGTTTAAACTTGGCTTTGGAGGTGCTTTTTCCATTTTCTCTAAGCCAACAGAATCTGGACCATATTTTGCGAGAAATTGTTCAGAGTCCTTTGGGTCTATTACAGTTTTAAGAAGTGTCGCTATTCCTATGAGTAATGCCCGGGCTGCCATTTCAAAATAATTGTATGAGAGGTTTGCGGTTGCTTTATAATTGAATGTGGGTTTCCCAAGACAATAAGGAAAGACATTTGCTGCTCCTTTTGCGGGTACCAACACTCCGTAACCCAGACCCGTTACGGTGTAGGGAATTGTCAAAAGAATAGTAAAAGTGCTCATTGAGAACATATACAGGCGCGGGGTATGATCATGTGTATAGACTGTACATTTGCTCAGCCAGGAAACAGATGGGGGTGTCGAAGGTGCTTCTTTTGCACAAGAATCTTGATGGGGATTGGGGGTCGGAGGAGGTGGAAGCTGTTGAGGTGATGAAGGTAGTGGAGGCGGTGGAGGCGGAGGCTTTTGTTGAGGCGATGGGTTCACTTGAGGTATTGTCATATAAATCACTCCTTTTTATTTTTAAGACTTTATTGAGAAGGACTTTACTACAAAGCAGGAATAAATACAATGATTAACTAATCTCGGGGTGAAATTAAAAGTGAGGGGATGAACCATCTTCTCTGTGTTCTCTGTGGGCTCTGTGGTTTAATAAAGCCCAGGTTCATGTTTATTTCAAAAATTTAATAACCACAGAGAACACAGAGGGACTAGTTCACCCGCGCACTCCTGAGTAACCCTTATCGTTACTGCCACGGATATTAGCGGCTTGCCGCACGGGGCTTTTAATTGCACCCCTAATCTCGACTTTGCATTAGCCCGGTGATTAAGGAACAATCTTCTTTTTTGATGGGTCTGACGATGGAGTTTGATCGCTTGGCCATAACCATGAGAAGTGATGCCAAGAGGAGGTTTTATTTTTTAATGGATGTTCTTGAGTTGTTTGAGGTGGCTTAGATATTTGTGGTTTATGAGTTTTTAGGTTCTTATCTTTTTCTTCTACTTCTGGTTTCTTAGTTTTATCTGCATTATTAGTTTCATCTGTTTTCTTAGCTTCATCAGCTCTCCTTTGTTCTTCCCTCTCTACAATTTTTTGCTTGAGTTCTTCCACCAGTCCGGGACTTAGTTTCGGCTTTTCGGTGGAGTTGCGTTTATCAACTACGCCCGGGCCGTACTTCAGATAGAATGTTTTTGAGGCGTCGGGATCGTACAAAGCCTGGAAAAATGCCGCTATTCCTATGAATAACGCTCTGATTGCCTTTTCAAAATAATCCCGAGATTGCAAGAGAGTTGCTTTAAAATGATAAACAGGGGGTTTCCAGACACAGTAACGAAGGGCATTTCCTGTTCCTTTCGCGGCTGCCCAACCAAGATAGGCAAATCCTTTCGCGGTGTATGGAATGGATAAAAGAATACCAAAAGAAGTCTTAGTCAACATTTCCAATCGGGTAGTAGGGGTAGCTACCCCTTTCTTTAACCACTTCCTGGCTTCAACTTCCTCACGTGACGGGCGAGGGGGTGGTAACCTTATTGTTGGGTCTACCATAACTACACCTTTTTATGTTAAGAATTAAACCCGACATTGTACAATTTTTTCTGATTTTTTTTCAAACTTTTTTGAAAAGAAAAGTGATAATTTATGATTTATTGATTTCATTTATACCTCGTTTTGTCCCTTTGTCCACAGACATTGAAATTTAATTAAAATTATCTTTATAATAAAGAAAGCACGCATACCCTGTGCAATGCATCGCCTATTATGCCGGAATTTTCAAATTTTTCGGGCACGGGCGCAAGCACGGGCGCGGCGGGTACGACTTCGTAAAAAAGGAAGGAGAGTTGGCATGATAATTGAAATAAGCATAGCAGTCATTGCGCTGGCCTTCGTTATTTTAGTGATATATTTGATTACGCTGATCAGTTCATTGCGAGTTACCCTAGGGCAAGTCAACAATACCCTGGTCGAAGCGCAAAAAGTGGTCGAGCATACCAATCAGATAAGCTATGACCTAAAGCAAAAGTCAGAAGCGTTGAATCCTGTATTCAATGCGATATCCAGTGCCGGAGAGGTGTTGGAACGCAAGGCATCGACCTTAAAAAAAGAGTATATCGCCATGCATGAGGATGAGGAGTTTGAACGATTGCATTGTAATTCAGAAGAAAAAAGGAAATTTCAGAATTCAGAAGGATTTGCAACCATTGCAGCAGTTCTTGAACTAGCTGGCCTAGGCGTAAGCCTATGGCAAAAACTAAAGAAAAGGAGATAAGCTATGGGACATATGCACACTAAAGAATTTGTCGTGGGAGCGGCTGTCGGCAGTTTATTGGGAAGCGTCGCAGCCTTATTAGTTGCACCCAAAGCTGGATGCGAACTCAGGGATGATCTATGTGGTACCTATACCAATATTTCGAATAAAACGCAGGCTTTAGCAAAAAAAGGAAAATCACTAGCCAAACATGTCAGCTGCAATTCTTCCGATTTAGCCGATATGGCGAGATGCTTTTTGGGTCGGTCAAAAAAACGATCTAAGGGCTGGTTTTCCAAAGAGGAAGAAGAAGATACGACTAAAGACCTTTTGATTGGCGGAATGATTGGTACTGTATTAGGAGCTGGCATAGGACTCTTGCTGGCCCCTAAGTCGGGAAATGCATTGCGCAGGGATCTTGTCGATTCCTATGACGATCTCAGTGAGAGAGCGCAGGATTTTACCGATGATATGACGAAGAAAGGGAAGGGTTTTATCAAAAAAGCGAATTCAAAAGCCAATAAATGGCTGGATTTGGCCAAAGAAATTGTCGAGAATCTGGCTGATGAGGCTGAAGAAAAAGGGGAAGATTTGGCCGACAAGTTTAAAGGAATGCTCAACAATAAAAAAGTCAATGACGTGCTTGATTGGGCCCGGTTAGGCTTTCGCGCCTGGCAAGGTATTCAATCTAGGAAAAGGCGCTAGGAATATTGGCAAAAAGGAGAAATTCCATGAAAAATGAAAAATATCGTCCCCATATCATCGCAGGGGCGGCTGTTGGGGCAGCGGCTATTATTGCCGGTATTCTTGGAACTATAGCGGCAATAGCCCGGCCCCGGTCACGGTCCAATCGCAAGATCCACGGTTGGAGAGAGCATGCGAGAAAAGTCGCCATTGATCTGTTCAGGAAAAAAGATGCTGTCAACAAAGGTAAGATTTTTGGGGGAATTGCCGGCAGCCTTATTGGCGTTGCGACGGCAATATTGCTGGCGCCGAAGGCTGGCTCCGACCTGATGCGCGATCTCGCTCATTTGTTCACGCATAAAAAAAGGTTTGGCAGAGAGGGGAAAATAAAAATCGCCAAAAAAATCTCCAAATCGAAAAAAACTGTGCCGGCGAAGACGAAGCACAAGGAGCACAAGGCGGTTAAAAAGGGAAGTCGTCAGCTCAGAAGTAAAAAGAGTGCGCGGCGCCGAAATTCAAAAGTGGATAAAACGCTGCAAGAGCATATCAAAGAGGCGGCTAAGGTCTCTTGAGAGTTACGAAAATGTGAAAAAAGCCGCAATTTATACTATCTTGCATATCTTACCGCTATCGGATAACCGGTGGAACCGCCTGGAGGGATTTGAGGAATTCGACATTGCGCTTCCCGTTAGTTGCGCAACCAACGTGTGAAATTCGATGGGATAGCGGCGGGATTGTTTAAAGTCCCTTTCGACCTTGCCAGCCAGATAGTTCATGGCATCATTCGCTGGTTGAATAAAATATCCGATTGTAAAGGCTCCCCCTGATAAGAGTAAACAGATGGTGTTGAGCCCGTTTTTTACCAAAAAGCAATGCTTGAAATGTTCGGTGCAACTAAAATTAACGGTTTTTGTAAAAATGGCAAGGGCCAGGCCAAGGAACAAAAGTCCGAAACAAAAGAAAATGAAGCGATAAAACCAGTTAGATAGAAATTTGGCATCATATATTTGCTGATAATGGAGAGAAAGAGAGGGAAGAGGAGAAAACGAGGAAAGAGAGGAAAGAGGGGATTTAAAAAACTGGTGTGTATCGGTGAAAGCCTTAGCTTTGGAAATGCTATTAGTAATTCTTTTCCCGTTTTGGGAATCAGGATTTCTGTCGGCTTTCACAAATTTCGAACTAGATATACTCGAACTACTCGAACTTGATATTGGAGAAATATTTACATTTGTTGAATTTGATTTATTTTTCATTAGAGGTCCTTTTAATAAACATAATAGTAAAAAATTAGTTTATACGATTGTAGCACAATCTATATTTTGAGGATACTATATAATTCAGGTAACGGTCACGCACGGAGCAAGTTGAACTTACTGGCTATTTTCACAATTTCGTCAGAAATATTAACCTCAGATTCACACTCTCTACATCGTGCTTATCATGCCGCTTTGCGATCATGTTCATAATTCCGAATGTCCGATTTCTGAATCTATCGCTCGACGGCCCAAGGGGCCATCACATAGTAGCCGAGGGCAACGCCCTCGGGAGGCAATATCAAAAATCACATGCCCTGAAAGGGCATAACTAGGCATCATCGACCCATTTTGAAAGATGAATATTGTTCCAAATAGTTTGCCTGTATGAGTGAATTCTATCCTCCTCAACCTAAGAATGTCCTTCTAAATAATTGGCGGTATTTGAACTTCATGTTCATCATTGAGTGCTCGCAAATAATTTTGTTATGCCCTTTCAGGGCATTATTTCCTGACATTGTTTTCCGAGGGCGTTGCCCTCGGCTACTATGTGGTGGCCCTTTGGGCCGTCGAGCGATAGATTCAGAAATCGGACATTCGGCATTATGAACATGATTGCAAAACGGCATGATAAGCACGATGTGGAGAGTGTGAATCTGAGGTTAATATTTCTGACGAAATTGTGAAAATGGCCAACTTACTTCAATGCTCTGCTTTCATGGAGATAATGTTCAGCGATTTCCACCGCGATATCATTTGTGGATCTATGCTTACTTTCGGATTGCTCAAAAATTGAGAGGAGGAGGTCGTAAAGATGGTCGACTCTTTCCCTTGCATATTCTGGGCGGTATTTTTGATGCTTAATTTCACTGGATATATTTATCAGCCCTCCGGCATTGATGACGAAATCAGGGGCGTATAAAATTCCCCGTTGAAGTAAACGATCGCCATCCTCGGGTGTGAGCAATTGATTATTGGCTACTCCGGCAACGGCATAGCAGTTTAACTGGGGAATGGTCTTCGCGTTAAGGATGCCTCCGATGGCGCAAGGAGCAAAGATATCGCACTTGACTTTGAGGATCTCTTCAGGAGCTACTCCTTTGGCCCCCCAATGGTTGACAGCATCTTCGACTAACAGCGCATTGACGTCGGCGACGATGAGTTCGGCTCCTTCCCAGAATAAATGTTGAATTAGCTTCATTCCCACGGAACCCAATCCTTGAACGGCAATTTTTTTTCCTCGAACGGAGGGAGTTCCCCATAGTTTTTTGCAAACAGCCTGAATGCCCCTGGCTCCGCCGTGAGCTGTAAAATTGGATGGATCTCCACTGCTACCTGCCAGTGAAAGGCCGACGACATAGGGCGTTACTTCATGCATGATGGCCAAATCGGCCAAAGTAATTCCCATATCTTCCCCGCCATAGTAACGACCTTTAAACAGATTGATCGTTTCGGCAAAGGCGATGAGCATTTCTTTTGTTTTGGATTGAGATTTTTTAAGAATGAGAACGCTTTTTGCGCCTCCAGTTCCGGTTTGGGCGATAGAAGATTTATATGTCATTCCTTTAGCGAGTCTTAACACATCAGTAAGGGCCTGATCAAATGACGAGTAGGGGAAGGCGCGGATTCCCCCGCAACCGGGACCCAATTGCGTGCTGTGGATGGCAATAATCCCATGCAAATCGGCAGGCTCATAAATCACTTCCACCACTTGTTCATAACCCTCGACTGGGATTTCGCGAAGCTTCAATGCATTTTTATCCATATATCATTCCTCTAAAAAATCTTACCGGTTGATTTCCTGTCCCAGCAATTCGCCAAGGCGGTTTAATGCGGGTGAGAAGTCCAATTTCTCCAATTCGACTTCGATGAGATAGAATTCACCTCTTTGTGAAAGAGCCTGTTTCAGGGCTGATTCGAAAGCTTGTTCAGTTTCGACTTTAATTCCAACACCCCCACCTAACACTTTAGGAATGAGGGTGTAGTTCCAATTGAGGATATCGTTATAGCTGCCTTCGAGAAGGATTCTTTCTGTTCCGTATCCATGATTATTCAATAAAATGACAACGGGATCCAAATGATAGCGCACTGCGGTGGCTAGTTCCATGGCAGTCATTTGGAATCCTCCATCTCCAATGATGGCGATGGCGCGTCTGTTAGGTTCGGCGAGCTGGGCGCCTATTGCGCCGGGTATGCCGAATCCCAAACTGGCAAAGTAGGCACTGGCCATGAAAGAGTTGTAATATAAAACCAGGTCTGCGCTGGCGAAAAGACAATCTCCAACATCTGAAACAATGATATGCTCAGGTTTGATGAATTGCTGTAGGCATTGGAACACATGTTTAGTCGTCGTTTTAGCATTTTCGTTCGATTTTATCTCTTTTGGCAAGTGCGAGTAGCGGGATTTGACAGGGAAGTGAAATTTTTTTGTGAGCGATAGATCTTTCAATGCGCGAATATAGTCGCTGAAGTAGATATCATAATGATGCTTGCCGATGGTTAGGCCCTTTTGATTGGCCGAAATGCGTTGATTTTGGTCCAGTTTTGCCGTGAATATGCCGGTGTCGAGGTCGTTGAGGAGCAAGCCTGCCATCAAAAGGCAGTCGCATTGATGAAAGGCATCGGCAACATCTTTAAGGCACATTTCTCCCTGGTAAACGCCAATGAATAGGGAATGGTGCTCATCGATGACGGTTTTTCCGAGGAGCGATGAAACGATGGGGATATGGAATGTTTCCGCAAAAGAAAGAAGGTCTTGGCTTAAGCCAAAGCGAAGGATTTCATGACCTGCCCAAATCATGGGACGGCTCGACTTTGATAAGATCCATTTGGTTTCGGATAGGGCTTCTTTCAGAGCATCCGGATCGCTTATGTGGGGAGAATGTTTTGAAGGAGTGAAGGGCGTAGGAAGGGGCAGGTCGACGCAGTCGCGAGGAAGTTCGAAATAGACAGGTTTTTTATGTTTCAGGCAGTTGTGGAGGACTCTGTCGATGATATGTGCGGCTGTTTTAGGGTTGTCGAGGATGCCTTGATCGATGGTCAGATTTTTAAAGACTTCGAGTTGTGTGCGGTCTCCATGGGGTCCTGTAGTTGTATTGATGAGATGATGTCTGGCCTTTTGTTGTTTGAATTCTTCCACGCCGGCGGCGCCGGAGATGGCAACCAAAGGAGAGCTTTCCACATAGGCTTGGGAAAGGGCATTAGAGATATTTATTCCGACGCCGTAGGTGATGCAGGCGACGCCTAGACCGCGCATGCGGGCGTAACCATCGGCAGCATAGCCGGCGGTGTTTTCTCGGACGGTGTTGATGAATTTGATATCGGAATGGTTTTCGATGAGTTTATTGAATCGAAGCACGTAATCGCCTGGGACGCCGAAAATGTGCAGTATGCCGTAATCGTGGAGTCTATCTAAAAGGTATTGGCCGATGCTGGGAGAGGGAAGGGCGTTAATGTTAGGGGCGTTTTGACTCGAAGGCATGGATAGACCTGAAAAAAGCAATCATATTGTGAAATGAAATGTAAAATGATTGCTTTATAAAGTCAACCTGATAGTCCTTGCGTCCTTGCGTGATCGAGACCTTACGAAACCGAATATCGTGCGTGACCGAGCCCGAGCCCGAGCCCTAATCGTTACCCAAAAGCCTGAAACCGCGAAGCTCGCGAAGCCAGCGAAGGAAACGCGAAGAGAGCTTTAGAGGCTGACAGGGAATATCTGATGGGATGATTTCTGTGCGAAATTTAGTTATAGGATCATAAAAAATTTGGCCATATTAATAAATATGGCCAAATTTTTTATGATCCTATAACTAAATTTGGCAGCAAAGCATCCCGTCAGCTATTTCCGTCAGCCTCTAAAGTTCTCTTCGCGTTTCCTTCGCTGGCTTCGCGAGCTTCGCGGTTTCAGGCTTTTGGGTAACAATTAGGCCCGAGCCCGAGACCGAGACCGAGACCGAACCGTGCTTGTGAGTTTTCGGACACGGTTCGGTCTCGGTCTTGGTCACGGTCATCGTCTCGCACGATATTCGGTCTCAAAAGAGATCGCTTGTATGGATTTGTAAACGCCAACACTGTTTTCGCTCAGAGTAGTTATTTCTAATATTCTCTTATATCCGATTCCAGTCCCAAATCTTGTTTCGACTGTGTGAATATTGTTTGTGCTAACGTATTCAATTTTTTTCTAAAAGGATTCCATAATTTTTCTCCCTCAGACAAACTTTCAATTTTTATTTTTAATATATCTTCATCATCTGGGGTTAATGGGGTATTGTCGGGGAAGACGGCATCATGAACTCGTGCTTTTGCCAGGATCCCGGCAAACCGCCGATCAATGTTTTCCTTAATTTTGGGCATATACTCAGCCACGGCATCGGCCGCTTTACTAACAGCTTCTTTTTTCCTACCCCCTTGCACTGCTTCTGCGTTTTCAATCCTAGCCCATTTTGCGATCTCGTCACTAGCTGATTTAGCTACCTGCTCCATTTCCAAAGAAAACTGTTCTCGTAGTGTCGCCTTAAGAGGTGAGCGATCCAAACTAGAAGGCGCCGCTCCAGTTTGTTGTTCCTTTTCTGTCATTATCCTTTGGAAAACAAGCTCTCCCATCGAATTTATATGATTTTCTATTGTCTTAATTGCACCGATTCCTTTCTCACTTTGGGTCACGAAAGCCACATCTTGCGGTAGTTGTAGTGGAATATGTGAAATATGTGTAGGGTCCATACAACACCTCCTTACAATTAGTTGAAATTATACGTCTATTTTTTATAAACTAATTATTTACTATTGTTTATAATGCAATAGCACACAAACAAATTATAACATAATTATATTTAATTAATATGCAAAATAAAAACAAAAGAGCTATCACGTCCTGTGGTCTGGCATGTAATTTTGTAGCAAACTAAAATAATTATTATATATTTCTTGGATACGAAAATGAC
>Ga0207149_1085_pt1 | contig 15110 bp, 11 predicted proteins | sample Alteio_BWMinHeat_31_FD_153563 | JGI IMG/M metagenome (GOLD analysis project Ga0207149, IMG submission 153563) | Enriched cells from forest soil in Barre Woods Harvard Forest LTER site, Petersham, Massachusetts, United States -... | ecosystem: Environmental > Terrestrial > Soil > Temperate forest >... | reverse complement strand
ACCGAGTAACCCGTCAATTTTTTTACAAGATCGACGGCACAATCGATAAAAATTCGGCCTTGATCTAAAACGGAGTCAATAACTCCAAATAAAGAATCCCGTGGGGAATTTTTGGCCCGGGGAATCTCTTTGACGATCGCCTTGATGGCCGCCACGGGGATAGAAAGACCGGCTGTCAATAAAGCCAGCACGATCTTTGTCAGACTATCCGATTTCTTGGGGACACCTTTCATTTTGTCCGGAAGTTCTACGAGTTCGTCCTCAAGGCCGCCCGTCGGCTCCTTGTCAGCCTCCTTTAGGTAATCCTGCCCAATGGCGATTGATTCAAAGGCCGGAGCATCTTTGATCTGACTCAATTCACTTTTGATCTCATTCATGGAGGCCTGGAAGCCCGCATCCATCTGGTTGAGAAGGTCGTCCACGTCCTTCAACGTGATATCGTCCACCATTTTCTCTACAGAATCTGATTTTTTATCGTCTGGCTTTTTATCGTCCGGTTTTTTGTCGTCTGATTTTTTAGCGGCGTTGCCTCTCTCTTCCGCAAGTTTTGCGGCGGCGATTCCCTGAGAAACAGAAGAAGGGGGGATCCCTTCAACGACTTTTTCTTCCGAGGACAGAAGGCCATTATTTAAAGTAGCGAGCTTGGCTCTTTCCATGGCTTGACCCATGTTCGGATTGACATCAATGCTCCCCTCTAGACGAGGGTCCGTAGGTTCAGCAAGGCGTACCTTCTGATCAAGCTCTTTGGCCAGGCTGGCCTCGAGCTCTTTGAGCTTACCCATAATGTCGTTTTTGTCTTCGCCGCTCGTCAAGTCCTTACGCCCTCTCCCCTAGTGTAAGAAAGTTGTTCAGAATTACGCAATTCTTTCCGACAAAATATGTAAGGAGACTGTGATATGAGGGACTATACCAAATACATCGCATTGGGGTTAGGTTTTCTTTCACTTTCCGGTTGTGCTCTTATGCAACCAGGGAACAATTATGCCTCTACTCAGGAAGACGAATACGCCGCGTATTCGGCCCAAAAGAGTGGAACTCTCGAGGCTCTCGAAGAACTGGGATGGTCTCCATCGCGGCGGCTCACTCCCGAGGAACAAAGCGTCCTCGAGAAACGAATGGAACTTCACAAGATGGAACGAAATCTGATCAGCGAACGAGAGCGGGAACAGTATTTCAACTACAAACCTTATTTTGAGAACGATCAAGATAGAATTGATTTCCTCAATCTTCCCAATGTTGAGGCCCGAGATCGTTTCGCCATGACCAAAGGAATTTACTTTCACGCAAACAAATACACTCCCGTAGTTCGTGAAGCCGTATCAAAGAGCGACATTGTTCTCGGAATGAATAAAGATGCCGTCATCGAAAGTTGGGGCGAACCCGAGACCGTCGAGGTTGCGGGGAGCCAACTTTATGGGAACGAAAAGTGGGTTTATACGGAATACGTTCCGTCAAGTGAAGGCTATCAAAAAGAAGAACGTGTTGTCATCTTTGAAGGTGGCAAGGTCGTCGGGTGGCAGAAACAATAAGCAAGCCCTTAGTGAGCGGTTCCCCAATTCTTGCCAGCCCCTACGGAAACTCTGATCGGTACGGATAGCTTTACGGCATTCTCCATCCAGGCCTTCACTTTCACTTTCAACTCCTCGGCCCTTTCTTCTTTAACCTGAAAAACTAACTCATCATGAACTTGTAAGAGCATGCAACCCGGGCCGAATTCCTTGATTTCTGAGTTCATAGAAATCATGGCGATCTTGATAAGATCAGCTGCGGCCCCTTGAATAGGCATGTTGATGGCCGCCCTTTCAGCCATCTGCCTTCGCTGACCATGAGACGAATTCAATTCGGGATAGTAACGACGACGTCCAAACATTGTTTCGACATATTTGTTTCGCTTTCCATTTTCAACCACCTCGTGCATATAGCTTTGAACGCCGGGAAAACGTTTAAAATACCGAGCTATGAAATCACCGGCGACCTTTCTCTCGACGCCCAGGCCCTCCGCCAATCCAAATTCGCTCATTCCGTAGGCAATCCCAAAATTAATCGCCTTGGCCGCTCTTCGATGCTCCGCCGTGACCTGATCAAGCCCGACGCCAAAAATTTCACTGGCGGTCGCCGTGTGAATATCCAGGTCGCCTTCAAAAGCACGTCTTAATCCGGCATCGCCGGTGATATGGGCAAGAATTCTAAGCTCGACCTGACTGTAGTCTGCGGAGATAAGAAGCGATCCGCGGGGAGCGATAAAACTTTCGCGAATCATTTGACCTCGGGGGCTCCGGATGGGAATATTTTGAAGATTAGGATGAGTTGAACTGAGGCGACCCGTGGTTGTCACAGCTTGATTAAAACTCGTATGAACTCTCCCAGTTTTACCGTCGATGAGTCTGGGCAGTGAATCAACGTAGGTGGAGCGAAGTTTGGAAAGCTCCCTCCACTCCAAAATTTTTGAAGCGACCGGATGGTGGTGTTTTAATTTTTCCAGCACATCTGAGTCAGTTGAGTAGCCGGTTTGAGTTTTTCGTATCGTCGGAAGCTTGAGTTTTTCGAACAACACTTGTCCTAGTTGTTTGGGGCTTCCCACATTGAAATCATACCCGGCGACAGCGCAGATTTCCTTTTCAAGGATAGCGGCATCTTTGGAAAGATCCTTCGAAAGATGAGACAGTTTCTCGGAATCAACAAGAATTCCACTCCGCTCCATGGAATAAAGTACGGGGACCAGCGGCTCTTCGATTGACTTAAGAACCTTCAGGCGGTGATCATTTTTCAAATCCGATTGCAATTTAAGGGAAACGCCTTTGATAGCGTGAAGCCTGTCTTCGGGGGTCGCAAATTCAGGTAAGGACTGTCCAAGATGGGTCTTAACCAGTTCTGTAAACTCAAGACTTCCACCCAGGCCGGTACAATAAGCTTCAAGAAGGACGTCCTGTCCGACGGACAAGAAGGAATTCTCAGATAACTCTAACTGATGGGCGATGCCCTTCGTGTCATATCCCGAAACTTTTATTGGTCGGGAATGAAGGGCCTGGTTGAGCCAAGAACATAACTTAGACCCATCGCCTTCATATCGAAAGAGTTCCCCTCCTATCTGGATAGCAATTCCGCGAGGGGTCACGTCAAACCACATCTCCTGCGCCTTCGTTTTTTCAAGGGCCCTTTCAAGATCCACAAGATCTGCGGTCACCTTGGCATCTGCCGGCTGATTTATCTCAACGGATCGATTCAACGGCACGGGGGTCGCCACAACCTTAAGATCACCCCCGGCGACAGCCTCTCCGCCTCCAACAAGCCTCTGCAACAAACTTTTAAAGTTCAGATCTTCGAGTAACGGAACAAGGAGTTCTCGATTGACAGATTTGACCTCCAGATCTTCCGGTTCAACCGTCAAAGGCACGTCGGTTCGAATCGTCGCAAGGTCATAAGAAAGAAAGGCCTCTTTTTTATGCTCTTTCAGCATCTCACGAACACGGTCATTCTTTATCTTGTCTATGTTTTCGTAAACGCCTTTAAGGTTTTCAAATTCTAGGAGGAGTTTTTGGGCTCCCTTGGGGCCCACACCCTTCACTCCGGGGACGTTGTCTGACGCGTCCCCCACCAAGGCCAGGTAGTCGATAATTTGGTCTGGTCTGACTCCAAATTTGGCACGAACCCCTTCCTCATCCATATAGGAGTCTTTCGCCGGATCAAATATTTTTACACCTGGCTCCACGAGCTGAGCAAAATCTTTATCACCACTCACGATGACCACGTCTATTCCATGGCGCTTGGATTTCTTCACAAGGGTTCCAATAATATCGTCAGCCTCAAACCCTGACTTCTCAAAAGTGGGAACAGAAAGGGCCGCAGCGATCTGAGGTAAATATGGAAATTGTTTCATCAAGTCTTCCGGCGCCTCATCGCGGTTGGCTTTATATTCGGGGTAAAGTTCCTCTCGAAACCCGGGCTCCGGGGTATCGAAACAAAAGGCCACCCCATCGGGTTTGTGCTCCCGAAGAATTTTCGTGACGGCGGCGAGAAAGCCGTAAAGGGCGTTGGTTGGCAGACCTTTTGAATTGTTCAGTTGCCGAATGGCGTAGAAAGCCCTAAAAAAAAGGGAACTAACATCGACCAAATAGAGTGTCTTCATTTATTGTCCTACCGGGGGCTAATCAATCGCAGGATCAAAGGGCTTGTCAAATGGGAATTCATTAAAATCTGGAGACGACCCATCACTGACTTGGGGGTCGTGACTTGACCCACCATGCCGCTCTCGAACAGAACTTTTCGTATGGGAAATCCCGAAAGTCGCTTGGCTTTCGATCATGGTCAAAAGTTTTCCGTAGGCGTTCGCCGGAGCATAGAGCCCCAGCTCCCATTCGCTCACCGTCTGCTGCCGACAGCCCAGGACTTTTGCCAGTTCATTTTGGGTCACCCCAAGGGTCTGTCGAAGTCGCCGTACTCGGTGCTCATTCCAGGACATTTCAAAAACTTACCAGGTCCCCTCATATTAATCAACGCTCGGCTAGTTTAAAAAGCAGCCGGCGTTATAACTATTGTACGGGTAATCGGGTGAAATCCCACCCGGGACACAGAGGCTTTGTGGCATGGAACCACTCATTGAGCTTCGCGAACATACGCATGAATAAGAACTGATGTAAACACAAATGAGGCCAGCAACCCCCGTCGTCGGACAGACGTCTCCCTGTTGAGTGCAACTATTATTGGCAAGTGTACAAGTCCAATTGCCCGTTCCACAGGTATTTGAAGTCATCGCTCCCGTGGAGCCATCCACTGTACACGCTCCCAGAGGGGCCGGAGATGGCGCAGGTGAGGGAGACGGCGATGAACCGGGAGATGGTGAGGCCGGCGGCGATCCCGAAGGCGAACTCGCAGGAGATGCTGAGGGTGAAGGTAACGGCGCCGGGGATCCTCCGCAAACAACTGGCGCAAGCCTTCCCCCACAGGAATCAACTATATTCGGGCAAGACGGTACGATGGGCCCGCCTACAACAGGTCCCACACCGGTGCCATGGCAGGTTCCCGCGGGAGCGTTATAACAAATATTGTTTCCAGGTCCGGAAGGTGTTCCACAAGTGGCGTCCGCGCTACACGCGACCTGCGCGACACAGATTCCGAAGTGAGGAGCGTCAAGTCCGCAAATAAGTCCTGGAGCACATGGATTGTTTCCGCAAGGTTGGCCCAAATTCGACAGGACCCTGTAGTTTACCGGATTTGTCGCCTGAACCCGACCACAGCCGTCATAAGCCGTAGTACAAAAACCACCGCTCCCCGCCGCTGAACATGGCATCGGAGTAAGGGCTGATGGCACACATAGAGTTTGAGAAGCGACGAAAGTACCCGTCTGACTTTCACACGCATACCAATAAGGGAGAACTCCCGGCTTTGCTGGAGAGAGGCTCCAGCTTGGCGTGGGCGACGGGTTTCCAAAAGAGGACGCGCCGGCCGTGAGCCCAGTAACAGAGTTTCCATAGGCCGCCGGTGACGGCGCGGCGACGGCATCTACAAACCAGGTCACTGTATTCACCGTCGCTCCGGCAGGTAAGGTTCCACACTGATCACAAGGTGCGCCAGTCATGGTATGAGAGCCATCGGCAATCCCCAACGGATTTGGAAGTGTCGGAGAACAAGAGCCTCCGGCCTGGACGACACCGTCCATTCTCCAGACGAGGCCGGCTCCCGAGGCGGCAGAGGGGACTATCGTAGTTGTCCAAACGTCACTGGTTTGAATACATTGAAAAAGCTGCAGTCCAAAAGAGGGAGACAGAGTCGTGCTAAAGGGGGCGGGCACGGGAAAATGATTATCAACAGGATCATTGGTATTGAAGATGGCGATTTCATGGGGCGGATTTATTGTGACAGATGTGATCGACGAAACCGTCGTATTGAGATCAACGGACGCCGTGACTTGGGCGTAACTTCGAACGCCCCCAACAATTGACTGATTGCCCGCAGAATCAAACCCAGTAACGAAGAATTCATAAACACCTGAGAGAGGAGAGGCGGTTGTAACTTTAACTGCCGTATTCGATGTTTGCGCGGTATCGATATTTGAAAGGACAGCTGTCCCCCCTGGTGCTCCCACGATTGGAAACGGCGGACTACAGGGACTCCACAACGCCGGATTGGGAACCGCCGGCAAACCAGTCGCTAACGGCGCATAATACATTTGACAGCCATAGAGCACACCAGCTTCACTGGCCGCAAAATAAAAATCAAGAGTCGTGGGGCTACAAGCGATACTTCCCGGAGAAGGTCCCGGCGCGGGGCCGGAGAAAGTTCCGGTTCCTCCATTATTCACGATACACATATTGTCAGGTGGCAACTCGCAATTACCGCCGGCCGGAACATTGGGATGCCTGATAAAAGTCGGTGCAGCATTGTCACCCTCTGGGCGAACCGTCGTTTGCGCGTAGCACCCAGCGAGGGAACCGTCTTGATCTGTATAACTGATCGTCGCTGTCAATTGCAGACCAACATTTGTCTCCGCAGGATTGGGTGTCGGATTTGGATTCGCCCCCAACGGAATTATTCTTTGAGTCGCCGTGGGACAACCCCCGTTAACGCCGGAAACTCGACCTAAAGAAAAATCATAGAGTTGAATATTGAGGTATTCATTTTCATTGGGAAGTTTAGCCCCCGGAGGGTTCAGAGTTCCACCGGGAGCAAAGCTCAAAGCTCCGGGCCCGGTGTTCGCTCCCGCCGCCATCGTTTGAAAACCTCTAGCGGCATTGCAGAAACCAGCATTTGTTTTCACGAGAGAAAGGGCCCAATTGGTTCCGTTGTCGATCAATTCCCATGTGTTCACATTGGAGGCTGTTACACTTCCCACAGCTGGGTAAAGGGGGTACATAAATCTCTCTGGATGAGGAAGAGTTGTGATCGCCGGCCCCCCACTGCTGGGATGCCAGTTACTCAACGCGACTTTATTATCCGCATTTTTAAATATACTGACAATGTACTGGGCTCGCTCCCGACATTGAGCATTGCCGCCGACAGCCACGGTGTGATTTTGACTTGAAATAGTTATATAAGCGATCACAAGCGCAACGACCGCGACCATACCTGCCGCGATAACTGCTTCGACCATGCCCAAGCCCAATTCGTTTTTAACCGAACTAAAGCTAACCCGCTTTTTCACCCACAAGTCCTCTCCAATCAATATCGGACGAAAGGCTTCAAATCTTTAATTTTATTAGTGTAATTAAACCCGCGGTATAAGAAAGAAAAAAGGCCTCATTCACTAAAATGAGGCCTTTTCTAAGTTTCTATTTTTCAATTTTAAAAACTTAAACTGTGGTGCCTTTCACGACGACGACATTAGCGGCTTGTGGTCCGCGCTCCGTTTCCAGCAACTCAAATTCTACTTGAGCGCCTTCTGGAAGAGTTTTGAATCCCTCACCGACGATGGCGGTGTAATGAACGAAAACATCTTTACCCCCGTCCCGCTCGATAAATCCAAAGCCCTTGCTATCGTTGAACCATTTTACTTTTCCCGCTGCCATAACTAAAACCCCTCCTAAAAAAATTAACCTTTTATGAAGTTAGATCAAGTGACGGGGGGGGTCAAGTGAGTTTTTTCTATATAATTATTAACCTAACGCTTCGCGGTAGGTGTCATAGAAGATCCCTCGTTTTCGAATATGAAAACGAGCTCATCATCTTTCACCAGGTCGAGTTTTTCTCTCGCTTGCCGACCGATAAACTTATCGGAACTACGGGCCTGATCGATCTTGGATTGCAGATCCTCATTGGCTTTGGTTGTCACGCTGTATCTTTGATTTAAATTCCATTTTTCGGAATTAAGATTCCAAAGATCAATCAACGTTCCCTGGGCCAAAAGTCCCGCGAAAGCGACGAGGGCCGCCATGATACCCACTCTCATGGGATGTTCGAGAAGATTATGAAAAGAGCGAAAGAGCGATCTCACACGTCCATTGTGCCAGAAAGAAAAACGGCGTGCAAGGTAACACGAATCTCTTAACTGCTACTTTTAAAATTTTACAGTTGTCTGAAAATATCCTTCACTTCCATTGGAGGAAGCCAAAGGCGTGTAAGAGGGAGTCGATTGACTTCTCATATCATAAAGTTCCCAAATGCCGATGGCCAAGGAGAAATGGTCACTGAACGCATAACTCACCTCGGGATCCAGGACGATATTGTCTTGGAGAACCGCTTGTCGAGCCGTCGCCGGATTATCATCTGCGTACTGCATTTGATTCATAAAACCCGCCTCCAAAGACACGGCAAATTTCTTCGTGACATTAAGACCAATGTCTAGAAGGCTCCAAACCCTGTATTGGAGATTTTGTACCGGTAAACCTGTGGATGTCTTCATAAGAGAACTTGTTTGCATTTGTTGAAAGTAGTACCAGAGAGACTCCGTCCATTTGAGATCGACAGGGCCAAAGGAACGACTAAAGCCAACGGCCGTTCTCGTCACGCCAATCTGGCCAGCATCTTGTGAGGCCTCCGATGTCGGAAGAAAATAAGCTTGAACAAAGTCCATGTTGATCCCACCAGCCAATGAGGCCACCTTGGAATCCACAAAGTACAAACCAGTATCACCGATATAGGCCGAATAGGGTTGTTGCAAACCAGGAAGATTGGAATCCTGCTGTCGATCTCTGTTTCCAAACCAAGTATGATAAAGTTGGGGCATAATACTCACCGAGATGTTTGGACTTAAAGAGTAGCTGAAATTGAAACGGTCCCAGGCTCGAAGTTCACCATCGAGCATCGGATTGCCGTTGATGTCTTTAAGGCCACCGTTATGCCTATCTCCCTCAAGGGTCGAAAGATCCATGGCATTGTAGCTCTGATACTTAAAACCAAAAGGGCTTTTCTTCGTAGAAGAAGCCGCGGTCGAAACGGGCGTGCTTATAACCGAAGGCGCGCTGATCGATTTGACAGACGGAGGCGTTGTGGGTGAAGCCGTTGTTCCTTGGGCGTTGGAATTTTGGGTATTTTGAGCGGTGGTGGATAATTTTTTGGCGGTCACAGGTTTCGTGACTGGCGTTGTCGGATATTTTGCGATCTGTTTCCCTTGAGGTTTGGTGGCCCCGGGGGCCATGGCCTTAGGGCTCGATTTTGTAGCCACACGGGCCTTTTGAGCCGCAGCCTTCTTTGAGGCCTTTATTTTCTTTTTATTGAGTGCTTCGGAAGAGGAGTTGTTCGTTATCTCGGAGTTCTGGGCCACGAGGGTCTTATTACCCGAGGCTGAAACAGCTAGAGTCCAAGTGCCCGAGGTCATCATCCCCACGATGATTCCAAGTACGATCTGCTTATTCATTTTTTCCTCCGCGGATTTATCCGCTTCAATCCAACAAACATACAACTATGCAAATTTTCAAGTGAGCAAGGCATGTGCCACCTTTTTTATATTTGGAGGCATCCTAAAATACACCCATGATCTTAGAGACTTATAGTTTTTAAAAGAAATGAAAAAATACACTAGGGGCACTTTATCCTTCTTAGGTATGTAAAAAAAAGCCAAAATGATTCCAGGTCGTCTATTGTGTAGCCAATGACCATGAGTTGACCCAATTTGGCGCCCTTTGTATATGAGATATCCAAGAGTTAGGCCCTTTCAAAAGCTTCTTTTCCCCAATATTTGCCTTCTAAACCCAACTCTTCCTCTATTCTTAGAAGTTGATTGTATTTGGAGGTTCTCTCGCCCCGACAAAGGGATCCCGTTTTAATTTGCTGGGATCTTGTGGCCACGGCTAAATCCGCGATGGATGAATCTTCAGTCTCCCCGCTACGATGACTGATTACCGTTTTGTAGCGAGCACTGTGGGCGAGCCGAATGGACTCAAGGGTTTCGGTCAGTGTTCCAATCTGGTTCACTTTGATCAGCACGGCATTAGCGATCTTATCGTCGATTCCCCTTTTTATTCTTGTTTTATTTGTTACAAAAATATCATCGCCGACAAGTTGCACTTTATCGCCAAGTTTCGCAGTCAACTGTTTCCAACCGTCCCAGTCATCTTCAGCCAACCCATCTTCCACACTGACGAGAGGAAAATTTTGAGACCATGAACTATAAATGGTTATCATCTCACCAACGTCGATTTGACGTCCCTCCCATCTATAAGTCCTCTTTTCACAGTCATAGAGTTCGGTGGCGGCAACATCGAGGGCAAGCTTAACGTCTTCGCCTAATTTATAACCGGCCTTTTCCACAGCCTCTGAAACTAATTCTAAGGCGTGTAAATTGGATTTTAATTTCGGGGCGAAACCGCCTTCGTCCCCGACTCCAGTGGCCAAACCCTGTTTTTTTAGATTTGATTTAAGGGTATGAAAAATCTCGGAGCCACATCGTAGAGCTTCAGAAAAAAGCCCCCCACATACAGGGACGATCATGAACTCTTGGATGTCCAACCCATTGTCCGCATGGGCCCCTCCATTGATAATATTCATAAGGGGAACGGGAAGCCTAAAATCCTTGGCCTGATTGAGACTCCGAAAAAACGAGATCTTTTGTGACACGGCTCGGGCGCGGGCCACTGCCATGCTCACTCCTAAAATCGCATTGGCCCCCAACTTTTCTTTATTAGGCGTTCCGTCGATCTCGAGCATTAAAGTATCGATGGCCCCTTGGTCGTGGGATGGAAGCCCTCTCATCTTCGGCGCTAAAATTTCACGCACGTGGCTGATCGCTTTTCTTACGCCCTTTCCTTGATACCTGTTTTTTTCCCCGTCACGGAGTTCTAAGGCCTCATGGGCCCCGGTCGACGCCCCAGAAGGAACGGCGAAACGTCCCAAAGATTTGTCTTCCAACATAACCTCGACTTCAACTGTCGGATTCCCTCTCGAATCAAGAATTTCGCGGGCTTTGATACTGGCAATATTAGACATGAGCTACTCCCGTTTTAAGAATGGGTTCACGTAAAGGGATCGTCACCGTAAAGCGACTGCCCTTCCCTTTTTCGCTTTTAACACGAATTTTTCCTTTATGCATATCTACAATACTTTGGGCGATGCTCAGACCGAGTCCTGTGCCTTTTCCAACTTCTTTCGTCGTGAAAAAGGGAGTAAAAAGTCGCGCCATGACACTTTCATCCATCCCCGTTCCGGTGTCAGCGATTTCAACCACCGCAGAATCATCCTCCTGGCGGGTTCGAACCGTGATGATCCCCTCACGCTCCGTAGAAATCGCATGAATGGCATTACTGAGGAGGTTCATAAAAACCTGACTCATGCGCACAGGAAAAACATTGACAGGGGTCTTAAGATCCAAAACCTTTTCGACGCGAATGCGATTGCCCATCTCTTCTTGGAATACCTTTAAAGAGCTTTCTAAGATTCCATTGAGATCCGCCAAAATCTTATTTTCCGTGCGGTTTTCCTGAGGATGGGCCAAAGAAGAAAGATCTTTGACGATTTCTTTGACCCGCTTCAAACCTTCAGAAGCTTCCGTCAACATCGCCGGAGTCTCTGAAAGAATGAAATCGATATCTAGGGAATTTTTTATATCGTCAGACTCTCCCTGGCCGCTTTCAAGGCGGCGAATATATTTTTCGAGTCTTTGGAAATATTCTTCAAACCGCCCCAAGTTACTCATGACAAATGAAAGTGGGTTATTAATCTCGTGGGCGACGCCAGCAGCCAAATGGGCCAAACCGGTCATTTTTTCCGAGTAGATTTTTTCTCGCATTTGATTTTGAAGTTCGAAGCGCACCTGATCAACTTCTGTCTTTAACGCCAAAACTTCCCGATTCTTAGAATGGAGGGCTCGTTCACTGGCTTCAAGTTGGGCTGAGAGCGTCTGAATAAGTCTTGGATTCACCACCTGTCCGGGCTCTTCGACAAAAAGGCTCGCTTGCGGGGTGTCCCAAGTTAAAAAAAGTTCGTTCGCTTCGGGATTCCACTCCGTCTGGGCGGCCACATTGCCCGTGTACCTCGGTAAGTTTTCAAGGACGGCCCTTAAAAAAGATGAGACATGGGGAAATTCCGAACCAACGAAAGGAAATTGAAATCGAATCCATGTGGAACCGTGTTCCTTCTCTCGGAAATCCACCATGGGGGCTAAAAAATAGGAAAAGAAGCGGCCCAAATTGTTGTAATAGTCCCTCGTCGCCGGCATCATTTTAAAGACGTTGTCAAGGGCCCCAAAGGGCAGGAGCTCAACGACCTGTGACCCCACTGTGGTTCCCAGAGACGGATCGCCGAAAAATCGCGCAGCCCGGGTGAAAAAATGCTCGGCTTGGTTGATTTCAATCCAAAAATGGGGATCCCGAAGAAATTCCTCGGGGCCGTCAAAAAACTCGAAAAGAGAACTGAAAGAAGCGCCCTGCTTTTCCGAATAATTCAGTAATGAATTGATGAGCTTACAGCTGACTTGAGTTACCACGGGGGATTTTTACTTTGATTCTAGGTACCAGGTCCACATTTTTGATGGGCTCATGACAAAAAAAGCGTAAAAAAAACCCGAGGTCAAAAAATGATGACCTCTCCTATGGGGCTCCCCCTGCACCCGCTGTCATAATCTGCATGTTGAATCTACACCCATCACCAAATTTCGTGGCCGCCTCAGAAACATTATTTTCCATTTTTTCTAAAAGGCCCAAGGCTTCGCTATCGGCATGGGGTCTCAAAGATCGAATTAATTCCATGAGGCCTGAGAAAGATCCCACTCTCGGCAGAACCCTTGCCAGCGTTTTTAATACCCTCTTTTTCACCTCTGCCGAGAATTCATGACTTCGCAGAACCTTAGCCACTCGGTTCAAAGCAGGGTCTGGATCATCAGATCTTAACGCATCCTCAGCCAAAACAGAGGCCACGTTCAGCGCGATGGATGAGTTGGGATCACTAAGGAGGGCCTCAAGTCGATCCAGTACCTTTTTTTCAGAGGATCCCATCTTTATCAAGGCTTCGGCAGAATCACCCAATGCCATGGAATCTGTCGGCCTTTTTACCATAAGATCTAAGATGAGAAGGCTTGCTTCGACATCTTTTGTCCTGGTGGAAGCCAAGGCCTCCACAAAGTAATGTTCGCTCCCATGAGTGTAAATCGCCCTTTTTAAATCACCAACCAATTCTGGGCCAGGGTGGGGTGATCGGTGCCAAATCGCAAAAGCAGCACCCGATCTCACCTCTTGATCGGGATGAAACAAGAGCTTCCCCAACTGCAAATAAAAATCGCTGTCCTTGGGAGTATTCTTGACCCATTTATCATTGAGTCCAATCCCAGATAAAATATACCTCAGAACTTGAGGCGAACTGTTTTCTAAAAGAGGCTTATAGTATGTCGGTTGTAAAAATAGATTGGGCTCCATGGCCAAAAGGCTTTCAAAGGCCTCAACCCCCGCGGTTTCTTCAAAGAGTTGCCGATAATCCCTGGTGGTTTCTGTGTATCGAACGCCTTGGGCCAACAAAACTCTTTTAGCTCGCTCATCGCCAATGAACTCCATCGCCTTGACGCCCCCTCGAACAAGAAGGGAATCGGTGCCCCCGACCCATTCTTTTTCTATCACGGTCCTGATGGTTTCATTTTTGAGAAGGGTCGTCGGAAAACGGTCGCGAAGAAGGGCAAAAGCCCATGCCTGGGGACTTTTTCTGAGCAACTTAATCAGGATTCTCAGAGCCTGGGAGTCCCCTTTTTCAGCAAAATTCAAAAGAAGACTCCTTCGTAAAAGAGGATCATGGGCCGTGGACGCCAAATCTACGAAACCAGATAAGCCTCTGTAGTATTGTTTAAGAATACCGGCCGCCTCGAGGAGGGTGTCGGTCAAAGAAGGCGTTTCATTTTGCAAATCCCAGTAAGCCTGAGCTATCTGGGGCTCAAGCATTTTGAGGGCCTCAGACGCGTCTATGTGAGTTTCTACTGAAACCAAGTTGGGGCGTTTATCATTTAAGATTTTATTTAGAAGGTCACGGCTCTCCTGAGACAGGGGGGCTCGCTCGATACGATCTTTCAATTTTTGAATATTGCGATAGTTCCAATCAATCTTGGTCATCCAGAAGGGCTTTCCCAGGTTGATGGCCGCACTCATGGCTCCGTCTCCAGCCACAACTAACGGCATTTGGGCAAAGGCCATGAGACCCACGAAAACATCATGGGGGAGGGTCCCCGTGCGAACCACATAGACCTTCCCCGATTCAGCATGACTTGGCGGATTTTCCCCTGGTTCCAGAACAATAACGTCGCTGGCCCATGACTCTTGTCGTTCCGGATGGGAGACCTTAAAACTTGAGGGCGTCACGAACACGAAACTTTCATTATTTTTTTTCGCTTCATCGACAAGCCCTGATAAATAAGAATGAAATTGAATTCCTACCTTACTTAAGCCGTAGGCCATTCCAACTTTGGCGCCCCCGAGAGATTGCCCCGATACCACGTCGTGAACGATTTGTTTTATTTTTTCATCGGGAACTTTCTCAATGGCGTTCAATAAAAAATCCCGAACCTCTCCGAAACCTTTTCCCCGAAGTTTGAGGGCGACGTCATCGTAGTAAATCCCTGATTCATAACCTGCGATGCCTGCGGCCTCCAAATCAAAATCAAGGCCGTTGACTCGAGCGACAGCCGTCGGATTCACGGATTCCCTGTTTTCTGTATTTCCCAACACGGTTTGAGCCACGAGCACGGCATTTTTCTCAAGAGGAATGATAGAAATCCACTGGCGGTCATCTTCTGGTCTAAACCCACCCGTCTTCGAGGACGACTTGAAAGCGCCCGACGGATTGGCCACACTGATGTAAAGATCAGCCGGAGGAATTTTCTGATGGAGATTTTCAGCCACAAAGAAGGTGAGACGCCCCTCCTGAAGTTTTGTACCGTCTTGGATCGGGATTCCGGTCAATTTGGTCAGAATAGAAACAGCTTCATCTCCTCCGACAAGAGTGATTTGGCCTTGGTAGTGAAGACGATTGATGAAGTCAATGGCCGTAAGATAGGCTCCTCCAATGTCGCCGTTTCCACCCCGGCTGTTTCGGGCATCAATGATAATATGGTGGAACTCGGCCGCGATTTGTTCGGGCCGTAGAATCGTCGACCTTCGAATGCGGTCAGGATGGTTAACCTGTTGCGGATCGATCTGGGAAAAAGATAGGGCGGAGAAAAAATAGATACAAAAAAACCAAAATGCTCCCATGAAATGTCTGTTTTT
>Ga0207149_1094_pt1 | contig 15124 bp, 24 predicted proteins | sample Alteio_BWMinHeat_31_FD_153563 | JGI IMG/M metagenome (GOLD analysis project Ga0207149, IMG submission 153563) | Enriched cells from forest soil in Barre Woods Harvard Forest LTER site, Petersham, Massachusetts, United States -... | ecosystem: Environmental > Terrestrial > Soil > Temperate forest >... | reverse complement strand
GGTATTTGCTGCCGGGATCGGCGGTTACGTAGCGGGACGGCTGCGCGCAGAGTGGAGCTCTCTTCGCACTGCGGAAGTACATTTTCGCGATCGCGTGCAAGGATTCCTGGTCTGGGCGGTCAGCATTCTGATCACGGCGGCTTTCCTGGCTACGGGGGTTACGGCAATCGTGGCGGGGGCTGTGACCAATGCATTTAGCGTCTCGCGGACGGCAACCGTGCAGAACTATGGAACGAGCGAATATTATGCAGACGCTCTTTTCAGAGGCGATGCGACACCGGTGATCCGGTACGACGCCGGCGCTCGCGCCGAGGCGAATGTGATCCTGGAGAATGCGGCCCGGCATGATTATTTGCCCAGAGAGGATCGCGCTTACCTGGTGAAGCTGGTGTCGTCAGAAACCGGGTTGAACGCGGCGGACGCCGAGACTCGTGTTTCGCAAGTCGCTTCGGGAGAGATACAGCAGTCGCAGGTCGCTCGCAAGGCGACGGTGCATTCGCTGGAGTGGGAGTTCGTCGCGTTGCTGATCGGCGCGTTTGTCGCGAGCCGGGCCGCAATGGCTGGGGGCAAAGAGCGCGACCGGTTCCCGACGCAAGCGGCGGTTTGAGTTTCAGAGCAGAGGAAGAAAATCAGGCCGCGCGTTGAGCGCAGCGAACTGAGGAGACGGCCCATTCCGGAATTTGCGGGATGGGCCGTTTTGTTTTCGAGTGCGCGACGAAGGCGGCGACCGCAAAGGCAGTGTCGCACCCCCGGCGCTCATGGAGAGGTGAAGTGTGCGTTTTGTCCACGAAGAAGGATTCTTAAGCCTCCGCTACGGCGTCGGGCCGGCCCACGAAAAAAGTGGGCGGCACATCGTACGAAATAAAAGGCACCGGCTGCCTGCGCCAAGCTCTCTCGTTGCGTCGAGCGGCCCGAACGCGATGTCGGTTTTGGTGCGACATTCTTCGTCAGAGCGCGGCGGCCAACGCTACGCTACAAACCCTCCGATATTATTCGCGGGGGAGGAGCCAGTGGACCGAGGGGGCGTGCGGCCGGGTGGTCGCGATGGCGCGGTCTTCGAAGCCGGGGTAGATGCGGAGGCGGACTTCGGCGCGTTTCTCGCTGGGTTCCATTTTTAGCCAGGCGAGAGGAGATTGCGCGGACGCGCGGCGTCCCGCTTCCTCGATGATCGCGACGATCCTTTCCTGCTCTTGCGCGGGGATGTATTGCCAGACGACGGAATGGAAGACGACCGTTGCAACGCCAGCGGCTGGCGCCGCAAGCTCGGTGACGAGCCAGTCTGCCGCCGACGCCTTTTCGATCACACAAGGAATCGTGGTGGCAATCCCGATCGCGGCATCGAGGAGCTGGATGCGGTCTATCTGGTCGGCCCAGACATAGGAAAGCAAAGTGAGGCGGCCTTCGGCGGAAGTCGCGTCGATGGGCGACAAATCGCACCCGGCGCGCGAAGCGATTTCGATCGATGGCGGAATTTTCGGTGCGTTGCCGACGAAGGCGTCTTGGAAGCGAACGGGTGACGCAGGATCGCCCCATGCGCTCGACTGCCATTCGTAGCGGTAGCGATCCCAACGGAGATTGAGTCCGGCGCTCGCTCCTATTTCGAGGAGCCGCAGAGGCAGTTTCGTGCGCGCGGCGATCAGCCCAAAACCACAGAGCAGGCTGCCGGAGCGGCCGACTTCGTTTGTTTGCACGGGGCGGTGGATGAGACTTCCGAGATCCGCGGTATGGGTTTCGATGGTGCGGAGAAATGCCGGCCACGCCTCCGGAGACGGATGACCGCCCGCGGACGGATAGAAGGCGGCGAGATCCGGCGCTTTCTTTTCGAGGACGAGTCCGTGGACCGCGCCCATAAGACGCAGCGGGAGGACGGAGGATTCGTCGTCGGTTGCATGCGGTTGGAGGAGATCGAACAGCGGGCCGCGATTTTCGTAATTTTCAGCGGCTTGCGCAAGGAGCTTGGCGTAGAGGGGAGAGTTTAGTTGTTCGCACCAGTTTGATTGGCGGCGGAGGAGTTCGGGGATAGTGAGGGCGAAGGGCATCTTCGTATATTCAAGATAGCAAAATTCTGGAATGGCAAAGGTCGATTTGAAATTGGGGATTTTACGGGAAGGCAAAACCAGTGGCGCTGTATCGCGTGGCGGCGCCAATTCGATTGCGCTGCTGGCGCAAGGGTCTTCGTCCGAGCGCAGCGTGAACCGCTACGCTACAAACCCTCCGTAAAATAAAAAAGGGCGGGTTTGAATCCCGCCCTACGACACCTTTGTTTTAGACCGCGGAGCTGACCGTTGACGTCAGGACTTGGCGGTGGCTTCCTTTTCGTCCTGCTCTTGGGGTGCTTCTTCGGCTTTCTTTCGCGTCTTCTTTTCTTTCTTTTTCAGCTCGGAGCCGAGAAACTCGATGATAGCAAGTTCTGCGCCGTCACCGATGCGCCATCCGGAGTGGATGATGCGCGTGTAGCCGCCGTTGCGCTGCGCGAAGCGCGGCGCGAGGTCGGCAAAGAGTTTCTTGGTGGCATTGGGCGTCAACAAAAAGGCCGCCGCCTGCCGGCGCGCGTGGAGCGAATCGCGCTTGCCGAGCGTGATCATCTGCTCGGCGAGAGGGCGAAGCGTCTTGGCGCGGCGAATGGTCGTCTGGATGCGCTCTTTTTCGATCAGGTTGGTGACGAGAGCGCGAAGGACGGCACGGCGGTGAGCCGGCTGTTTTCCGAGTTTGCTGCCTGAGTTCAGGTGTCTCATTGTTCCGTTTCCAAAATCTCAAATTTGCCGGGCGCGCGAGGGAGCTAAAACTAGATCCCTCGCTGCGCTCGGGATGACATCAACTTCAAAGGCGACCGCTACATACCCAAAAACTAGAGCGTGGGGGCTTCGGCTTCGGATGGCGGAGGAGCCGTTTGGCTGGGGAGGGGCGGCCAAATGATGCGGCCGTGCTCGTCGAATTTCATGCCGAGGCTCAAACCCATCTTGACCAGGATGTCCTTAATTTCGTTCAGCGACTTGCGGCCGAAATTTTTCGTCTTCAGCATTTCGGATTCGGTCTTCTGGACGAGCTCACGGAGATTCTGGATGTTGGCGTTCTTCAAGCAATTGTAAGAGCGAACGGAAAGCTCGAGCTCTTCGACCGAGCGATCGAGGAATTCGAGGCGCGGATCGTTGTAATTCTCGGCTGCCTCTTCCGCGATTTCCGGCGTCTCCTCGAAGTTGATGAAGATGCTCATGTGATCCTTGACGAGCTTCGCGGCCAAACCGATGGCGTCCTGCGGAGTGATCGCGGCATTCGTCCAAACATCGAGCGTGAGCTTCTCGTAATCGGTCATCTGACCCAAACGCGCAGCTTCGACAGCGTAGTTGACCTTGCGAACCGGCGAGTGCGTGGAGTCGATCGGGATGTAGCCGATCGGGAGATCTTCGTCGAAGTTGCGATCGGCGGCGACGTAGCCGCGGCCGTTCTTGACGCGCAGCTCGAGTTCGAGCTTGCCGCCTTCGCTGACGGTGGCGATGTAAACGTTCTTATCGAGCACGGCGATGTCCGCGTCCTCTTCGATTTTGGCGGAGGTGACGGGGCCGGGCGTATCGACGTTGAGCGTGATCGTCTTCGGCTGATCCGTGTTGAGCTTGAGCGGCACCTGCTTCAGGTTAAGGATGATGTCCGTTGCGTCTTCGACGACGCCAGGGATCGGCGAAAATTCGTGCAGCACGCCCTCGATTTTCACCGCGGTGATCGCGGCGCCTTCGAGAGAACTGAGCAGGGCGCGACGCAGAGCGTTGCCGACCGTGGTTCCCCAGCCGCGCTCGAACGGTTGCGCGGAGAATTTTCCGTACTTATCGGTGAGCGACTCGGGTTCGGCCGCCAACCGCTTGGGTTTCTGAAAGCCCTTCCACATAATTGCCCTTCCTTCCGGCCCGCGAATGACGGGCCTCGACAGAGTGATGCGAAATCCGATTCATTATTTCGAATAGAGTTCCACGATGAGCTGTTCGTTCATCGGAGGCGTCTGCACGTCTTCGCGGCGCGGCATGGCGACGACGCGCGCTTTGAAATGCTCGCGGTCGATATCGAGCCACGGAGCAACACCCTGGCTCTGCGCCAGATTGCGCGCTTCGAGCACCATCGCGTTCTGGTGCATCTTGTCCTTCAACGCGATTTCATCGCCGACCTCGACGAGGTAGCTCGGGATATTGACCTTCTGTCCCTTGACCTGAACGTGCCCGTGAAGAACGAACTGGCGCGCTTGCGAACGCGAACCGGCGAGGCCCATGCGATAGACGACGTTGTCGAGACGACGTTCGAGCATGACCATGAGGTTCGAGCCCGTGGGCCCCTTGACGCGAACGGCTTTCTCGAAATAGTTGCGAAACTGGCGTTCGAGAAGGCCGTAGGTGCGCTTCACTTTCTGCTTTTCGCGCAACTGGACGCCGTAGCCAACCATCTTGGCTCGGCGGGCCTGGCCGTGCTGGCCGGGAACAAAGTTGCGCTTTTCAATGGCGCACTTTTCGGTGAAACACCGCAGGCCTTTCAGGAATAGCTTTTGGCCTTCCCGACGGCATAGGCGGCAAACTGCTTCGCGATGTCTTGCCACTTTCTGATTCTCCTTTACATCTTTGACGATCAGTTTACGGGTTGGCGACCCTTCGTCCTGATCCACTTTCAAAACCGGGCGCAACCAACGTACCAGTCGGGCAGCGCCCCTACATCTAAGAGCGCCCGCCTACACCATAAGGCGGCCGCTACATAAGCCACAGCAAAACCAACTACAAATTCGTTACACGCGGCGGCGCTTTGGAGGGCGGCAGCCGTTGTGCGGGACTGGTGTTACGTCCTTGATAGCGTTGATGTGGAGGCCAGCCGATGCGAGAGCACGAACGGCGGACTCACGGCCAGCGCCGGGCCCCTTGACGCGAACTTCGACAGACTTCATGCCGTACTGATCACGAGCAACGCCCGCCGCTGTGGCAGCCGCCTGCTGCGCGGCGTACGGAGTGCCCTTGCGCGAACCCTTGAAGCCGACCGAACCGGCGGACGACCAGCTAACTGTGCGTCCATCGGGATCGGTGAGCGTGACGACCGTGTTGTTGAAGGTCGCCTGGATGCACACGATGCCGTGCGGCACGACGCGCTTTTCGCGCTTCTTGCGAAATTCTTTTTTGCGCTTGCTCGGCGCGGCTTTTGCTCCAGCTGCCGCCGGCGCGGCGGCGTCCTGCGGCTTCTCTTTTGCCATTTTGCTCCTGCCCTCTCAACCTCAGCGGCTAAAGCCGCGACAATCTCAGACCGTTCACGGCGCGGCGAAAGCCGTGCCCTCGCGAAAATCTTTACTTGCGGGCCATTGTTTTCTTCTTCGCAGCGACTGCACCCTTGCGCGGTCCCTTGCGGGTGCGTGCGTTGGTGTGCGTCCGCTGGCCGCGCACCGGAAGATTGCGGCGGTGACGAAGTCCGCGATAGGCCTGAATTTCGATCAGGCGGCGGACGTTCATCTGCGTCTCTTTGCGGAGATCGCCCTCGATGCGGCCTTCCGATTCGATGGCCGTGCGAAGGTCGTTCACCTGCTCTTCGGTGAGCTCGCCGATCTTTTTCGTCGGATCGATGCCCACTTTTTCCGCCAGCGCGCGTGCGCGATGCTGGCCGATGCCGTAGATAGCCGTGAGGCCGATCCAGAGGCGCTTATTCGGATTGAGGTCCACACCTGCGATACGTGCCATTCTTCCTCCAAAACTTTTCAGGTCTGCAAAAGCAGACGATCACAACGAAACTTATCCCTGGCGCTGGCGGTGCTTGGGATTGGAACAAATCACACGCACGACGCCGCGACGATGAACGATCTTGCACTTCATGCAGATTTTCTTGACCGATGCCCGAACTTTCATTTGCTGATGCCTTCCCCAGGGCGCAGCGAATGGCGCGCCCCAACTACAAAAACAAAACCTTACTTATAGCGATACGTGATGCGGCCGCGCGTCAGGTCGTAGGGCGAAAGCTCCACAGCGACGCGATCACCGGGAAGGATGCGGATGAAATTCTTGCGCATCTTTCCGGAGATGTGAGCGAGCACCTGATGCTTGTTGTTCTCAAGCTCGACGCGAAACATCGCGTTGGGAAGCGGTTCGACGACGACGGCCATCACTTCGATGGCGTCTTCCTTACCGCTGTTCTCACCGGGTTTCTTCTTTTCCGGTTCCGGCCTTCTTTGTCGAGCCATTTGTTCCTTTAACATCGGGCGCAGCAAGCGGCGCCCCTACCGATTCAAAACGTTTACCACACCGGGCCGGTTGCTTCGCGCGGCCTCGTCAAAATCCAGGGCCCGTTGGCCGTGACGGCGACGGTATGCTCGAAGTGAGCTGAGTCGCTGCCATCGGCAGTGACGGCCGTCCACTCGTCGTCCAGAACCTTCACCGCCGGACTGCCCGTGTTGACCATGGGCTCAATCGCGAGAACCATGCCTTCCTGAAGGCGAGGTCCTTGTCCGGGCGGGCCGTAATTCGGAAGCTGCGGATCCTCATGCATCTTGGTGCCGATGCCGTGTCCGACGAATTCGCGGACCACCGAGTAACCGTTCTTCTCAACCCACTGCTGCACAGCCGCCGAAATATCGCCGAGGCGGTTGCCGGGCCGAACTTTCTCTATCGCGTGCTCGAGCGATTCGCGCGTCACACGCAGAAGCTTTTCACGCTCCGGCACAATTTTGCCCACCGGAACCGTGAGCGCGGCGTCGCCGTAATAGCCTTCCATCACGACGCCGAAATCCATCGAGAGAATGTCGCCTTCTTTTACCTTGCGCGACGGCGACGGAATCCCGTGCACAACTTCTTCGTTGATCGACGTGCACACCGAGCCGGGATACCCGCGATAGCCTTTAAACGCCGGCTTAGCCTTGTGCTGCCTCGTGTAGTCTTCGGCGAACTCGTCGAGTTCCTTGGTCGAGATGCCCGGCTTGACCATCGCCCGCATCTTTTCCAAAACGTCCCAAACGAGCAGGCCCGCGCGGTGCATCTTTTCCAACTCGGCCGTCGATTTACAGATAACCATCGGCCTCCGTCACCGGCCTCAAAGTGCCCCGGCCCGAAACGCGGCGAATAATCTTCGCCAGCGCGTAACCGACCTCTTCCATCGAGGCAGAGGCGTCGACGACATCGAGCACGCCTTTGCGCCAGTAATAATCGGTCAGCGGACGCGTTTGGCGCTCGTAAGCCGCGAGCCGCTCCTTAATCACTTCCGGGCGGTCGTCGGGCCGCTGAATCAACTTGCCGCCGTCAAAATCACAAATGCCCGGCACTTTCGGCGGCGCTTCATAAATGTTGTATGACTCGCCGTTCACGCTGCACGTCCAGCGGCCCGAGAGCCGACGCAAGAGCCGTTCGGGCTCGATGCGAAACTCGATCACGACCGGCTTGCCCATCCCGCGCCACTCGAGCAATTTATCCAGCTCGACGGCTTGCGGAACCGTACGCGGAAAACCGTCAAACACGCAACCGTTGTCGCAGTCGGCTTTCGCCAAACGCTCGGTGACCATCTTCGTCACGAGAGCGTCAGAAACCAGCTCGCCACGCTCCATCAGAGGCTTCGCCTCAAGCCCGACGGCTGTCCCCTGCGCCACCGCCTCCCGGAGCATATCTCCGGTGGACAGGTGAGGCATTCCATAGCGTCGCGCCAGGCGCTTCGCTTGCGTGCCCTTCCCGGCACCGGGAGGGCCTAAAAATATAAATGCGCGTTCCAGAGCCATCTTGGAATGAGCGCCGAACTAGCTTCGGCGACTCCGTACGCGGCCCTTTCGCACAAACCCATCGTAATTGCGCATCACCAACTGCGCCTCAAGCTGCTGCACCGTATCCATCGCAACGCCAACGACGATCAGAAGCGACGTGCCGCCGAAGTAGAACTGGACGCCCAAGCCGTCCAGAATCGGACGCCAGGTGTGCGTATCAAACCAGTTCCCAACCAAAGGCAAGTGCTGCAGGTGAATGCCCGAGATCATCCATTCCGGCAAGAGACAAACAAGAGCCAGGTAAACACCGCCGACGAGAGTAAGGCGCGTAAGGACCTTGTTGATGTATTCGGATGTGTTCCGTCCGGGACGAATGCCAGGCACGAATCCGCCGTACTTGCGCATGTTGTCTGCAAGCTCGGTCGGGTTAAAGATGATGCCCACATAAAAGAACGCGAAGAAAATGATCAGCGACACATAAAGCAGCGTGTAAAGCGGCTCACCCCACTGAATCGTCGCGCTGAGCTTCTGGAAAAACGGCGAATGGTTGCGCAGCACAAGCGCAATCGTCTGCGGGAACGTGAGCAGCGAACTCGCGAAAATCGGCGGAATCACGCCACCGGAATTGACGCGCAGCGGCAAATACGTCATCTGCCCGCCCATGACTTTGCGGCCCATCACGCGCTTGGCGTATTGCACCGGAATGCGGCGCTGTCCGCTTTCGACGAGCACGATGAAACCCACTACAGCAACCATGAAGACGACCAGCATCACAAGAACGGCGCCGGTGAACGAACCCCACTGACCGTTGACCGCTTTCGTCGCAAGGTCGTGCACGCCGCGCGGCAAACCGTCGACGATGCCGGCGAAGATAATGAGCGACATTCCGTTGCCAATGCCACGGTCGGTGATCTGCTCGCCGAGCCACATGATGAAGGCTGAACCAGTCGTAAGCGTCAGCACAGTCATCAGGGTAAAGCGCAATCCGGGATCGTAAACGAGCGAAGCGCCGTTCAAGCTTTCGATTTCAAGGGCGCGCGCGATCATCAAGGATTGAAAAACGCTCAGCACGATCGTGAGATACCGGGTGTATTGCGTGATCTTGCGGCGACCGAGCTCGCCCTCTTTTTGCAGGCGCTCGAGATACGGCCACACCACCACGAGCAACTGCAAAATGATCGAGGCGGTGATGTAGGGCATGATGCCCAATGCGAAAATCGTGAGGCGGCGAAAATTTCCGCCGCTGAAGAGGTCGAGAACGCCGAGAAGAGAACCTTGATTTTGGCTGAAGAGCGATTCGAGCGCCGCGGTGTTGATTCCAGGCGTAGGAATGAACGCTCCGAGGCGATACACGGCCAGCATAGCGAGCATGAAGAGCACACGGGCTCGCAGGTCGCCGGTGGTGAGTATGTTTCGAAACGCCTCGATCAGCTTCTTCATTTCAGGATTTCGGCTTTCCCTCCGGCGCGAGCGATCTTCTCTTCAGCGGACTTGCTGAAGGCATGTGCACGCACCGTCAACGCAACTTTCAATTCGCCATCACCCAAAACTTTAATGCCGTCGCGTTTCGCGCGAACGATTCCCTTGCCCACCAGGGACTCGGGAGTGACCGTCTCACCGGCCGAGAACGCGTTGAGCGTCTCAACGTTGACGACGGCGAACTCGGTGGGATTCGGGCTGCTGAAACCGCGCTTGGGCAAGCGGCGGTGGAGCGGCATCTGGCCGCCTTCAAATCCGGCGCGGCGAGAATAGCCGCGGCGTGACTGCTGTCCCTTGTTGCCTGCGCCCGACGTCTTACCGAGCTTCGACCCCATACCGCGACCAACACGCACCTTGCGGTGACGCGATCCACGAGCGGGCTTCAAATTCGAAAGTGTGTGCTTCATGCCTTTTCCTGACCCTGGACTTCCACCAGGTGATGCACTTTAGCGATCATGCCGCGAATTTCGGGCGTGTCCGGGCGCTCAATGACCTGCTGCATGCGGCGAAAACCCATTCCGCGAATGCACTGGCGCATATCACGCGTGCAGCCGATGAAGCTGCGTACCCACTTGATTTTAATCGTCTTAGTCTTGGCGGTGGCCATGGTCTTCGGGACGCAGCGCTAGGAAGCAGCTGCTTTTTCCGCTCCCTTTTCGCGCGATTCGAGGACCTTGGCTGCATCTTTTAGATGCAAAAGGGCGTCGAAAGTCGCCTTGATGACGTTGTGCGGGTTGGACGTGCCGAGCGACTTGGTGAGCACGTTCTGGATACCCGCGACCTCCATAACTGCGCGCACCGGACCGCCGGCGATCACACCGGTTCCTTCGGGCGCGGGCTTCAGCAGCACCTGGCCCGAGCCGTAGCGGCCGAGGACCTGATGCGGAATCGTGGAGCCCTTTAGATTGAGCTTGACCATGTTCTTCTTGGCCTGCTCGATAGCCTTACGAATTGCCATGGGAACCTCACGCGCCTTGCCCATGCCGAAGCCGGCGTGGCCTCCCTGGTCGCCAACGACAACCAGCGCCGAGAAGCTGAGGTTCTTTCCGCCCTTCACGACTTTCGTGACGCGGTTGATCGATACGACCTGGTCCTTGAGATTCGCCTGATTGGTTTCAATCGGGCGGCGAATCGAAAGGATGTCTTTGAGCTCTTGTTTCGCCATAAATTTTTTAGAACTTCAGGCCCGCCTCCCGGGCCGAATCCGCCAGTGCCTGCACGCGTCCGTGATACTGATAACCGCCGCGATCGAAGACGACTTTTTCGACGCCCTTCGCGCGAGCGCGCTCGGCGACGACTTTGCCGACAACTTTCGAAGCAGCGATGTTCCCGCCGCTCTTGATGATGCCGCGCACTTCCTTATCGAGCGAACTGGCGGCAACGATCGTCTTGCCAGTAACGTCGTCAATGACTTGCGCGCGGATGTGCTTGGTGGTGCGGTGCACGCAAAGCCGCGGGCGCTCGGTGGTGCCCATGATTCTTTTGCGCATGCGGAGGTGAATGCGCTGGCGGTGCGCCTCTCGCGATAATTTTCGAACCGGTGCTGCCACGTTTTTTCTCCCTTGCGAAATCCAACAAGCGACCGAAACACTGTCGCCACCAAAACACTAGGCCGACGTCTTGGCTCCAGCCTTGCCGGCTTTCTTCTTCAAACGCTCGCCAGTGATGCGCACGCCCTTCTGCTTGTAAGGATCCGGCGGGCGGATGCCGCGGAGATTCGCTGCAACTTGCCCGACCTGGCCCTTGTCCGCGCCCGAAACCACCAGGTGCGTCTGCTTATCGACGGCGATCTGAATGCCTTCCGGAATCGGAAACTCGATCGGATGGGAAAAGCCGAGCGCGAGGACGACGTTCTTGCCCCTTACTTCCGCGCGGTAGCCGACGCCAACGATATCGAGTTCCTTCTTGAAACCGGTGGTAACGCCCGTGACGGCGTTCGAAACCAGAGCGCGAGCAAGGCCGTGCAAGGCGCGCTGCTCTTCGCTGGCGCGCTTCGCTACGAGCGTGCCGTCTTTCTGCTCGAAGCTGATTCCATTCGGCAGAGCGACGTTCATCTTGCCCTTGGGGCCCTGCACGTCGACGACACCATCCTTGATCTGAATCTTTACGCCCGACGGCACAGCGATAATTTTGTTTCCAATTCGCGACATTCTAAATTCCTCGTACGATCTGAAATCCGTTTACCAAACTTCGCAAAGCAATTCGCCGCCGACGCCTTCTTTGCGCGCCGCCTGGCCGGTCATCAGGCCGCGGGGCGTCGAAAGAATCGAGATGCCCATTCCGCCGACAACGGGGCGGATACCGGACTTGCCGATGTAACGCCGCGAACCGGGGCGCGAGACGCGCTTCAAATCGGTGATCACGCTCCGGCGCTCCGGCGTGTAGCGCAGGAAAACGCGCAGGACTTTCTTGCCCTTCTCGTCAACGACTTTGAAATTCGAAAGATAGCCCTCGTCCTTGAGGATGCGGGCGATCTCCGTCTTGAGCTTGGAGCAGGGCAAGTCGACACGCGCGTGACGCGCGCGAACGGCGTTGCGAATCTGCGTCAGCATATCGGCGATGGGATCGGTCATCATGATACTTGTTTCAATCCTTTCACTGGGCTCACCGGCCCCCAGCGGCTAAAGCCGCTCTGAATCTTCTTCCAACGGCACGGCCGAAGCCGCGCCTTGACGAAACTACCAGCTCGATTTCACCACGCCGGGGATTTCGCCCGTGAGCGCGTGACCGCGGAAGCAAATGCGGCACATATCGAACTTGCGGATGTAGCCGCGCGGACGACCGCAGATGCGGCAACGATTGCGCTTGCGGATCTTGAACTTCAACTTCTTCCGCATTTTTGCGAACTGGCTTGTGCGTGCCATGCTCTCCGATTCTCCTTAGTTCTGCCCCGGCGTCCGGAACGGAACGCCCATCAACTTGAGCAGCTCGCGGCCCTCTTCATCGGTCCGCGCCGTGGTGGTGATCGTAATGTTCATGCCCTTGATTTTGTCGACGCGCGTGTAGTCGATTTCCGGAAACACGAGCTGGTCTTTCAGGCCGAGCGTGTAATTGCCGCGACCATCAAACGAATTTGGCGGAAGTCCCTTGAAGTCGCGAACGCGCGGCAGAACAACCGACGTGAGCCGATCGAGAAATTCATACATTCGCTCGCCGCGCAGCGTGGCCATGCAACCGATGGCCATACCCTTGCGAATCTTGAAGTTCGCGATGGACTTCTTCGCGCGCGTGATAACGGGCTTCTGGCCGACGATCTGGCCGAGCTCGGCGGCTGCCGTATCGAGCAGCTTCGAATTCTGGCTGGCTTCGCCCATGCCGATGTTCACGGTGACTTTCGTAACACGCGGCACGGCCATCTGGTTCGTGTAGCTGAAACGCTTCACGAGCGCCGGAATCGTTTCCTTGCGATATTTTTCATGCAAACGGCTTGGCATTTTTCCCTCTAGCTCTCAATCGTCGCGTTGCAACGGCGGCAGCTGCGCACTTTGGTGCCGTCAGGCAGCTTGGTGTGCCCGATGCGCGTGTGCTTGCCGCAGCTTGGGCAGACCAGCATCACGTTCGAAACGTTGATCGGCCCTTCCTTCTCAAGAATCCCGCCGCGAATATTCTTCGAGGGATTCGGCCGCGTGTGCTTTTTGATCATGTTGGCGTGCTCGACCGTAACCGTGCGCTTCGCAGGGTTCACAGCGAGAACTTTGCCCGTCCGGCCCTTGGACCGGCCCGCCATCACCTTCACCGTGTCGCCGTGGCGAATGGTGAGCCCTGCTGGTCTAGCTTTCGATTCTGTCATCGTCATTGGCTACCACACTTCCGGGGCGAGCGAGACGATCTTGGTGAACTTCTTGTCACGCAGCTCGCGAGCAACCGGCCCGAACACGCGCGTGCCGACCGGTTCATTGGCATCGTTAATCAGGACGGCCGCGTTATCGTCAAAACGGATGTAGGTTCCATCCTTGCGGCGATGTTCTTTGCGCGTGCGCACGATCACCGCTTTCACGACCTTGCCCTTTTTTACCTGGCTTTCGGGTGTCGCTTCCTTCACCGCAGCCGTAATCACATCACCGAGACCGGCTATCAGGCCGGCATCTCCTCCCACCGGGAGGATGCAGGTGAGCTGGCGAGCGCCGGAGTTATCGGCAACCGTCAGCCATGTTCGCATCTGAACCATTTTCGTTTCCCCTTGCGCGAGCGGCTTACGCTACGCGCGTCGAGCGCTGGATCACGTTTTTCAGCCGCCAACGCTTCAATTTCGAAAGCGGCCGAGTGGAGACGATGCAGACGGTGTCTCCGATCCGCGCTTCGCCCGATTCATCATGGGCGTAATATTTTTTTGCCGAGCGAACGACGCGGCGATAAAGCGGGTGCTGCGCCTCACGCGTCACTTTCACCACGATCGTCTTCTGCATCTTGTTGCTGGTCACGACTCCGACCAGCTCCTGCCGCACGCCGCGCGCTGAAGCGGCAGCCGCTGTTTCGTTTGCCATTACGCCTTCCTCAATTCCGCTTCGCGCAGAAGCGTCTTCACGCGGGCCAGATCCTTGCGGGCTTCGCGCAACTTTTTCACGCCTTCGGTCTGACCGGTAGTGAGCTGAAAGCGAAGGCGGAAAATCTGCTCGTGAAGCTCGCGCTCTTCGTTTTCGAGCTCGCTCTTATTTTTTTCACGCAATTCTTCGACACGCTGCGCCATTAGAGTTCTCCCGCCCGGGTCACGAACTGCGTCTTGATCGGCAGCTTGTGAGCCGCGAGCGCCATCGCTTCGGTGGCGGATGCGAGGTCCACACCGGCCATTTCAAACATGATGCGGCCGGGCTTGACCACGGCCACCCAGCGCTCCGGTGGTCCTTTGCCCTTACCCATACGAGTTTCGGCCGGCTTCTTGGTGAACGGCTTGTCCGGAAAAATCCGGATCCAAAGTTTGCCGCCACGCTTGATGAATCGCGTGATCGCAACGCGCGCCGCTTCAATCTGGCGGTCGGTGATCCACGCCGGCTCGAGCGCTTTCAGGCCGTAATCGCCAAAAGCGAGCGAGCCTCCGCGCCAGGCTTTCCCGGTGCGACGTCCGCGCTGCTGCTTGCGGTACTTTACTTTTTTCGGCATCAACATGATCGTTCGCCTGTGTCCCTAGATTCCTACGCTTCTGTTGTGGCGGCTGGAGCTGGTGCGCCTGCGTTCTTGCTGCGCTGCGGAACGCGTTCGCCCTGGAACACCCAGCACTTCACGCCAATCAAACCGTACGTCGTGTGCGCTTCTGCCGTGCCGAAATCGATATCCGCACGGAGAGTTTGCAGAGGCAAACGGCCTTGCAGGTACCACTCTTTGCGCGCGATTTCGGCGCCGTTCAAACGGCCCGCGACGCGAACCTTGATTCCCTTGCAACCGAAGCGAAGAGCCGAGTCGACCGCTTTGCGCATCGCACGGCGGAACGCCACGCGCTTTTCGAGCTGCAACGCGATGGATTCCGCAACGAGCGTCGCCGCGAGTTCCGGGCGGTGCACTTCCTGAATGTCGATGTGCACTTCGCGCTTCGTGCGCTTCTGAACTTCGGCCTTGAGCTTATCGATTTCCGAGCCCTTGCGTCCGATGATGATGCCGGGGCGCGCCGTGTAGATACGAACGACGAGCTTGTTCGCGGCGCGCTCGACGTCAATGCCGTCGATGCCGGCCGACTTCAACCGGTCCTTGAGCTGCTTGCGAAGGACGACGTCCTCGTGGAGCAGATCTGCGTAGTCGCGCTTTGCGAACCAGCGCGAACGCCAGTTCTTCGTGTAGCCCAGCCGAAATCCATAGGGATGTGTTTTCTGTCCCAAAGTTGTCTCCTACTTTTTGTTGCGAACTTTTTGCGCTTCCTTCGTGCGTTTCTCAATCGTTTTGCGAGCCTTGCGGATCGCGCCCTTCACGCCCTTGGACGCTTCGGCTTCGGCCGCTGCTTCCGCGGCGCGATTTTCAGCGGCG
>Ga0207149_1093_pt1 | contig 15127 bp, 17 predicted proteins | sample Alteio_BWMinHeat_31_FD_153563 | JGI IMG/M metagenome (GOLD analysis project Ga0207149, IMG submission 153563) | Enriched cells from forest soil in Barre Woods Harvard Forest LTER site, Petersham, Massachusetts, United States -... | ecosystem: Environmental > Terrestrial > Soil > Temperate forest >... | reverse complement strand
GAAAGTGGAAGCAGATGAGTAGAGAGTAACGAAACATAGTGTAGTGCTGTCGTGAAATTTAAAAAAATATTTAATATAAACGGGAGATGAGAAAACTTCAATGATAAAAGTATATGTCAAGGCTATGTGTGATTATGAAAAATGACTTGCAGCAATGAAAAATCATCAACAAATTCTTTTTTACCTTGTAAATCTTGAACGGATTTGACGATTTCCTCAAGGGACATATCGACATTGCGTGGCAATTTCAATAAAAACTCATTAAATTCTTGCAGACTCATCACCTTCCCATCTAGCTTGGGAATCTCATAAACACCGTCGCTAAATACGAAAAATCGGTTAAATTCTTCGACCTGGCAGATTTGATTTTCATATTCCGCTTCAGGAATAGCTCCAATGACCATTCCTTTGGATTTGAGCTCATAAGTTTTAGCACTTTCAGCGGTTTTACCAGTAATTAATATCGGCGGAGGATGGCCTCCGTTGGCATAAACAATTCTTTTTGTCTCCTTATCGTAAATTCCATACCAAATTGTAAAAAACATATTATTATGATCCTGCATCTGAAACACATGATTAAGCTCTTTAAGCACTGAAGCAGGATCATAAAAATCAGCCTTTTGGAGCGTACGTGAACGCAAAATGTTGATCACTGATATGGAATGAAGTGCTGCTCCCACTCCATGTCCGCAAACGTCGATGAGATAGATGGCAAAATGAGAGTCGTCAATCCAATGATAACCAAAAGCATCGCCTCCAAGTTGGGTCGAAGGGATGAATCGCCAGTCGACTTGGATCAGACCCGTTAGTGGAGAAGGAAGTAGAGAACGGACATACGCAGCAGCTTCTGCCAATTCTGCATGAAGGACTTTTTGACTCTCTTCAAGCTTGCGAAAAGCCTCATTTCGTTCCAATAAACGAATGTATGCATTAGAATGATAGCGGATGCGTGCTACCAGTTCTATTCTGTTGGGTAGCTTGACGATGTAATCGTTCGCGCCTGCAGCAAACGATTCGGCTTTAACCTGGGGATCCTCTTTTACAGATAATACGATGATGGGTACGTCGCGTGTAGCAGGATTGGCTCGAAAAAATTTAACGAGAAGCAGGCCGTCCACGTCAGGCATGATGAGGTCCAGCAATATCACCGTCGGTTTAATCTCATTGGCGACCTGTAAAACTTCATTAGGATCCGAACAATAATGGAATTCAATGTCTGTTTGATCATTCAACATCCTTTTAACTGCTTCTGCAATGATTTTTTGATCATCAATAAGCAGGACTTTTATCGAAAAAGCCTGCAAAGGTTCCATTAAAGATGTTGCAAGTGCTGACGAATTATCGCTCATAATATACTCAGGTTAAGAAAGCATTGATTATTGCTTGCTTCCATTAGGTCCCTAACACATGAATTGATAGGGAAAAACAACGCGAAAGCTCCCGCGGTTAAACGATCGTAAATGGGTCAGTATTAAGCAATACGGACCCATTTACGATCGTTTAACCCCGGGGCTTTGGCGCTGTTTTTCCCTATCAATTCATGTGTTAGTGACCTATATTAATCTTCTCACCGCATCGATTAAAGAGGCGTCATCAAAGCTGCTTTTTGTAAAGTAATAATCAGCTCCCCCTTCCTGACCGCGCATCTGGTCCTCAATTCCTTCTTTGTAAGAAATGATCATCACTGGCAGTTCGTGATATTTGGGATCTTTTTTAATCAATTTTAATAGTTCGAATCCATTCATTCTAGGCATGTCGATATCTGTGATAACCAGGTCATACTTGCCGATGCGAATGGCATTCCAAGCATCGATACCATTAACTGCGGTTTCTACATGGTAGCCTTGGGTCATTAACAGTCGACTTTCGACTTCTCGGACAGTGATGGAATCGTCGACGACCAAAATGCGTTTGGGTTGGACTGTTGCCAATGAGTCGTCTTGTTTTAAACTCAACTTCTTTAAACGCGCCCCTGAGAGGATATTGTCAATAGAATTAATCGTATCTTCTACATCGACAATCAACACAGGAGAACCATCTTCGTTTAAAGCCGCAGCGCTAATATTCGGAATTTTACCCAGTTTTGCATCTAATTCCTGCACGACGAGTTCCTTTTCTCCAATGAATCTGTCGACCACCAACCCATAACGGTTGGTACGTTCGTTGAGGATGATGACAGAAAAATATTTGAATTCTTCGTCTGGCACTGGTGAATCAAATATTTCCCAGGCGGGAACAAGACCGATATTCTCCCCTTCATGGTGAAAATACTGGTGATTTTCAACCAATTCAATTTGGGAGTAAGGCAGAATAAATGCATGGTCGATGCGAGCTAGCGGAAATGCATAAATCTCATCTGAAATCTCGACCAATAATGCACGCATGATCGATAAGGTCAAAGGCAGCTGCAAATTTATCACCATACCCTGGCCTGTGACGGATTGCGCCCTAAGCGTTCCTCCAACCTCCTCAACCATGGTTCGAACAACATCGAGACCCACTCCCCTGCCAGAAATTTCTGTGACTTTATCGGATGTTGTAAATCCAGGCAAAAATAAAAAGTCAAGTAGCTCAGCTTCGGTAAGTCGCATAGCTAAATCTGCGCCAGTTAATTTCTTTTCAAAAATCTTTCGCCTCAATAACTCGTAATCAATGCCATTGCCGTCATCGGATATCGTTATGGCCAACATCCCCCCAAAATGGTGCGATTCAAGTTTTATTACACCCTCCGCAGGCTTTCCTCTTTCAAACCTCACTGCAGAAGACTCTATTCCATGGTCAATAGCGTTTCTTATCAAATGACTTAGAGGCGATTCAAGCTTCTCCAATATCTCCCTATCGACCTGGGTGTTTAATCCAGACATCTCAATTCTAACTTTCTTGCCTAGCTGCCTTCCCAGATCCCTGACCAATCGTGGAAACCTCTCCGCTATATCCGAAAAAGGCCTCATTCGACTGTTAATGACTTCCTGATATAATCTGTCGGATAAGTGGATACTGCGATGGATGTAATTATCTAGATCGCTCAATCGATCGTTTAAAGTTGCATGAAATGTGTTGAGCCGCCTACTCAATTCTTTTAAATATCCACTTGCCATTCTACTTATTGCCTGATTCTCAAGACTATCTCTTAATAGAGAAAACGTCTTCTCTATCGATTCCAATTTTTTTTTAAAAGAAACAAGCTTCTCCCCATAAGGCACAAGCCAGCGTGAATCGATCAACGACTCGCCAGCTAATCCCATTAATTGGTTCAGATTTTCAGCAGTAATCCTCAAGACGCGTGAAATATCTTGGTGGGGTGTATCTTTCTCTCGAGCTTGATTCTTGATTACCGGTCGATTTAATTCTTGCGGTATTGAGGGTTTTGCCGAAGGTTCAATATTTACTGTGGCGGAAATCTGCGTGGCAAGGTCATTAATTAACTCTTCAATATTTGATGCGTGTTCGTCAAACCAGACACTAATCCCCTCAAGTTTCTGCTTCGAGATATGAGTGAGAAAATCAACGCCTTCCAATAATTTATCAATTTTCTCTGATGTGATTTCACCTTGTTGATTTTTACTTGCAGCAAGGCAATCTTCCATAGCATGAGCTAAACTCACAACTCTCTTTAAATTGACAACACGGGCTGCGCCTTTAATAGAATGAGCAGCACGCATAAGCGATTCCAGAATCGTTTGATTTTTAGGACTTTTCTCTAACTCAACTAATCCCTGATTAAGGGCTTTGCATTGCACTTCCAGTTCTGCACAAAAAAGATTGAACATCGAGGGATCAAACGCAAATTCCGAAAAGGAAGAACCTTCAGGCTTGGAAGAACTCACTGAATGCTCCTTTGCAAACTGGCAAATAAAAGGTCATCATCAATCAGGCCAACCCCCTTATTCTTGAGCTTGATCATTCCCTTGATGTAGTGAACGGATGATTTGCTTAAATTTACCGGTATGTTTTCCATCTTTGTTAAATCAGCAAAATACACCCCATCAATTTCATCAACGGGAAAAACCCATAATTCGCCCTCTTTGACTATGGCGGCCATCCGATTTCTTTGATAGGAAAAGCATTCTGCCTTATCATCATGTGGCATATCTATTTGCAATAGCTCATGAAGAGATACACACAGTTTCAGTTCTCCATTCAAATTCACTATTCCCTTCAAAAGTGAACTCGCTTTATGAGGTATGCTATGGATAGGCCTTCGTTCTGTGACCTCTTTTAAGTAAATCGTAGGTAAAGCAAGCCATTCCATGCCAAGACGAAATACAAAAATAGATAATTTTTCTTGTTCCTCTTCAACATGGCAAGGCTGCTTAACTGACTCTGTTGACTCACTTACAGCAACGTCATCAGGTCCCAAAAAGGAAAAGAAAAGCTTCAAGTCCAAATATTGAATCCATTTGCCGTCACGGGCAAGTACCTGTTTCTGAAAAGGGAAAGAGCTAACAGAAAAATCTGTCGTCGTGAATTCCTCACTATCAACTTCAATAAAATCGTTTATATTCTCTCCCAACAAGCCCAAAACCCGTTCCGATTTTGAACCGGGATCTTGCAAGAGAACTATCCTCGATGAAAAAACATTTTTAGTAGGCCTCTTATCGATCAGCTGACAAAAATCAAGGACAGGAATTGACTTTCCGCCCAGGTTTAAAAGACCGGCAAAATAGGGTGGCATGGAGTGGATAATTTTTAATTCTTGCAGTGGAACAATGCTCAAAATATGCTTCGTTTCGACCGCGTAGATATTATTGCCAACATTCATTAACAATAGATACATAAAAGCCTAAGAAGGTAGTCAGGCCGTCCCGGCCTGAATAAAAAAGCAGATAAGAAAGCCTTACTTCCAAGCTCTTGAATAAATCATAAATTCCTCTCCAATGCAATCAATATATATGCTAAAACAAGCAAAAATTGTGATGTTTATTAATATTAATTTATGACTATCATTTTTTTGCTTTTTTTGTTAATTTATTGTTAATTTATATTTACATTTAATAAATTAAACAACACAATTAACGATAATTTAATATTAATTCGATTTATAACACCATGCATGGTCATGGGGAGGAGTTGTGTTTATGAGTGGTGGTGCAACAAATATATCAATCTTGAGTTGGGGTCAATTAGGTGCTATTCTGGATGGTGGTAATCTGCACGGTAATTCCGAAACTACGGGATCCGTACGGGTAAGCGAGAATAAAGCCTTCCGCGTTAATGATATGTCATCATATAGACAACTAGAGGAAAAAACCTTTCCATCTCTTGGTAAAGTGCTGGCAATCACGGGAATTGCTCTTTTAGCTTTAGCCTCTGCAACTTGTCTGACGATGGGAATCTTAATAGGTTCTGCAACCCTTATAATTATAGGCGCGTTTACTTTAGGTAGTGCAGTGGCCGGTTATTTTATGTTAGCTAAAATCGAAGGTGAACAGGCAGATTATACGCCGAGGAAGCACGCCGAAAAATTTTTAGTTGTTAACCGTGATCTTGTCTACGATCCTGAGTTATATCAACACAGACTTAATTGTTGGAAAAATAAATTTAATGAGGAAGTGACTGAGGAGATAAGAAAAAAATGTGGAATAACCAATAAAACATGGCAACAGCCTTCCCAAGGTTCGGTAGCCAATGCAAAGTTTTTAGTAAAATTAGAGGAAGTGTTTGAACATGCCAAGTTGTTGAGTACTCCGGTCGTTAAAGAAAGAAGGATGTTTTCCCATCCAAATGCATGGGACGAGGAGAGTAAGGCGACCGGTTGGATATATGTAGAAACAGTGATTTCACAAAAACCAACCGCCGCAGAAATAAAAAATGCGCGACAGGAATTAAAAAGGATTCTTGAGGATTCATAATATAGCTGTAGGGCCTTGAGTTGCTTATGTACCGGCTTCTCTCATCAGTTTAAATTACACTCGCAGGCATCCGAGCTCTTGAATAAATCACAAAATCCTCTCCAATGCAATCAATATATATGCTAAAATAAGCAAAATATTACAACAATAACATGAATTGGAGATCTTATGACTTCTAAAATAACCTTCGCGTTGTTCTTTTTTCTCAGTGTACTCTTTTCCTGTTTGCTGAATGGGGAAGAAAGTTTGTTCTGTCCTTTTGATGACAGGCAGTGGAAAATCGGATTCGAAGATAAGGCTGGTCAGGAAAGCATCACCGAACTCATCTTGCAGAATGATGATATTGCTTCCTGGCAAGAGATGTTTACAGTGCAAATTATTCGCAATTTCCCGTACACTGCCTCCGATTATATTACAGCTGTCAAGAAGAACCTCAAAGAGATAAACATTCCGGTCAAAACTCAATTCAACGTCATCGAACCCGCCTCCTTAAACATCATTGAAATGAATTTTATTTCCAATGAAAACAAAGACAAAAGCAAGGGAAAAAACAAGCCTTCTATTAAATCAGATAACGAATACAACATCGGCAGAGCAATCAAGAGCCAAAATGATCTCTATTACATTCGGTATTCTTCGAAAAATGAAGATCAATTTTTGCGAAACAAAAATGACTGGATCAACCGTTTTAAGGCTGCACATACCAGTGGAGATCCGCAAAGGACCCTTGAGGGTAGATGGCTGATCTTTACACCAACTGGCATTTTCGATCAAAATAAGGAAATGGCCTACCAACCTGACTATCAGTTTATCAATAACTGGAAGATTGGTTATAGCCTGCCTATACCAAAAAATTGGACTATCAACCGCATGAGTTCATTGACATCGCAAAAAGGGATCGCCAATTTATCAACGTCCATGAGTTTTTCGAGCCCAAATCGATCTGTAGAAGGGCATATTTCTACAATAGACGTGCGGGACAAATCGTCGTTTAATGCAATTATCGATTCCTTTTCAAAAGAATTCAAAGAAAAATATCCACGATCCAAACTGGTTTCGAAAGGCGATATTTTGACAGTCCTTGCCCAAGACGGCCATTATATGATTTTACTCAATGGCAACAAAAAAGGATGGGTGACATTTCTTTGCAAAAATAAGAGGGTCTATTGCCTGGAGATTTGGACCGAAAAAGAACAATTTAACGATTTGAAGCCTACTTTAGAGAAGATCGTCCTGAATTTTGAGATTAGGGTTTAGAAAAGTCTTCCCTTTACAATAGCGCCTAGTCCCAACGGGACGAAATATTGTGCGATCAAAGACATAGGTAACATTCTATCCAAGGACATGGGTAACAGCATCCAAGGACATAGGTAACAGTTCTTTGTAGTTGTAATCAGACCCAAAATATGCCACAATTTAGTTATGATAGAAAAATGCAATCAAGCAACAAGGAAAACGACTTTATCTTAATCCCTGGGAAATTATATGCCAGAGTTAAGCAGATTCATGGGAATAATTATAAGAATGTACTTAGGAGACCATAATCCACCACATTTCCATGCGGCCTACAATGATTGTAAAGCGCTCTTTTCTATTGAACCTTTAGAGATGATAGAAGGAAAATTGCCTCCTCGTATCCAGGGTGTTGTTGTTGAATGGGCATCCATGTATAAAGATGAACTTTTAGATAATTGGAATAGACTGAAGAAAGAACAAAAACCAAAAAAGATTAAACCCCTGGTGTAATCATGAAGACAGTCAAATCAGTCGAATACATTGACGGTTACAAGTTAAAACTACTCTTCGATGACCATAAGACAAAAATCGTCGACTTGACGGATGTCATAAAAAATGGTGGACATTATTTTAAACCTTTACAGGACATAGAGTTGTTTAAGCAAGTTTGTTTAGATGACGACCAATATCCGTCAAGCATTTGCTGGCCAAATGGTGCTGATATCTGTCCGGATGTTTTGTATAAAATGGGAAACGATGTAAAAGAACAGAAGCCAAGAAAAACTACTTTAAGGCAACTGAAGACGAGGGTGAAACGAAAACATCGTATGCCATTTCAAAAAGAAGCAAGATCTAAGGCGTCGAAATGATGAAATTCCTTACGAGGCTGACAAGAAATATATCCAGCTCAAGCCATGGTTATGAGCCTATAACTAAATTTCGCACACAAATCATCCCATCAGAGATTTCCTGTCAGCCTCTGAATCTATCAACCAGGTCGAGACGACCTGGCTACCTTCTTTGCTATCTCATATTGTAATTTAGATGGTTCATGATCCAAATTGAAAAGAAAATCACGATAAAAATGATTGAAACTGTAGAAACAAAAACACTTAAATTCCAAAGAGGACCCTCCTCCTTCCACACATTAATGAAAAAGGCTAGCTGAACAAGAGCCTGACTAAGTGCAAGTACACAAATAACTATAATGGCTGTCTGAACATCAAAGTTAAAAAAATTCGGATTGGTGATGATAAAATAGGCTGCAAGTGTCAATATCAACGATGCAATAAATCCTGTTATACGCAATGACAATTTATATTCCATAATCACCTACCGTAAATACCCAATTCCATAAACAACAGTAAAAATAAAAATCCAGACAAAGTCCAGGAAATGCCAAAAAAGGGTCATGCGAAAAATTCTGGATACACTATGCTCTCCTAGAGGACGTAAGACAATGCGAAACATCATGACGATCATCCACAGTAACCCTATGGTAATGTGCAATCCATGTGTGCCCACCAAGGTAAAAAATGAGGAAAGAAAGGCGCTCCGCTGCCAACTGGCTCCCTTTTCTACAAAATCGACAAATTCTGAAATCTCAATATAAAGAAAGGCAACCCCCAAAAGAAAGGTTAAACCGAACCAGATAATCGCCCAGTTTTTCAATAAACGATGAACCGCAAGCATACCAAGAGAACAGGTGAAGCTGCTTGTAAGCAGAATAATGGTTTCTGTCAACGCAGAAGGCAAATTAAACAGCTCTTTGGCTGTAGGACCATTGAAAGTGTTTCCCTGCAAAACGACAAAACAGGCGAAGAGCACAGCAAAGATCACGAGGTCGGTCATCAAATAGACCCAAAATCCAAATACTTTAGTGTCGCTCACGTCCATAATTATTTAACCTCACTCCGACCATACGTTTTTTCAATCCTAGTAACCTCTGCAGCAGGCAGGATATATTCCATTTCATCATCAAAAGATAGAATAATGATGCACGCAATAACCCCAATAAGACCGACAACGATTAACCAAATCATCTGCCATACAATCGCAAATCCAGCAAAAAAGGCAAAACAGGATATATAAATTCCCATACCGGTGTTTTTGAAACACTCGAGATCTTCATATTTTTTTTCTGGCTGAATACCCTTTTTTTTCATATCCCAAAATACTTCATGACTTGTTATGGGTGGGATCACAGCAAAATTATAGAAAGGAGGAGGAGAATGGGTTGCCCACTCCAGTGTCCTCCCATTCCAAGGATCTCCCGTAGTATCCCAATTTTGTTTTCTTTGCATTATGCTTTCGATGAGCAAATAAATTTGAGTAGCAATCCCGCATAAAATGAATATAAACCCAATAAATGCAGTAATATATAGGGGCTGCCAACCTGTTGAGGAATCGTAATGGTCGATTCGCCGTGGCGCACCCATAAATCCCAATAAATATAGTGGAATAAAGGCTATAAAAAATCCGATAAACCAAAACCAGAATGCCTGTTTATCAAGCCGCTCGTTAAGCTTGAATCCGAATATCTTTGGAAACCAATATGTAACGCCGGCAAAAATACCAAAAAGGGCAACACCAATAATCATCGTGTGAAAATGGGCCACCAGGAATAAGCTATTGTGAACCTGAAAGTCAGCCGGAGGAGACGCCATAAATACTCCTGCCATCCCTCCTATCATAAATATCACCAAAAAACCAATAAACCAGTACATAGGTGAGGCGAGGGTTATTTTTCCCTTGTACATTGTAAAAATCCAGTTGAAAACCTGTACACCAGCAGGTATTGCAATAAGCATAGTGACAATACCAAAAAATGAGTTCACGTCCGGACCTGCACCCATGACGAAAAAATGATGAAGCCAAACCAGATAAGATAAAACGGTAATTGTAAGAGCGGCCCACACCATGGAAACATATCCTGAAGTCTTTTTTTGTGAAAACGTAGAAACGATTTCAGAGAACATCCCAAACGCAGGGATAACCAAAATATAAACCTCTGGGTGCCCCCACATCCATATGAGATTCCAATACATCATCTGATTCCCAGCAAATCCCGTCGTAAAGAAATGCATTCCAAAGGCCCGATCAAGCCAGAGAAGTAATGTCGTAGCAGTAAGCACAGGAAAGGCCGAAATGATGAGCACCATTGCACATAGGGAATTCCAGGTGAATAATGGCATTTTCATTAAGGTCATTCCCGGAGCCCGTTTTTTTATGATGGTGACAAGAAAGTTAATTCCAGCAAGCAAACTGCCAAGCCCGGAAAGCTGCAGGCTCCAAATAAGGTAATCGACTCCCACGCCTGGATTGAATTCGAGCTCAGAGAAGGGAGCAATGGCCAACCAGCCGGTATTTGCAAAATCGCCACCGATGATAAAAAAAAGATTGATCAGCAATCCCCCAGCGACGGTAAGCCAGAAACCCAAAGAATTTACGAAAGGAAAGGCCAAATCGCGGGCTCCGATTTGAAGGGGCACGATCCAATTCATAAGTCCGAAAAAAAATCCCATCGTCACGAAAAAAACCATAATATCGCCATGCGATGTAAAAATCTGTTGAAAATGATCAGCGGTAAGATAGCCTTGAGAATCAGCAGCTATCGCCTGTTGTAACCAGACCATTCCTGCATCAAGTATACCACGAAAAAACATCACGGTCGCAAAAATCATGTACATGGTTCCAATTTTTTTTGGATCTGTAGAGGTGAGCCAATCATTCCATAACCAGTCCCAACGACAAGTCTTTGTTAGATAAATGGCAAGGACGACGAACATGATTAGAATGGCAATTGTCCCCCCCACCGTATACCAGTGATGGGGAATCGCGTCTGATGTGAGCTTTCCGAAAAAAAATTCTTTCATAGAACCGATCCGGTTGGGTACATATATCTTCGAAGTATTTTCTGATAAAGATTTTTTTCGACATCAGAGAAGAAAATAACAGACTTATTCACAGCGGGTTGTACTAGTTCATTGTAGCGATCCTCAGTTAAATGAAGAGAGGATTTCCTGACCTCTGAAACCCAATTCTCAAAATCCTTTATCGACGAGGATTTCACCGGAAATGTCATATCTGCATACCCCTCTCCATTGATTTCAACCTCTCTTCCCATATATTCTCCTGGCCCTTCAGCCATCAAATGAAGTTGTGTTGACATGCCGGTCATAGCGTATATTTGTCCACTTAATTGCGGAATCCAGAATGAGTTCATAGGCGAACCATCAGCCGCCAACTTTAAATGGATTGGAACGCGCTCGGGAATATGCATATAATTTAAAGTCGCAATGCCCAATTCAGGGTAAATGAACAACCATTTCCAATTTAACGCGACTACCTGCACGGACAAAGGCTTGTCATGACTTTCAAGGGGCTTATACGGATTCAATTGATGAGTCGCATTCCAAGTGATGATAGCCATTACAACGACAATGAGAGAAGGAATCACCCACATCAGCAACTGTCCCGTCCAACTAAAAGTGTGATCGGGATCATATTCGGCGTTTTCTTTTTTAATGCAATATTTGTACACAACTGTGAATAGAAGGATAAAGGTCGGCACGATGATGAGCAGCATAAGAATGATATTCGTAATGATCAGTTCTAATTCTTTTTTTGCAATAATCCCTTTGGGATGGAACACAACTGCCTTTTCATTGATTAACACAAGATAAATGCCGAGTACAATAAACAGGATCGCAACAACGAGAATCAGGATTTTGCTACTTTTCATGATTTTACCAATTGCTACCAATCTCTATGTTTTCTCGTAACCGTTCACGTCTTGGGGTCTGGCATGCAAAATTATAAGCCAGATCCCAAGTCGTGAACGGGTGCAATTAAAAGCGCGGGGTTAATTGGTTTCTTATGCCATCTTCATTCTCTGTGATCTCTGTGGGCTCTGTGGTAGTTATATTTTACAACCACAGAGCCCACAGAGATCACAGAGAGGAGATATGACAACTCATAATTCAACCCCGTGCTTATAATTGCACCCGTCGTGAACAGTTACGTTTTTTCTTATCTCAAGGAGAGTTAAAATGCAAGAAGATGATCGGGATTGCGTAGAGGCTGACAGGAAATAGCTGACGCGATGCTTTGCTGCCAAATTTAGTTATTTCGCACACAAATCACCCCATCAGATATTTCCTGTCAGCCTCGTAAGGCCCAAATTTTCAATGTCGTCCGCGATGTTTCCGCTTTAATTGCGCTCATCAGGATAGGTGAATTTCCCGTTTCTCATGCGTAAAAAAGGAGTGAGTTTATGAGCTTTAGTTGTTTTTTTGCTTAGTATATGAAATACTTTATATTTATTTATTGTTAATGCATCAGCAATTAAACTGCGATGACATCGCCAAGGAATCCCCTCTGCACACATGAGAACGCAACGTTTTTTTTTAGCTAAAATTTCGAGTTTTTCAAGGCCAATTTGAAATGCGGGTGTGTTCATATAGTCTGCAAATCCTCGGAAAGATGAGTTGATCCACCCTGTATTTATCGAGTCTTTGCAAGCATGGCGTAATCCACCAAGTTCTTTGATTTGCCGATATCCAATTTTAGCTTTTTTAAGAAAGGATCTTAACTCCTCTTTATTAAACTCGGGACGGTGACGCGATTTAGGAATAGTACGAATATCGATTACGATTTCAATATGATAAGCCTGGAGCAGTTCCAAAAATTTATCGATGGGTCGAGTAGAGTAACCAATCGTATAAATCTGAGATGGCGCATTGAGAGATTTGGTTGTTTTGGGCTTTCCTAGTCTGAATGTTTTTTTTTCTCTTGAACTCTTTTTGAGGCATCCTAACCACGTTTCTTAAAATACTGGATCTCTCTTTCGTGCTTAAGAGCCCCCTCACGCGTTTCAAAAGTTCCAAGATTTCTACGTTTGCCAGTTTTAGAATCTGTTGATCGGGAATAAATACGGTATTGTCCCGTTTTAAGTTTTCGTATCATTTTTTCCTCCTCATTTTGATGGTTAATGGTTTAATGTACAAAGGCGTAGCCACAGCTCCTACTTTTTTCTTATCCCAAAAGGAGTTATAAGGCAAATATAATCTGATAAGGACACAACTTATGAAATATCATTCTTTTGCATTTATTTTTCTCTCACCGGGCTTTTCTCCTCAAGAGAATACCGTTGCCACACATAAAGATCATTACCGCTTCAAAGCGGTAGGGATTGATATGGCACACAAAGAAATGGCACTAGATGTTGCAGAACAATTAGTGGGCGAAGGTTATCAAATGATTGAATTATGCGGCGGCTTTGGACCGGAATGGGCTTACAAAATTTCTGAAAAGCTAAAAAATAAAGTCCCTGTAGGTGCTGTGTTTTATGGGCCTCAATTCAGGCAACAATTAGCAGATCTCATGAGAAAATAATCAGCCGTCCTAGCCTAATAAAAGAGCTATGTTCACTTATTCGCCCAACACTCTCCTCTCTGAGCTAAATTTGAAGGCAAAGATGCAGAGCTACTCCAATTCCAGGAACAGCTTAATAATGAACTTTCTGATTTAGAAATTCTGAATGTTACCATTATTATCCCGGCATTTTACATCTTGGTAAAAACAATATATTTACAGAATACATTCATATTTGTTATGTTGACGAGCAGAGCCCGGTTTACATTCATCTAATCCGGCTGTGTGCAAATTACCCTATGAATAGGGAGCGGTCAATATGAAAAAAGCTCAGATGTTACTCCTCATGATATTATTTAATTGCTGCTACGCTGAAGATACATGGCAGATACATTGGGCTAAGGGGCGCGAATACAACCTAAGTTCATCATATTCAGAAGCTGATTTTGAATTTAATTCTGCAATTAATTTAATGACTAATGAAGAAAAACTAAAGTTTCCTTACGTGCTTGTTGATCGTATAGAAAATGATTTTGCACTGGGAAATCATAGCCGCATCCTGGAAGATACAGAAATGACTCTCAGATCAAAAAACCTTACCGATTATGAACGTTTAAATTGCGCTGTAAGAAGAATGACAGCATTTGTTGATACTGACAATGAGGAAGCAGCTTTTGAGGTGTACAGGAAATATGTTAACGGATGTTCTCTTTTTCCTAAATATCATCGCTATGAAAAGCAAATAGTCATTCGGAATATGCCGGATTGTCCATGCTATAAAAATTGGACAAAAGACAAAATTTTATCGAAATATTGTTCGGTTGAAAATGACATAAAGGATTAAGGAAACATGTGGGTAGTTGATATCACAAAAAACACTGATCACTCTTATGAAAACAGTAGTTTTAATCATTTGCTACACTTGGCATCTCAACAACGAAATCAAATGCAAATTGATGCATGTTGTAATACTTGTGAACGCCTGGCTATGGCTGCGGCTGCGTCTGTGGCAGCATACCTATTCCACCTGTACTCGGAGGTCCTGTAACACAGCCGGTTTGTCGGATTGCCTGTTTATTTCTTGTAGACACTTTGAAAAATGATTGTATAGATTGTTGTAATGCAAGTGATGGAAAATGTTGGAAAAGTTTTGAAACATGGAAAGTTCAATTTGAGAAAAAGCGGCCTGATTGTCCTTTACCAAAGAAATTGGGATGAACAATCTTAAAGGAAACAAGCTAAAAAACTACTTAAGATCTGTGATTCTGTCTTTTGCTTTCATGATGTTCTTTGTGGGAATGGAAAATTATGCCTCGGCGCAATCACAACATATTTTTAAAGATTGCGTTCTATTGGTGATTTCTTTCTTTGGCTTCTGGAAAAAGAAAGTTGTCTCCCTCATCTCACTGATCGTCACGGGACTATTGTTGTTTTTAATTGACAACTACAGTCCACTGCACTTGGTCAACGATTTACATGTGATTTTAATACTTGCCCTGTTTGCATCCATCGTTAGTTTTGCCGTAATCACACGTCACACTGTGCCACAAGTATGAATCTCTATATCTTTTTGATATCAAGTTCGATAAGATGAAATCAAGGAAAGAACACTTTTAATTACGCCCTTGCCGGAGAAAAAAGGCATATCATGCCTCAATGGCTGA